>OGIO01000227.1_pt1 | contig 77722 bp, 77 predicted proteins | sample 1571841 | NCBI WGS metagenome assembly OGIO01 (sample SAMEA2582111, study PRJEB24529) | metagenome | biome: Human gut stool | place: China | collected 2011
CCGGAGTATCCAGAATGTTGATGCAGTAGTTGTCATAGTTGAACTGCAGAACAGAAGAGGTTACAGAAATACCTCTCTCCTTCTCGATCTCCATCCAGTCAGACACTGCATGTCTTGCGGTTGCTTTTCCTTTTACAGAACCAGCCAGATTGATGGCTCCTCCATACAATAAGAACTTTTCCGTCAGGGTCGTCTTACCCGCATCCGGGTGCGAAATAATCGCAAATGTTCTCCTCTTTTCAATCTCTTTTCTTATATCTGCCACGATAGTTCCTCCTCATCGCATCTACATCTTTGCATATTCCGCTTTAGTATAGGGCAAAGGGAGGTAGGTGTCAAGGTGGGAATTTATCTACTGAAGCTGCCCCCATGAAGCTGATCTTAGATAAAAATAAATAAGAAAGATGAATCTATTTTCGTCACAATTTTAATTAACTTCACATTTTTTTAAGAATTCTTAGAGTTTCCTGCTATTGTTTTCTTTTTTTGCATATGCTATGATACCGAAAAACAGGAATAATGACTGATGGTTCGTATTTTGCAAGACGCAGGAGGTTTCATATGCTTGCACGGTTCAAAGGATTCAAAGAGAAGTATCCGTATTACTGGGTATCTCTCTATTTTGTATTTTATATGATCTGGTTCGCATGGGTAGAAAGCCGGGCCAATCTCCCCTATCATGTGATCCATTTTCCACTGGATGATTACATTCCGTTCTGCGAATATTTTGTAATTCCATATATATTATGGTTCGGTTATATTGCAGTAGTATATCTGTGGCTGTTCTTTCACGACAAGTCCGCATTTTTTAAATACATTGCGGTAATCTATACGGGAATGACACTATTTCTGATCATTTCCACTATTTATCCCAATGGACACCTGCTGAGGCCGACGGAATTTTCCAGAAACAACATTTTTATCCGGCTGGTGTGCTTCATCTACTGGGCAGATACTTCCACAAATATTCTTCCAAGCATCCATGTGTTCAATTCCATTGCCGCACATGTGGCAGTCATGAATGCGCCGGGACTGAAAAATAAAAAGTGGACAGTCCGCGGATCGCTGATCTTATGCGTATCCATCATTCTGTCCACCATGTTCATCAAGCAGCACTCCTGCATAGATGTGATGCTCGGTATCCTGCTTGGTATTCTTATGAATTATGCGGTGTACCGTACCTCATTCTTAGTTAAAGCCCATGACTTTATTGGCAAGCTTGTACGCGAAAACCGAAACCTTTCTCCCTCCCTTTCCAGGGATGTTCATAGCACGGCCAAAGATGCCGAAATATAATTTGTAATAAAGACCTGCGTCCTTCTTCTTGAGGTACTGCCACAGGTCTTTTTTCTTGTCCAGACTTTCCTGTGTTCCTGAACGGATCAGCATGATAGAAGAAACGGTCATCATAATATCCAGATAACTGGTCATATATTTTCTAAGCTTTGGATTCTGGATCGTGCGAAGGTCATACTGATCGATCATGATCTTATTTACCTTGATCTGCTGATCCACACGTCCGATCATCACCTGCTCATTGACAGACTGATCTGATCTTCCGATAAAGTAGTGATACAGATCCAGATTCATATAGTACAGATTTTTCACATAGGGCAGTGGATAATAAACGAAAATGTTATCCACATAGAAGGTATGCTGTGGCAACTCCAGTCCACAGTTTTTCAACATCTGTGTGCGGTAAATGACGGAGTGCATCAGAATATACTGTCCCAGATGAAAATGCTTTGCATCCTTCCAGGTGAACACCTGATCCTGCGGAAATACATTTGCATAACGGATCGCTTTCTTATGTTTTGCGCCCTGCTTATCGTAAATGTAGTTACAGAGCATCATATCTACATTCTGTCCCTCTCTTACCAGTTCGGCAAGTTTATCCAGCACCTTCGGATAATTTTCCTTGTCCAGCCAGTCATCACTGTCTACAACCTTGAAATAGAGGCCGGTTGCATGTTTAAGACCGGTGTTGACCGCCTGGCCATGTCCTCCATTTTCCTGATGGACTGCCTTTACGATTCCCGGATATTTTGCTGCATACTCATCAGCGATCTCAGCCGTACGGTCTTTGGTAGATCCATCATCTACAATGATGATCTCCACTTCGTCTCCGCCCGGAAGCAGGGATTCGATACAGTTTCTCATATATCCTTCTGAATTATAACAGGGGACTGCGATTGACAAAAGCTTCATATTACACCTCTTTATTCTTTTTTATCTTGTCTGTCAGTTCCAGTGCTTTGAGCACCATAGCATCGATATTGTAATATTTATATTCTGCAAGCCGGCCAAGCAGCCATACATTCGGGATATGCTCCACCAGCCCGCGGTACTGCTCGTACAGCTTCTGGTTTGTCTCATTTGCAATGGAATAATACGGAATCTCGCCCTCTGCTCCTGTATATGCAAACGGGTACTCTTTCACGATCGTAGTTCCCTCTGCCTGCTGTCCGGTCAGATATTTGAACTCGGTAATACGGGTGAAATCTTCACTGACCGTATAATTTACCACACTGTGTCCCTGATAATCCGGCTTGTCATAGTATTCAAAATCGAACCGCAGGGAACGGTACGGCAGCCGTCCGAAGCGGCAGTCAAACAGTTCATCCAGCGGACCTGTATAGATCACATCACCGGTAAAGGCCTGTCCGTCAAGAGATACGCTTCCTTCTGAAAATGTCACACGGCTTCTGGCATCCACACCAATCTCCACAGTGATATTCTCATGATCCAGCATTTTTTCAAACATCAGTGTATATCCATGAAGAGGCATGCCCTGCCACGGTTCCTGGAAATACCGGTTGTCATGGGAGATCAGCACCGGCACACGGCCTGTCACAGCCGGATCGATCTGCTCCGGCGTCTGCCCCCACTGCTTCATAGTATAATGAAGAAAAATATTTTCATAAACATAATCTGCGATCTCACGGATCTCAGGGTCTTCATGCTCCCGAAGCTTCAGGATCGGTACACGGCTCTCCAGCCCAAATGCATCGATGAGCTTCTTCTCCAGTGCATCCGCCTTCTCCTGCTCATATACCATATGAAGGGTGTTCAGGTTGAAGGGCACCGGGATCAGCTTGCCATGGATATTTGCCACAACCTCATGTCCAAATGCATACCAGTCCGTAAAACGGGAGAGATAGTCATACGCTTTCTGCTCCTTTGTATGGAAAATGTGCGGTCCATACTTGTGGATCAGGATTCCATGTTCATCCTTCTCGTCATAGCAGTTGCCGCCGATATGGTCTCTCTGCTCCAGTATCAGCACCTTTCTTCCAGATTCTGCCAGATCCCTGGCTGCCACACAGCCAGCCACACCAGCACCAATGATCACACTATCAAACATATCCTACTTACCTTCCTTGTACTTTTCCTGTCCCAGAGAAATGTTAAGATACTCTGCATATGCTGCAAATGCGGCAGGAATCGGATAATGCTCCTCCGTCTCCTTCACATCCACGAACAACAATCCTTCCTGGTCCATGTTTTCTGTCTCTTCCAGACTGATCGCATAACCGGTCATGTGCCATTCCACATGGCTGAAAATATGCTTTGCTCCCGTTAAAGGCAGAATACGAAGCGGCGCATATCCCCATGCCTTCACCTGGGCAAGAACTTCTTCCTCACTTAAATGTCCCTCTAATCCTGGCAGTTCGTATAAACCTGCCAGCAGTCCTTTGGAAGGACGCTTGCGGATACCGACCCGGTCTCCTTCCTTCAGGATCAGGATCGTCCGGTCTTCGATCCTACGCTCTCTTTTCACCTTTTTCTTCGGAAGTTCATCCACAATCCCCTTCTTGTATGCCTCACACAAAAATGCCAGCGGACAGATCTCACATTTTGCCTTTCCATTCGGCACACATACGATAGCTCCGATCTCGATCAGAGCCTGATTAAAATCTCCTGCCCGATCTGCCGGAATGATCTTCTTCACTTCTGCTTCCATGGCAGTCTTTACCGACTGCTTCAGCACATCCTCATAGCTGGCTGTCACTCGGGACAACACTCGTAATACATTCCCGTCCACCGCAGGCATGGGTATGCCAAATGCGATAGAGCTGACTGCTCCTGCTGTGTAGTGTCCAAGCCCCGGCAGGCTTAAAAGCTTCTCATAGTCCGCCGGAAAATCGCCGCCATATTCGGACACGATCACCTTGGCTGCTTTCTGCATGTTGCGGACCCGGTTATAATATCCCAGTCCTTCCCACAGCTTCAGAAGCTCGTCCTCCGGTGCCTCTGAGAGTGCCTGCACATCCGGCAGTGCTTTGATGAACCGCTCAAAAAATGGTTTGACCGCTTCTACGCGTGTCTGCTGCAGCATGATCTCAGATACCCACACCCGATAGGCTGCAGTATCTTCCCTCCACGGAAGCACCCGCGCATGCTTATCATACCATGAAAGAAGCGGCGTTACAATCTGTTCAAGCACGATATCTACTCCTTAACTTCTTAAGTTTTCTAAAGATGGATCAGGATACCCCCTTAGAATAAGAAAAGCTGATTCGTCATGCTTGCATGTAAGAAGAAGATTTTCTTATTCGTAAGGTGGCTTTCCTGAAGCCACCGCCCCATAATGAGCAAAATTAGCTGCGTAGCAGCGAAAAAGCACGATTTATCGTGCGAATTTTGCGAATGTATGGGTGTGGGTATCCATCGACCCTGATTTTTCTTACAGCCGAACCTCCACCATCTGATCTGCTCTGATGGATTCCGGCGTCACCTGACAATCCACTGCCAGCACCTGCACGCCTGCTTTTTCTGCCCTTCGGAGTGCTTCTCCAAATGCTGGGTGTGTCCGGTCATTGGGTTCCAGATAACGGATTCCTTTCATCTGGATCACAAATAAGATCCCTGCCTCATAGCCATCTTCCATGCAATGGATCAGTTCCTCCACATGCTTCACCCCCCGTTCGGTCGGTGCATCAGGAAATCTTGCAACTCCCTCTTCCTCCAGAGTCACACCCTTGACTTCCAGAAGCAGACGATGTTCTCCCTGCTCCAGATAAAAGTCAAACCGGGAATTGCCGTATCGGGTCTCCGGACGGATTGATGTGGTCATGTCGTAGCATTCTAATGCATCTGCTGCCCATCCTTTAACAGCTGATGCCTGTCCGGCACGCGCCAGACCGCCGCCTCGGATCCATTCTTCTGCGACTCTGTTCGGTATCTGAGAATCCATATTGATGATGGTTCCTGCCTTATCCACAGCGATCAGATCCAGTGCCGTCTTACGATTCGGGTTTTCATTTCGCTGCACCCAGATCCTTGCCTCGGGTACCAGAAGTTCCCGGCAGCGCCCCGTATTTTTTACGTGACAGATCTCAATCCCCCGGGAAGTTTCCACCTGTGCTATGAACCGATTCGGTCTTGATTTAAATATTGCTTCTTCTATTCTCTCGTAAATCATGGAGTTAGTATAGCACAAATGCTTGATTTCTCTCAATGTTTTTATTAGAATGATGCCAGGGTTAAAAGGTCTGAGACCACGTGAGCTTGCTCATATGTGGTTGAAAGACCTTGGAACCCGTCCTGATATGAGCATAAAAGTGGGATGCTAATCCCACGATATGCGAATGGCAGGCAGGATTGTGCGAGTGCGCAGCACGGAACAATCCGTAGGGCATCATCCATTTTACTAAACAAAAGGAGATTTTTCATGAAAACTGATGGAATTATTTTAGATATAGACGGAACCCTGTGGGATTCCACACCGATCGTGGCAAAAGCCTGGAATGAAGTCATTGCCCAAAGAAAAGATGTGCCAGTCCGTCTGACCGCCAAACAGCTGACCGGTCTCTTCGGCCGCACATTGGAGGTGATCGCAGATATGATCTTCCCCTTTTTAGAAAAAGAAGATCGTTATACTCTTATCAATGCCTGTTGCGACCGGGAACATGAACTGCTCTACGAATGCAACGATGACATTCTCTATCCCGGTGTAGCTGACACCATCCGTTCCCTGTCCGCAAAAGTGCCTCTGTTTATCGTAAGCAACTGCCAGAGCGGATATATTGAGCTGTTTCTTAAAAAGACCGATCTTGGTTCCTTCATCACAGACTTTGAGTGTGCAGGAAATACCGGACATCCCAAGGGATACAATATCCGCTTAATCGCAGACAGAAATCATCTGGAACATCCGGTCTATGTGGGCGATATCAACGGAGACCGCGTGGCATCTGAAGAAGCTGGCGTTCCATTCTGTCACGCCTCTTACGGATTCGGTGAAGTCGATCACGCAGATTATGTGATCAAAAATTTTTCTGAATTAAAAAGCATATTTGAATAAATCTCAATACCTGAATCATCAGTGTAAAATATTATAAGACTTCTATTTTACATTGATGATTCTTCAATTTTTTGTCATAGCCAATTCCAACTGCAAGAATTCGACCCGTATATAGATCATCAGCTCCAATCTTTCCCTTGAATTTTAAAGCATATCTTTTTTCTTTAATTTGTTGAATAGCTTCTTCTGGTGTATGATCTACCTTTAATTCCAAAATCAGGCAATCTGCTTTCTTATCCTCTGGATAGAAAATAAAATCCACATATCCAGTTCCTGCTTTTTCTTCCCGTTCAATACGATATTGATCCCTTGCCGACAAATAAACCAAATTCACGATTGCGGATAACTCAGTCTCATGATTGTAAGATAAAATAGGAATTTCTGTATCATGAACATATCCAAGGATTTCTTCCATCGTTTTGGTATCTCCAGCCAATGTTGCAGCAAGCATCTTGTCTGATTCTTTCGCAAGTCGATATACATAACCCAAAGATGGCTCCTTTAGCAGCATTTCATCAAATTTTTCCATCAACTCCCGGTTTGGTATGCTGACTTTTCCATCTCCATAACTCAAAAATCCATACACAACCATAGCAGAAAAAATTTCATCCTTGGTAGCCAGATTCATGGAAGTAGATGCATACTCCTGCACTTTTGCTGGTACAGCTTCTCCAGCTGCCATCAATGCAAGGTCATCTCTCACATCCGCCACATTATGCTCAATATAATAGAAAATTTCATCATAAGGGCCTGCACTGGTCCAGTAATTTCCAAGATTATTAAATTGTAATGCAAATACAACAGACCTTGGATTGTACACTCGTACCCCAGATTTCGTCTGATAACCATTGTACCACTGCCTTAAGCCATCTCTGGTAACACATGGAAATAATTTCTGCTGTTTGCAATTCTCGATATATTTATCAAAAAGCCTGTCAACTTCCTCATCCGTAAAGCCAAAATACTGGCTGAACATAGATTGATTGACCATAGTAAATTCCGCGAACATATTCAGTTCAGATCCGCTGGAATACTTCGCAATTGGAAGTATACCTGTCATATAGGTGAACTGTACATAAGGTTGATCCTTAAGCAGTGTATTTAAAAAAGAAATATAACGGTGCTTATCCGTATCCGTAATATATTTCTTATGAAAAATACAATCCCACTCATCCAGCACAAAAATAAAACGATCCCCTGTCTGATTAAAAATTCTGGTAAAATCTTCTGTAACAGAGCCTTTTTCCCTGAATACAATCTGTGAATATGCCTGATGCAGATCTTCTCTGAGCAGTTCTTTGATCGTATCAATATATTCCTGATAGCTATCGCTGTCCTCATTATTTTTGCTGAAATCTATATAAATCATATTATAATGATTTAAGTTTTCTGCATAACCAGAAACTTCTGAAATATTCAATGAGTCAAAAATGTTTCCTGCCTCATTGCCTTTTCCGAAAAATGCTCCTATCATATTTGCCGCCATCGTTTTTCCAAATCGACGAGGTCTTGTAATACAGATGTGTGAATTTCCTGCAGCCACCATAGGAAACAATTCCTTCAAAAGCATGGTTTTATCCACAAAATACGGTTTCTTTATCTCACTTTTATATAAAGAAAATGCCGATGTACTATTCAAATAGAATCCCATGTTCACACACCCCGCTTTCATTTCTTCTATGATAACAAATGCCAGATAAAACCGTCAACTCTGATTTCTCCTACATTTTCACAATGAAAATAAATCTCTCACCTGCATCTCGGTCTTCTCAAGTACATCATCCACCACACCTGCAGACCGCAGATATTGGTATTCATCTCTGGTTCCAGTGCCATGCGGGACTAGATATGCTCCCGCATCACTGCCCAGTCCGATATGCGCCCCCAGCTTCGCCGCCTTTTTTACCTTTTTCATCTGCATATCCAGATTTTTCTGGATCTCTTCATCCGGAAACCGACCACAGCCCAGCAGATTTCCTACTGGTGCAAAGGTTGGAAACCAGGCCGTACCGCGCTCTGCCAGAAGCGACAGCGTCTCATCTTCCATGAAAAACCCATGTTCCAGACTGTCCACACCCGCTTCCAATGTTTCATAACAAGTCCGGTCACCGTTGCAGTGCGCCATTACTGCCATTCCGGCTTCATGAGCCGTATCGATCATGAATCGGATCCATTCCCTGTCAAGTCCCGGTTCTGTCAACGTTCCTGCATGAGCAAAATCCAGAATCCCGCTGACCATGATTTTGATAAAATCTGCACCTTCTTCTTTAGCCTGTTTTACCAATTGCTCATATTCTGTCCGATCTGCAAACGGATGTCCTACGATTCCACCATAATGCCCTTTCAGATGAATGGCAAATACCGGTGTTCGATAGTCAATGCCATATTCCGCTGCCACAGATCTTGCATAGCGTGAAGCTCCCCAGGCATCTCCCCCATCTCTCACAAATGTGATCCCTGCCTTCTGATATGCCTCCAGATGGGCTCTCACTGCCTCCTGACATACTCCATTCTTATGCAGTGCTACTGCCGCTTTATAATTCATTCCGTCCATGATCACATGGGCATGACATTCTCCAAACATGCTGTTCCTCTCCTTCTCTGTCGTTCATTTTACCATGTTTTCTGTCATTTTTCCATGTTTGACATCCCAACATGTCTTTTACGGATACATAGAAAAATCCAGTGTCCGCTCATATTTTTCTGCTGCCGGATCTTTCATCTCATAGATGCGTCTCCACTCCTTTGTCTCGTCATTTCTGGCTGTCTCTGACTGATTTCGATAGAGGAATCCCATAATCTGATAGCAGTCGATCCAGATCTCATTGTCACTATCCTTCTGGGACTCATCAAAGATAAGCTGCATACCAATATGCAGATGTGTCTGGTCAATGTTGTTGACATCTTCTTTGGTGCTGTAACCGGTATGTCCCATATAACCGATCACATCGCCTGCCAGCACTACCGCCCCTTCCTTCAATTCCGGCTGATAGGGAAATCCTTGCCGTAGATGAGCATAGTAATAATACCGTTTCTTATCAAAACTGCGAATTCCAATGCGCCAGCCTCCATACTGATTCCAACCAAGCGCCTCCACATACCCAGATTCCACACAGACCACCGGTGTTCCCACCTGACCCATCATATCGTGTCCAAGATGTTCCCTCCGATAACCGTAGCTGCGTGATGCACCAAAATCATCATAATCCGTATAGGGAAATCCCTTTGCAATGGGATGAAATGCTTTCAGCCCATAACGCTTCTGTATAACTTTTCTTCCCTGTGCATCCGGCTCCTCAATCTCATATTCGCCTACCATTCCTCCCAGTACCGTCTCATAAGCTTCCCTGTAATATGAAAAATATTCAAGATCCTCCGTCAGTTCTTCCAGCTTCTTCCCAGCTTCCACTTCCGTCTCCAGTTCTTCCATGCATTTACAGACCGTCCGGTCATCTCCAAACTTTCCACCTGTATGTGCCGCTGTCCATGCAAGCAGATCGATCCAGCTGATATGCCGATCCGTTCCGTATGTATCCCGATCGTACTCATAGCTCTCTGCCAGAGCAAACTTGGAGACCGTAAAGTCCACCCACTTGATATAGTCTTTTGTTGTATTCTCTTCACTTGCTTTGTCAGCATTTTCGCTCATCTGTGTTTCCCCAATCTGACCATTTTTCTTTGCCAGATTACTGGAAGTCAGTACCAGAATCTCTTCGTCTTCAGAAGTCTGCTCCGTCAGAATCTTATCCACCGAAGCAGTTAGTCTATCCTTCTTCACAGACCAGAAACAAGTGCTTCCAAACACCGCCAGAATCAATAAATCAGTGATAATAACCTTCTTCAAAACTGCTGTATTCTCATCCTTTTTTCATCATTCTATGTGTAAAAAAAGGGTTTCATGTCCACCTAATTTTTATTTGACACCCCCCGTAAACTGTGGTAGTCTAATCATGTGCCGTTTGGCACGATTTATTTTAAGGAGGTACCATGATGAACAAAGGTACAGTAAAGTGGTTCAACAATCAGAAAGGATACGGATTTATCTCTGATGAGCAGGGAAATGATGTATTCGTTCATTACTCAGGTCTGAACATGGATGGATTCAAATCCCTCGAAGAAGGCCAAGCTGTTGAATTCGAAGTAGTTAACGGAGCAAAAGGACCGCAGGCTACTAACGTAACCAAACTCTAATCTGAACATTTACAGATTCTTATGTTAAAATAAATATAAGCACACTGTTCTTATATGTGTTTGAATTTGAGAATTATGCAGAATGCTGGGACTGGAAAAAAAAGGAACGCTTTTAAGCGTTCCTTTTTTTAACATCATGATCTGGATATCCTTGTAAAGATAGATTCATAATCAATTCTGGCGAAATTCCAGAGTTCCTTTGCCTACAGTCCAAGAATATCGCAGTCTTTCTATTGAAAAACTGCGATATTTTTTTAATGAGCCTTTATATTTTTTTCCTGCATAATGACATACATCATCAAATGATTCAGAATCAGATGAAGATCCTCCACAAGCTGCATATTATTGACAGGCACATGGAATGTAATGTCTGTTATCTTACTTACTTCTCCACCATCAAAACCAACCCATCCTGCAGTTGTCGCTCCCTGTTCTTTTGCATATTTCAATGCACGTATTACATTCTGGCTGTTTCCACTTCCGCTGATCCCAATCACAAGATCACTCGGTTTTACTTTATTTTTAAGCTGAAACTCAAAGATATCTTCATATCCAATATCATTGGCGATCGCAAGCACCGTCGCTGTATTGTCGTTCAGGCAGGTAATACGGAATTTTTTATCCGTATACTCAGAAATTCCTTTATTAAAGTCATTCGCCATATGAGATGCTGTACTTGCGCTTCCACCATTTCCAAATACATAGATGGTCGCCTCTTCATCCCAGGCCTTCTCCATCGCATTCAGCATTTTATTTACAGCATCTACATCAAGTTCTTTCAATAACTGAATTTCTTCTTTTGTATAAGTATCAATAAACTTTGTATAATCCATGTTCTCTTCCATTCCGTAATTATTTCAGGTATTCGTCCACGTTGTCAGCGGTGATCAGAGTACTGTCAATATTCATGCTTTCCGCAGTCTCACCTTTCAGAAGTTCGGAAGTGATATTCAGTGCTTCAACAGCGTAGCCCTTGGTATCCTGCATAACAGTTGCTCCAAGACGACCGTCTTTTACTGCCTGAAGTCCGCCTTCTGTTCCGTCAATTGCAAATACTTTTACCTGATCTGACAGACCTGCCATCTCAATTGCCTCTACAGCACCAAGTCCCATATCATCATTTGCTGCAAGAATCACTTTCAGATCCGGATAAGCAACCAGCCAGTTCTGAGTTACCGTCATAGCAGTATCTTTAGACCATTCAGCAACCTCAGTTGCAACAAGAGTCGCATCATCTTTTGCATCGATAGCATCTTTAAATGCCTGAACTCTGTTCTCAGAATGGAAGTTTCCAGTCGGGCCGGAAAGGATTGCTACTTTTGCATCGTCACAGTATCCCTGCTCTACTGCATAATCTGCAACGACCTGTCCCTGCTGATACGGGTCAGCATCTACATACCAGCTTGCGCCGCCATCTTCGATATGACCGGTTGTAACAACTACATAGATACCTTTATCCAATGCTGCTTTGACTACTTCTACCGGAGCCTCTGCATCTACCTGCTGGAATACGATCGCATCATATCCTGCTGCTGTACAGGTCTCGATCTGATCATTCTGTGTTGCTGCTGTGTTTTCAGAATCGAAATAATCAACTACAAACAGGTCTGCATAATCAGCAGCAGCTTTTTCAAATTCCTCCTTTACATTCAGACAAAAGGTATCGGTATAGCTCTTACACAGGAAAGCCACTTTGTACTCACCATTCGCGTCCTTTGCATCCGCTGCCACATCCGCTGCCACATCTGCTGCATCCTCTTCCTGTGCAGCATCTACAGAAGTATCTGTTGTACTTGTCGTACCAGAGCCTCCACAAGCTGTCACTGCTACTGCCATTCCTGCTACTACTAATGTTGCCATTACCTTTCTTTTCATTAAAGTATCCTCCTTTTATTTTATCCCTTCCGGGGATTTATCTTGTGTTTTTCGATTTATCAGTCTTTCTTACCCTTTGTCACTATATCAAGAATAACGGATATTACAATAATCAGACCTGTGATGATCATCTGGTAATAAGACTGTACGGATTTCAGAGTCAGGATATTGGTTATCACACCGATGATCATGGATCCGATAATACTTCCATAAATGGTTCCCACACCACCGGATAAACTTGCACCGCCAATAACAGCTGCTGTAATTGCATCAAACTCCAGACCAACAGCCTCTGCAGGCTGACCGGAATTTAATCTTGTCATAAAGAGCGCACCTGCAAGACCAACAAATGCACCATGAATCAGATAAGCTTCAATGATGGTCTTTTTTGCACTGATTCCGGATGCTTTCGCTGCTTCCGGATTTCCACCTACTGCATAGATGTATCTTCCAAGTCTGGTTCTGTTCAGGATCACCCATGTTGCGATAATACACAGAACCATGATGATGACGGAATATGGTAAAATTCCCTGAATTCTTCCCTGACCAAGTTTTGAAATGCTTCCAATGTTATAAATCGGTGTTCCGCCTGTATAGATATAGCAGACACCTCTTCCTGCCTGCATCATTGCCAGTGTTACAATAAATGCCGGTGCATGAAACTCTGTAATAATGACTCCGGACAGAAAGTTCACGATCATTCCAACTAATACCGCTGCCAGAACCGCTACTATACCAGCTAACCAGCCGTTCATTCCTCCCTCAGACAGATTTTTATAAGTACCTACACAGATACATCCCGTCAATGCTACAATTGCACCACCTGACAGATCTGTCTGTCCAGCAATGATTAGCTGCGTGATTCCACAGGTGATCACTGTCACTACCGCTATCTGCGATAACAGATTTACGATATTTGCCTGGGATAAAAATACCGGAGACATGATAGAGCAGATGATAAGTAATCCCAGTAAGATTACTGCTATTCCATATTTGTTATAAAATTTAATCGCTTTTTCTTTATTCATTTGTCTGTCCTCCCACAGCAAGATTCATAACAGATTCTGGACACGCTTCCTCTCTGGATAATTCTCCTGCAAGTTTCCCTTCCCGAATAACCAAGATCCGGTCACTCATTCCCAGTAACTCTTCCATGTCAGAATTGATCATGATGATCGACATTCCCTGCTCTGTCATCTCATTCATCATCTTGTATATTTCATACTTTGTTCCAACATCAATTCCTCTTGTCGGTTCATCCATGATGAGCACTTTTGGTTCTACCGCCATCCATTTTGCAAGGACTACTTTCTGCTGGTTTCCGCCTGACAGCGTTCGTGTTTCTATCTCATCAGAAGGTGCTTTGATTGCAAAACGCTCGATCATGGATGTTACCAGCGAATTTTCTTTTTTCAACGGAATCATCTGTTTCTTAAATAAATGTCTCAGTGCAACCATTCCGATGTTCTCTTTGATACTCCGGATCAGAACCAATCCATACCGTCTTCGATCCTCTGAGATCATTGCAATTCCTGATTGTATGGAGTCATTTACATCTTTGATCTCCAGCTTTTTCCCTTCACACCAGACTTCACCAAAGTCTTTCGGATCCAGACCGATGACCGCTCTTGCAATCTCCGTACGACCTGCTCCCACCAGACCGGATATGCCAAGGATCTCCCCTTTCTTCACTTCAAAACTTACATTTTCAAAAACTCCTTTTTTCGTAAAGTTTTTGACCTCAAATAATGTATCCCCGATCGTATTGCTTCTTGGAGGAAAGACTTCTTTCATTTCCCTTCCAACCATTTTCTCAATCATGGAAGCTCTTGTAAAAGCGAATGCCTTATCCGTAATTACATGTGTTCCATCTCGGAAAACAGAAATGTAATCTGCTATTTCCATAACTTCATCAAGCTTATGGGAAATAAATATAATGGTGATTCCTTTTTCTTTCAGTTCAAAAATCTTACTGATCAGATAGGAAACTTCTTTTTCTGTCAGTGAAGAAGTAGGCTCATCCATCAGAATGATCTTTGCATTACAGGAAATCGCTTTTACAATTTCAATCATCTGTGCTTCTGCTATGGACAACTCTCCCATTTTACAGGTCAGATTATAATGCAGTCCCTGTTCCTCCAGATAATTCGTTGCTTCTTTCAGCATCTTTTTATCATCCAGCAGGATTCCGTTTTTCTCCATCATTTCCCGCCCAAGATAAATATTCTGAACAACAGTCATCTCCGGAATAATATTCAGTTCCTGATGGATCATCGCGATTCCCTGTGTCCTGGCCTCTGCACTTCCTTTTGGTTTCCATGGTTTCCCATCAAACAGGATCTCTCCTCCATCCGGCTTATATAATCCGTCGATTACCTTCATCAGAGTGGATTTTCCTGCTCCGTTTTCCCCCATAAGACAATGGATCGTTCCTCTTCGTACTCCAAAGGAAATATTATCCAATGCTTTTACTCCCGGAAAAAACTTACATACATTTTTGAATTCCAAAATATAATCGTTTTGTTTTTCCACTCCTACTGTCCCTCCTTTTGGTACCGTTCTCCTGTCAGAAGTAAGGTCCCTACCAATACAACATCTTCATCCAGTTCACTTTTCACGATTCTGTATTTTCCACGGCTGTTCTGATAAACATATTGGTCTGTATACTTTCGTATCCTTGTGATCAGCGGATCACCAATCAATGATACTCCTCCGCCGATTGCAATGACTTCCGGACTGTAGAAACAAAGTACATTGCTTAACGCAATTGCAAAATATTCAGCAGTCTCTTCCAGCACTTTCAAAGCATATCCATCATTCATCCGAATAGCTTCCGACCACAGATGGCAATTGATTTTTTCCTGATGTCCTTCACACAGCTGTAATAAAACGGAATGCTCCGGGATCTTATCACTACGTAATCTCTGTTCAATACTCCAACCGGAACAGATCCTTTCTATGTGATTTACCGGATATCTTGAATCGCCTTTATACCAAGGATCATATAAATAACTCTGTCCAAACTCTGCGGCTCCATATCCCTGACCGTCGAACAGTTTACCATTTAGAATGATTCCACCGCCTATGCCGCTTCCTATGTTTGTATAAAAGAATATCTGACTTCCTCTTCCTGCGCCTCTGCAATACTCTCCCCACGCTGCTGCATTGCTGTCATTAAACAAATACGCTGAAAGCCCCGTTTTTTCTTTAAAATAATCTGCTACCGGAAAATTGCCCCATCCATCAATCTGTGCAGACCAGATTGCCATTCCGGATGTCGAATCCACCGGTCCTCCAAATCCAATTCCTGCACATTCTATCTTTCCGCCGAGTTTCGCTGCTTCCTGTTCCAGTAGTGGAAATGCTTCCAGTACTTTATCAAGAATCCCCTGCATACCTTTTTTCCTGTCTACAAGTGTGCGATATCGGTAACAGATATCTCCTGCTGATGTTCCCAAAACAAGCTGGATCTTCGTTCCTCCTGTTTCAATCGCCAACAATAATGGTTTCATGTCCATTTACCTCATTTTTCTTCAGGTGATACAACAGCTTCAATATTCTCCGCAAGAATATGTGCATAGATCATATGAAGTTCTTCCACCCGGGTCACTTCATCCGAAGCAACCGGCATCCACAAATCAGCCAAATCTTTCATACAGCCACCTTTGCTTCCTGTAATGCCAACCGTATAGATTCCCATTTCCTTTGCTGTTTCAATAGCCTTTACACAATTCTTGGAATTTCCACTTGTGCTGAATGCCCATAAGACATCTCCTCTGGATCCAAATGCTTTTAACTGCCTTGAAAACACCTCTTGAAATCCATAATCGTTTGTAAGCGAGGTAATTGCTGCAACATTATCTGTAAGTGCCAACACTTTATAATTTTTTCGATTCCAGTTCTTTAGATGACACAACAGATCATTTGCAATATGCGATGCGGTAGAAGCACTTCCGCCATTGCCGCACACAAAAATATATTTATCTGCTTTAATAGCCTCTGCTGAAACCTCAACACAATGTTCCACAGGATCTATATATTGTCTGTTTTTTGTCGACAAGCTGTCAATCATCCTCTTCACAATCTGTTCAAAAGCACAATCCATTTTTTTCCTCCTTAGCTTATTTGAAATAAGTTCCAAATGTTATTCGTATGTGTTGATTTGAATTTTATACTTATTTGTTCATTTAGTCAATATTTATTTCCATTGTTCTTTTGTTTTATTTGTTTTTTACAAATTAACTTATTTGTTTTTGTTTATTTTTTCAAATAAGTTGTCGAATATGTTTTTTTTCAGATTTTAATTGACACATTAGTTATTGATTTTGATTTTTAGAACGCTTATAATAACGATAACTATAGATATCAGCAAGAGGAACACTTATCATGAAAAAACAAAACGGAAAATTTCAATATCTCTATGATGACCTCCGTACCAAAATTGAAAATCACATTTTCATGCCTGAAGATAAACTTCCATCAGAAACTCAGTTGATTGAACAATACGGAATCAGTCGATATATGGTTCGACAAGTGCTGGAAAAACTGGAAGAAGAAAAATTAATTGACCGGTATCAAGGAAAAGGATGTTTCGTCCGTTCTTCCTCTTATACATTGTCTGCCCCTCCTTCTTCCAAGCAAATATTGTTGGTTGCTTCCCGGGCTGAAAACTTTTACTTTTTAAAAAGTATTAATGGAATTGAACAGGCACTTCAATCAACCGATTATTCCCTAACGATCAAGTTATCCAATTATAGTCCAGAAGTAGAGGCTGATCTGCTGAAAGAAGCTTTTCACAGTAATTATGCAGGCATTTTGCTTTTCCCGTCTGACAGTTCCTACATTTATACCAATCAGTTTCTGTATCGCTACATTGAAGCAAATCGAATACCATGTATCACGCTGGGAAATGTAATTCCATTTGTCAATATTCCAAGTGTTGTAACCGATGATTACAAGGGAGGAAAACTGGCAGCTGAACACCTCATAGCTCGTGGACATACTTCTTTTGTCTGCCTTATGAATCGTGAAGAATACTCTGGATGCATGAGATACGCTGGATTTATAGACGGAATCAACTGTGCTGGACTGTCTCCCAGTTCCTGTACTGTATTCTGGTTTACACACCAAAACAAAGATTCCATCTTCCTTGATCCGGAAAATCAGAAGCTGCTCGAACTTGCCAGAAACACATCTTCGTTCTTTTGTTTCAATGATGCTTCTGCAGTTAATCTGTACCGCTTGTTGACTGCTTCCGGATTCCGGATACCAGATAACATTTCCATCATCGGATATGATGATTCTTACTTGTGTGAAACATTGCCTGTACAGCTGACTTCCTTGCATCAGGATCCTCATCTGACTGGTTACACTGCTGCGAAAAATCTTCTGCAGCTGATCAAAGATCCAAATTATAATTGTAACAGAACCTTCGATCCTTATCTTGTTGTCCGTGACTCTGTGAAATAAAAGAAGCCGGAACTCTTTTCAGAATTCCAGCTCTACTTATCTCAAGAGAATATATAGTGAACAAAATCAAAACACAATACAATTATCGTGGTACCTTCTCCTAGAACAAAACCCCTCAGAGTTGCCGCTCTGAGGGGTTTCGTTTGTTTTGAACTATCTTCCAAAATACCTATCAATGCCGTCTGCAATACCTGCCGCCATCAGATTCTGATAATCATCAGTAGCCATCTTCAGATCTTCATCTGGATTGGTCATATAACCCATTTCGATAATAGTCACCGGCACACTTGCCCAGTTGATGCCGCTCATGGTGTCAGTTTCCCACACACGTTCTCTCTTTGCACCGGTCTTTTCCACGAAGCAGTCAAGTACATCTGTGGACAGCTTGTAGCTCTGATCATGCAGATTTCCATTGTAGGGATTCGAGGCAGTCTGACAGATAGTCATTGCTCCATGGACACTGCTGCTGTCTGATCCGTTGGCATGGATCCGAATAAAAGCACCTGCTCCTGCCTGATTGGCAATGGCTGCACGCTCGCTGTTGCTTATATTCACATCATTGGTAGTCCGACACATGAGTACATCATACCCGCGGTTCACAAGCTCCGTCTGAAGCTTCAGTGCCACCGCCAGTGTCAATTCATATTCCTTCAGACCGCTGGCCTTACCGGAAGTTCCGCCCGCCACCTTTGCCTTGGTCTGGGATGCACCCGGTCCAATCGGTTCTTTCTCAGAATTGCCTTTCTGCTGATGTCCTGCATCGATCACAACCAGATTGCCATTCGGTTCGCCGGGGACAGCTGCCTGTGCTATATCCGCAGTAGTTTCCTGCTTTTTTTCCGTTGTCAGATATGCACTGGCAACATAGTATACTTGTCCGTCCATGATCACCGTGCTCCATTCTCCATCATCTGCCACTCGTTGTGCAGACTGACCTGCGCCTAGATTTGATATAATTTCACTGTCCATGGATGGCTGGTTACGTACTCTTACTTTTGTGGTTGCCCAGACCGTCTCTGCCTCGGACAAATCAAAATCATCTGCGGTAACTGTATCTGTCGCATCCGCCTCTGGCATGTCCACAACTACCGGATTCTGCACGGGATCTTCTGTATCCGTTTCATTACCAGCATCTTCTCCTTCTGCATTCTCGTCGTCTGTCTCTGCTTCGGCCTGTGATTCATCTGCTATCTCTGTCGGTTCCTGTACTCCCACATCCGCACTGCTGCTTCCACAGCCAGTCAGTCCAAGAACTCCTACAGTCAATAATAGTACTGCCAGATATTTGATTCGTTTCATATGGTTTCACTCCTCCTGTTCGTACCAGACTTACTATTTGTTTTCAGATTTGTTTCCACCAAGGTTCATCATGCTCATTCGCTCTTTCATTAGTTCCATAATAAGATTTCGCACTGTCCAGTCCTTATTGTGAAGCGTCACAACCGCTTTTAAAGGAGTCGGTTCTATTTTCTGCTGACGATATTCCTTCAGAAACTGATCAAGCAACACTTCTGGCAGACCTGAAAAGATTAAATATTCCGGCAGATCCAGCATCACAAATGGAACTTCCTTTTTCGCACCCATTGCTGTCAGTGGATCAATCCCCGCCAGAACACCTACTTTTTCATCTGCATCCTTTGTCTGTATTTCCTTTGTATGAACACCCAGCTTTTTACACAACGCGGTGATCTGCTGTGCTTTCTTCTCCTCCTTAATAGAATATAACACCAATGGTGTATATGCCATGTTTTTCCCTCCTGACTCAGAATCTTTATACTTTTTAGAAAACCTTTATTTCGTGACCACACTTTCGTCACATTTTTTTATTATGATAATACTCGTAACAGGAACACATCAGTATTTCATTCATAACACTTTAGGGGACTCAAATATGAGTCCCCACTCCCTCGAAAGTTCAGGACTCTGTGATCAGAGTCCTTTTTTATTGTTCTCGTACTCCTTCAGGCAATTGGATGCCTTGCCGGACAGTTTCAGGATTGCTGCCATGTTGAAGATCGTCATCAATCCGATTCCCACATCTCCCAGTTCCCACACAAAGGTATAGGCTGCCAGTCCTCCGATAAACAGCATCACCAGTGCCAGCACTTTATAGGATGTCTGAGACACCCAGTTGTCTCCAAAGAGATATGCCACATTAGATCTTGCATAAAAAAGAATTCCAATAAATGTGGAAAAACTGAACAACCACAGGGTTGCTGCAATAAATATGGTTCCGAAGGATCCCAGATGATACTGCATCGCAGTCTGAAGCAAGGTCATACCTTCTAGTCCCTGAAGCATATCAAACGGAGCCAGCAGCATAATCATCGCTGTACAGCTACAGATCACGATGGTATCGATAAACACTCCAAAGGCCTGTAACAATCCTGCCTTTGCCGGATGTCCCACATCGGCTGCCGCTGCCGCACAGGGTGCAGAACCGGAACCAGCCTCATTGGAGAACAGACCTCTCTTTACACCGTTCATCAGGATCGCACCGAATCCACCTGCCACCACCTGACGGATTCCAAAAGCTTCCTCAAAAATTCTGGCAAATACAGATGGCAGCAGTGTCACATTTTTGAAAATAATAAATAAGGTAATCGCAAAATAACAGGTTGCCATAATAGGAACCAGGATATCCAGGACTTTTACTGTTGCATTTTTACGCAACACGATCACAGCCGCCAGTATTACAAGAACGATAGTTGTATATAATGCCGGAATATGAAATGCATTTTCAAATGCACTGGACACAGAGTTACTGATAACCTGGCTGATTCCACACCAGCAGATCAATCCGGAAATCGCAAACAAAACAGCAATGATCGATTTCTTTCCTTTTCTGCCAAAACAGTCCTGAATGTAATAAGCCGGCGTTCCACGAAATCCACCGTACAGCGGATCTTTTTCTCTATATAACTGTGCCAGCGTTGCCTCCACAAAAGCGGTAGCCGATCCAAGTATTGCAGTGATCCACATCCAGAACACTGCACCTGCACCTCCTGCCGAGATTGCTGCCACTACTCCAACCAGATTTCCCATTCCAACTCTGGTAGCAGTTGCGATGATCAGTGTCTGAAATCCAGAAATAGAACCTTTTACTGAATGATCATTCTTTTCTGTCACTGCGCGGATCATATCCGAAAACAGACGAATCTGCGGAAAACGAAGCCGAACTGTAAAAAAGATCCCTGCCGGGATCAGAAGCAGAACCAACAACGAAATGCCCACTGTTCCACCTCCTGGAAGTGGGATCGCGATCAGATCTCCCCACAAAAATTCATAGATTCCATTCACTATATGTATGAATCCGTTGACAATGTCCATATTACTTAATCCCCCTGACTTTTTTGCTTCAACGCTTTTACTCGTTAATAAGTATCTTAACACATGAGGCATTTTCCTGCAACCGGATACCCATGGTAAAAAAGTAAACAACATAAAAAAAGCGCCTTGATCACTCAAGACGCTGTTATTGTTAGTCGAGGTACGGTGTCCGCTTGCGCGCTTACAGAGCACCGCCCTCATTTTAGAAAGTCCCCAAGGCCTTTCGCCTACTTCATATTTTCTCTAAGAGAAAAGCTCCGGTAGAACTTATAATTATACTTTAGCAGAAAGATATGTCCAAAATATGGGTAAACACTAAACAAAGTATAAACTTTCTTAAAATCACCCTATTTATTTGACATATTCCGAAGCTCATTCAACAGCTCCAGATCCGACGACTTCACTTTCAGATTTGTGGTCATCTTTTCCCCGTCTGGTTTTGTCACAGTCAGCTCCAGGATCGTTCCTTCCTGCAGGCCACTTCCGAAGGCGGCCTTGAAAAAGGCTCCGACCTTCGGATGATTGGCATTAAATTTATTCTTGGCGCTCATCAATTTCATCAGGGCCATAGGATTCATAGGAAAACTCCTTTTCTACAAAAGCTCTTTCAGAATCTGATTTACCATTCCTGGATTTGCTTTTCCTTTCATGGCTTTCATGGTCTGGCCAACCAGGAATCCGATTGCTTTTTCTTTTCCGTTATGATAGTCCTCTACAGACTGTGGATTGTCAGCAATGACTTTCTCGATGGTGCTGCGCAGTGCGCCTTCATCGTTGACCGTCTTCAGTCCGTGCTCTTCCACGTACTTATCAGGATCAATGTCTTCCAGGAAGATCTTCTCAAATACTTCTTTTGCCACAGAGCTGTTGATGGTTCCTGCATCTGCAAGCTCGATCAGTTTTGCCAGATTTTCCGGTGAGAATTTCAGATCATCAGCTTCCATCTCGTGCTCTTTCATCAGTCGCATGGTCTCTACCATCAGCCAGTTGGATACCTTCTTTGGCTTCTTGCAGATTGCCGTGGTAGCCTCGAAAATATCAGCCAGTTTCTTAGCGGAGGTGATGATCTGTGCATCATAATCCGGAATATCAAAATCTTTCTTATAACGGATCAGTTTCTCCGTTCGCAGCTCCGGCTGACGTGCTTTGATGGCTGCAAGCCACTCGTCACTGATAATGATCGGCGCCAGGTCTGGTTCCGGGAAATAACGGTAGTCCTGTGCATCCTCTTTGGAACGCATTGCATGGGAAGACTCTTTATTGTCGTCCCATCTTCTGGTCTCCTGGATAACCGGGCGGCCCATCTCCAGCAGCTCGATCTGACGCTCACGCTCACCTTCGATAGCATGTGCAATTGCCTTGAAAGAGTTAAGGTTCTTCATCTCGGTACGGGTACCGAACTTCTCTGCTCCCATTTCACGAACAGACAGGTTGACGTCCGCACGCATGGAACCTTCCTGCAGCTTACAGTCAGATGCTCCAAGATACTGAATGATCAGACGCAGTTTCTCAAGATAAGCGATAACCTCATCTGCATTTCTCATATCTGGCTCGGATACGATCTCGATCAGCGGTACACCGGAACGGTTATAGTCTACTAAAGAGCAGTCTTCCCACTCGTCATGAACCAGCTTACCAGCATCCTCCTCCATATGGATCTCATGGATACCGATCTTCTTCGGACCTGCAGGAGTCTCAATCTCCACATATCCATTGCGGCAGATCGGATAGTACAACTGAGAGATCTGATAGTTCTGTGGGTTATCCGGATAAAAATAGTTTTTACGGTCAAATTTACAATTCTGAGTAATGGTACAGTTCGTAGCAAGTCCTACGGCAGCTGCATACTCAACGACCTGCTTATTCAGCACTGGCAGAGAACCAGGCATACCGGTACACACCGGGCAGGTATGGGTGTTGGGTGCTCCTCCAAATTCTGTACTGCAGGAGCAGAAGATCTTGGTCTTAGTTGCAAGTTCTACATGAACCTCCAGACCGATGACGGTCTCATACTGTTTGCTCATCTTCGATTCTCCTCCTTAATCCTGCTCTTTTGCTGCTTCACAACGCTCATAGATTCTGGTCTGCTCATAAGCATAAGCAGCACGGATGATGTTGTTCTCTTTGAAGCAGTCGCCGATCAGCTGCATACCGATCGGCAGTCCCTTGCTGTCCACACCACACGGTACAGAGATACCAGGCAGTCCTGCCAGATTGACAGAAATAGTGTAGATATCGCCCAGGTACATTTTGATCGGATCACTTAAGGAATTGCCAAGCTTCGGCGCGGTGGTCGGAGCTGCCGGTCCAAGGATCACATCATATTTTTCAAATGCACGGTCAAATGCTTTCTTGAGCAGTGCTTTTGTCTTCAGTGCTTTGATGTAGTAAGCATCATAATATCCGGAACTGAGCACGAAAGAACCAAGCATGATACGACGTTTTACCTCCGGGCCAAAGCCTTCGCTTCTGGTCTTCTTATACATATTGTGAAGACCATTGTACTCTTCGGTCCGATAACCATATTTCACACCGTCAAAACGTGCCAGGTTGGAGCTTGCCTCTGCGGAAGCGATGATATAGTAAGCCGGGATCGCATATTCTACCAGGCTAAGATCAAATTCTTCCACGATCGCACCTTTCTCTTCCAGCACTTTGGCAGCTTTCAGAATGCTGTCTTTCACTTCCGGATCGAGACCCTCTCCAAAATAATCTCTCGGAATACCGATCCTCAGACCTTTGACATCATCCTTCAGTGCATATGTAAAGTCATAAGACTCTCTCTTAACGGAAGTGCTGTCCTTCGGATCATAGGAAGCGATTGCTTCCAGAACCGTTGCACAGTCAGTCACATCTTTACAAACCGGTCCGATCTGATCCAGAGAAGAACCATAAGCGATCAGTCCGTAACGGGACACAGTTCCGTAAGTCGGTTTGATACCGGTAACACCGCAGAAGGAACTTGGCTGACGGATGGATCCGCCGGTATCAGAACCCAGTGCAAATGAGCACTCTTCAGCAGCAACTGCCGCACAGCTTCCGCCTGAAGAACCTCCTGGTACATGTTCTGCATTCCACGGATTCTTGGTCGGTCCGAAATGAGAGGTCTCTGTGGTACTTCCCATGGCGAACTCGTCCATGTTGGTCTTACCGATCACAACTGCACCTGCTTTTTTCAAGTTCAGCACTGCTTCTGCAGAATAGGTCGGTTTGAAATTGTACAGAATCTTGGAACTGCAGGTGGTCAGCATTCCCTCTGTACACATATTGTCTTTGATCGCAACCGGAACACCTGCCAGCGGCCCTGTCAGTTCTCCTGCTTCGATCTTCTTCTGGACTTCAGAAGCCTCTGCAAGTGCTGCTTCTTCGTCTACAGTTACATAACAGTTGTATGTTCCATCCAGCTTCTTGATCTGCTCCAGTGCCGCTTTGGTAGCGTCCACTGCAGTCACTTCACCGGATTTGATCTTTTTGCCGAGCTCTACGGCAGTCAGACTCATCAGATTCATATTGGTGTCCTCCTATTCTACCGTCTTAGGCACTTTAAATGCATTGTCTTTCTTTGCCGGTGCATTTGCCAGTGTCTTTTCATGCTCATCACCATTTACAACTACATCCTCGCGGAATACGTTGTGTACCGGAAATACATGGGACATAGGTTCCACGCCCTCTGTATCCAGTTCATTCAGCATATCGATATAGTCCAGCATATTGCCCATATCTTTTTTTGCCTGTTCCTTCTCCTCAGGAGAAAGCTCCAGCTTTGCAAGGATACCGACATATTCAATTGTTTCATCAGAAATAATATTTGCCATCGTATTTCTCCTCTTTTATTAATCTGCTTATGGCTCCAGTCTGGACAGGTCACGCGGATACAAAGTGGTCTCACGCACATTATCCTCGCCGACCAGCTTCATAGTCAGACGTTCCAGACCGATTCCCAGTCCACCGTGAGGCGGCATACCATAACGGAAAGTATCCAGATACTGCTCAAGGCCTTCCTGATCCATTCCTTTTGCTGCAATCTTCTCGATCAGCATGTTGTAATCATGAATACGCTGACCACCGGTGGTAATCTCCAGACCATGATACAGAAGGTCAAAGCTTAAAGTATAACGGTTATCCTCCGGATCATCCATCGCATAGAACGGACGCTTTTTGGACGGATAATGAGTTACAAATACAAAATCTGCATCGTACTCTTCTTTGAAATACTGGCCGATCAGGGTCTCCTCTTCCGGTTCCAGATCGAACGGGTTACGGATCTTACGGTTGTATTTCTCTGCTACCAGCTCTTTTGCCTTATCAAAACGAACAGCCGGGATCTTGTCTACCTTCGGAAGAGTGATGTTCAGGATCTTCAGCTCCTTTGCATACTCTTTTTCCAGGAGCTGCATGGTATACTGCAGGAATCCGGTCTCCATTGCCATGATATCTTCAAAGCTGTCGATGTATCCCATCTCAAAGTCCAGAGAAGTGTACTCATTCAGATGTCTCTTGGTGTTGTGTTTCTCTGCACGGAATACCGGTGCCGTCTCGAATACACGATCAAATACTCCTACCATCATCTGTTTGTAGAGCTGCGGAGACTGCTGCAACACTGCCGGACGATGGAAATACTCCAGTTTGAACAGGTTTGCTCCACCCTCAGCACTCTTTGCACCGATCTTTGGAGTATGGATCTCAGTAAAGCCTTCCTGATACAGGAAATCACGGAAGCCTCTTACAATACCTTCCTGAATCTTAAATTTTGCACGCTCTTTGATATTTCTCAGAGATACAGAACGCATGTTGAGCTTTGCATCCAGAGAAGTGTTCAGTTTCCATTTTGCAATCGGAAGCGGCATGGGTGCACTCGGAGCGGAGAGGATCTTGATGCCTCTGATCCGTACTTCAATTCCACCTGGAGCACGCTGCTCTTCATTAAGAATGCCCTCTACTTCTACAGTACAAGCCTCTTTCAGATCTTTCAGATCAAATCCGGACTTTCCTTCCTCATATACGCACTGCAGAAGTCCGTCTCTCTTACGAAGTACCACGAATGCCACATCACCCATATCACGGATGGTATGAACAGCTCCGTTTACCTTGACTGTCTGACCGATCAGCTCTTTGTTCTGCAGCTTGGCAAGCTCGAGCAGGTCTGTCGTCTTAACACCTGTCATAAATTCCATGTTTCATTTCCTCCTGAATCTGTTGTCCGGGTACGGGAGTGTTTACATACAAATTCGTAACTATTCAGAGCTACATTCGCAAAATCGCCCCGCCCCGGAATATTTAGTTACAATACTCCGGGACGGGACGATCCATTCAATCTCCCGCGGTACCACCCGCATTGAGCAGTCATCCTGCTCCTCTCTTTCCTGCATGTAACGTATGCCTCGGGTATGGCCTACTAGATTTCGACCATCCAGCTCCCAGGTGTTCCCTTTGTCTGCTCCTCCAAATGACGCTCTCAGTCGGTGACGTCATATTCCTGTCGGTCTCTGCATGATAAGAGTCCTGTTCTTCGCCTTTTCATATCAAATCCAATCCTAGCATAAAACATACGTAAATGCAAGGGGTTTTGCTTTCTAATTTTCCTTTAATTTTCCGCATACACAGCAAAAGCCAGATCCACGTTTTCCACTTCTTCCGGTGCATACAGTGCACCGTCTGCATAGAGATCCCATGCACTCTGATAATAGAGGAAATCCGTCCGGATCACACAATCCGGATTGCGCAAGGTCACTTCTATAGTATAGGTCTGTGTCCGCTCCGGCACAATTCTGTCAAATGCAATCGTATACGCAGACATGCATGGAGCTTCTGCGCCTATAACCTGACCGGAAGCCACTGCCACGCCACTTTCATCCCACACCGTCACATCATAAACGGAATCATTAGCTGCTCCATCCCAGTTTGCCACCCACAAAGCAATGTGGTCAAATGCTTTTCCAGTTGTAAATGTCTGTGAAAAGTGTTCCTGTAGCGTCAGTTCATTGCTGCTCTCCTGATCCTGTAATACCGAATAGCTTCGCACCGGTTCTCCGCTTCGATGCACCACTGCTGCAGTTCCAAGGAACACCACCAGTACCGTTACACCGCAAGCTGCCAGCGCTGTCCGGGCTGAAGGAAGCGACTTGATGAAGCGATGGACATCCGCTTCCAGCAGACACATACCGTCCGCCGCTTCTGCGAGGATCAGAAGCATAAATGGGATACTGTATGCCTGATCCACTTCCCAGATCAGATAGAACAGATACGCTCCACACAGATTGATTGAGAAGATGTCAAGGAAACTTCTCTGCCGCTTCAACGCACGCCAGATCAGTGCCAGCAACAGAAGTCCTGTCAACATTCCATGATAGCTGTGCAGATACAGCGCCAGATAATCTGCGCGCCCGCCATTCAAATATTTCTGTAACGGTGACGTACTCTGCATCGTTCGGAACAATGCATAATAATCATCCGTTCCATCAGAAAATGCCACACGCATCTTATTGCGGAACAGGGTCAGCATCCCAGCTGGTCCCATATCAGCAATCCGTTCTTTCAGACGTTCTACATCTGCTGCAGTCCGTTCTTCCCTGGTAGAGAAGGAGCCCGTATAAGCATCATCTGCACTGTTGTACTGACCGTCTCCCTGGGCGCTCATCATGATCCAGTGGACTGTTGGATAGCCCGTCTCTGATGGATCAAATCCTGCATAGTGATCGCGGACCTTGCCATATGCGGCAAATACCAACACAAGTCCTGCCACAAAGCACACAACTGAGATGACTGACTGCTGAACTGCCCGTCGAAAATGTTTCCCACGCTCTGAGGCTGTACTTCCATCCGAATCTGTGGACACAGTACCAAAATAACTGATTTCCTCTTTTACACCGCCGATCTGCAGCACCGTATACATCACAATCGAGCACACAGTCAGGATCACCGTTGCCCGGATCTCATACCCCACTGCCAGCAATGCCCCGGTCAGCAGATACTGGATCCATTTTTTCCATAATAGTTTCTGCCTCCTGACTTTATCATACAGCCAGACTGCTCCCATGGAAAATGCAAGGGAGATCGTGGAGGTATAATACATCTGTCCCAGCAGATACCACAGAGGATTCCCCATAGTCAGCAGCAGAAAGCAGATAGCCCGGCGCCTGGAGCGATATCGGGTGATCAGCCGGAAGGTACAGTAAAATCCCACATTCATAAACAAAATGTTTACGATCTTCACCGCATCCATCCACCAGATTCTGGGAACTCCAGCTAATTCCACTACCTTCAGCCACACGCAGGTAAACAGACACATAGGAATGTTGTTGGGATATTTCATAAAATAATTTTTAAAATGAGTCTGCCCAATTGTGCCACCCTGCTCCACCAATGCCACTGCTGCATCAAAGATCTTCAGATGATCCTGACGAAGAGAGCTTCTGACCGTCAGCACAAACAGCACCTGCACCGCAAACATCGCGATCACCAGCAGTGGGACTGCCCTCCGCCAGTGCTTCTCGATCCATGGTTCTGCGATCCTGAACAGTTCCAGATACAACACGCAAAACAAAAAAGAGGTTCCCAGCAAAAAAGCGGGAACCATTTTTCCATGCAGGATTCCCTGGAGTACAGCGGCATTATTTAATGTATCCACAGCACCATAAAAAACATAGGCACTGACAGGGATCAATATGGCAAAGAGCACCAGATAGACTGCTCTTTTACATCCGTTCCAGAAATCCGTCATTATTCCAGACCCTCCGGCAGAGTAATCTCACCGTCGAATACGGTCGTTGCCGGGCCTGTCATGTATACACATCCATCTTCTTCGTTCCACTCGATCTCCAGGTCTCCGCCCAGCAGATGAACCAGAACACTTCGGTCACACAGCCCATTCAGCACAGCAGCCACCGCTGTTGCACAGGTTCCCGTTCCACAGGCAAGGGTCTCTGAGGAACCACGCTCCCAGACTCTCATCTCCATGGTCTTGCGATCCAGCACTCTGACGAATTCCGTATTGGTACGCTTCGGAAAACGTTCATGACTCTCAAACAGCGGTCCGTAAGTCTCCAGCGGGAACTCCTTCACCGGTGTATCAATGAAGATCACTGCATGAGGATTCCCCATGGATACGCAGGTCATCTTCCATTCTCTGCCTCCAGCCTCGATTGCTTCTGCAACCACAGGCTCTTTCTCTGCTTTTACCGGGATCTCACTGGCTTTCAGGATCGGTTTACCCATATTGACACGAACCTTGGACACTTTTCCATTTTCTATGGTTAATTTCAGATATTTGATACCGGCAAGAGTATCCACACTGATCTCATCCTTGTCTGTCAGACCATAATCATACACATATTTTGCCACACAGCGGATCCCGTTTCCACACATCTCTGCCTGAGAACCATCTGCATTATAAATATTCATCCGAAAATCCGCACGATCCGAATTTCCGATCAGAATCAATCCGTCAGATCCGATTCCAAAATGACGGTCACTGACGATCTTTGAGATCTCTGCCGGATCTTTCAGTTCCTTTTTCGTACAGTCCACATATACATAATCGTTGCCGATTCCATGCATTTTTGTAAATTTCATAATGAAACCTCCTGCTATCACTATCTTTTACTATACCAAAAAGGCCGCTTTCATACAAGCTATATCTTTGTCATACTAATGACCATCTCTGCGGTCTCAGTCAGCGATGTACCGCTGTCCATACTGCATTTCTGAATATATCGATGGGCTTCTTCCTCCGTCATATGATTTCGCTCCATCAGAATGGATTTTGCTTCCCACAGAACCTTTTTCTCCGCTTCTGAACGCTGCTTTGGCTTTGCTCTCAGTTTTTTTCTGCGTCGCGTCTGGTTCATGCACATCATTTCCAGTGTGTTCATCAGATCATGAACCTTCAGCGGCATGGATACACAGACAATATCACGGTCACCGCACTCCGAACAGACCCTCTGGGACGCCAGCAAAAGCATATCAAATCCCTCAGGCAGCGAATTTTTCAGATCAAAATAATACATATCTGAAAATTTATATCCACTTATAATGATCCCGTCATTCATCATATCTATGTAATTGAGCACCTGCGACCCCTGGGTACAGACAGCCGTCACATCATACCCGTGCCGCGACAGCAGATTGCGGATACTCTTTCCATCCTCTGGTTTGGGAAGGACCACAATTATACTGTTCAAACTTCAACTCCCCTTTCTGTTTTTGTATAGTAAAAACAAAAAGGTCCGCCTAAACTCTCAGCAGATAACTGTCGATCTCCCACTGGCTTACCTGGGCATTATATTCTTCCCATTCCTTCTTTTTGGCATCTGCGATCTTCGCACACATCTCTTCACCCAGTGCCTCTTTCATCAGCGGATCTGCCTCAAATTCCTGGATTGCCTCTCCCAGATCTCTTGGAAGGATTTCCACGCCGTTTGCCTCCAGTTCTTCCAGTGTCATGGCATTCATATTGGCATCCATACACTCCGGTGGCAGAATCTGATTCTTAATTCCGTCCAGCCCCGCATGAAGGCATACAGCCAGTGCCAGATACGGATTGCAGGCAGGATCCGGGGAGCGAAGCTCAATTCTGGTATCCTCTCCTCTGGTACCAGGAATCCGCACCAGCGGTGTCCTGTTCTTTGCCGACCATGCAATATAGGTCGGCGCCTCAAAGCCCGGGATCAGGCGCTTATAAGAATTAACGATGGGATTCAGGATCAGCGTCATGGCTTTAATATGTTTGAAAATACCACCCAGGAAATAATATGCCTCCTGGCTTAAACCATATTTATCCCTGGGATCCTGGAAAATATTTTTGCCATCTTTGGACAGAGACATGTTAATGTGCATGCCGGATCCATCCACACCATTTTTCGGCTTCGGCATAAACGTAGCATGGAGACCATGACGTTTGGCAATGGTCTTCACCACCAGCTTAAAGGTCATAATGTTGTCTGCTGTTGTCAGTGCATCCGCATACTTAAAATCAATCTCATGCTGTGCCGGAGAATTCTCATGATGAGAAGCCTCCACTGCAAATCCCATGTCCTCCAGCGTGAGGATCATGTCTCTTCTTGCATTTTCACCAAAATCCAGTGGGCTCATATCAAAATAGCCTGCCTGCTCGTGGGTGATCGTTGTCGGCATTCCGTCATCGTCCACATGATACAGGAAGAATTCGCATTCCGGTCCTACATTGAACGTGTATCCCATGGATTCCGCCTCGCTTATGATCTTCTTCAGCACATAACGGGGATCTCCCTCATAACAGCTTCCATCCGGGCGGTACACATCACAGATCAGACGCGCCACCTTGCCCTGCTGGGGTCTCCACGGAAATGTAGCAAAAGTGCTGTAATCCGGGTACAGATACATATCACTCTCTTCCACCCGCACAAATCCTTCCACTGAGGAACCATCAAACATTACTTTGTTATCCAGAGCATTTTTCAGATGACTGGAAGTGATCGCAAGGTTCTTCATATTTCCAAACAAGTCGGTAAACTGGAGTCTGATAAACTCCACATCTTCGTCTTCCACCATTTCCAGAATATCTTTTTTCGTGTATTTACTCATCTCGGCTGCTCCTTTTCTCGCATATATTGTGTGACAATTCCTTCTGTATCAACAAATTGTCAATCATCTGTATTTACAGAAAAAGGGCGTACTTCCTTACGAAAACGCCCTTGTTTCTATAGAAAATATAACAGCCGGAAGGCTCTTTGTCAATAACTGGATTTCTACATAGAATATAACAGAAAGGAGTTGAAAATATGAATAATTATATCTGGATTCTGCTGTTGCTCATCCTCTTTGGCGGCTCTGGCAATGGCTGTAACTGTGACTGTGGAGGCAATCGGCCGCGTTGCAATGACAGACCATCTGGAAAACCCTGTGGTCCGGGGTCAGGTCCTGGCTTCCCACCTCCACCGCCTGCCCCCTGCGACTGTGGATGCCGGAAGGAAGAGCCTTCCTGCCCAGGTCCTTCTTCCTGCCCAGGTCCTTCTCCCTGCCCAGGTCCTTCTCCCTGTCCGGGACCTTCTCCACGTCCGGTTCCACCGCCACCTCCGCCACGTCCTCCCTATGACAACGGATGCGGCTGTACCCGCTGATGTCTTCAGTCTGAGACATTCCAGACCGCTGTCATGCCAAAGTGTTAATCTCAAAATGCAGAGTCACCGCCAGATGACGGTGACTTGTATTTTGTATGCAAAACCTCAGGCTTCTTTCTTCCACATGGTAAATAACAGGATCGGGCAGGCCGCCATCAGCGGATAGCCATAGCGAAGCAGTGCCGCCGGTCCCAGAAGACTGGTACCCAGATACATCCAGAGCGGAAGGATCCACAACAATTTTCCATATTCTTTCTGGTAGATCAGATACAGACTTGCCAGCACCAACAGCCAGAAATAAAGTCCCATGGACAAGAGCTCCCGCACAATGGGAATCTGTCGGAAGAACGCATCCGTTCCAATGGCAGTGTAATACCGGTTCAGCCATTCGCTCTTTGGCTCCATCTGCACATGAGGATAATGGGGATCGTCTTTCTGAATATCAAAGCAGACAAATTCCAGATATTCATCCTCCACATCCGGATACCAGAATCCAAGGGTGGTATTTAAAAATGCATCAATATAAATCTTCTTATTTCTACATCCAACCTGGAACCAGGTCTTCAGAAATTCTGCCTTTTCTTCCTCAAATGCGTCTGTATGAAACTGATTTTTCACCGGATCAGACAGATTGGGTGTGTACAATGCCATAGTCTCTTCATCCATCACCGGCCGGATCACATCCATCTCTTCTGGACGGATATCCCCGCCTGCCACATATGTGCGGCTCAGAGTCTGGATCACAATATTGTACATCTCTCTGGCATTTCCCGGCTCTGCACCGATCACGTTCAGAAACGGACCATTATAGACACCGTAGACAAGCACCAGTCCAAGTGCCAGCACCAGCAGCTTTTTCCGGTATTTCCACAGATAGATCAGCAAAAATGGAACACACGCCAGCATCGTATGAAAACCATTGTTTCGCAAAAGCAACAGCAGCGAAAAAGTAATTCCTGCAAATATGGTATGCCTCCAGCCCTTAAAATATTCCTCAGGGGTGCTGCACATACAGATCACCTGCAGAAGGCACAGCACCAGTACACCGGAAAACACAGTATCCTTGGTCGTATAGACGGCCATCATGCCATGAAACGGAAACAGACAGAAAAACAGTACTGTTCCGATCCGGAGCCATCGGGGTGCCTGCTTCCTTTTTAAGAAACAGCTGATCCATGCAAAGATTCCAGCCAGAATGATCATCTGCAGCACATTACAGAGTGCTGCCGCCGTATTGTCACTCCATCCCAAAGCTCTGGTCATACTGAAAATGCCGCATAAAATGCCCGTATGGAGCAGCGGATGATGAGCCGTCAGCCAGCCAGAGAAGGTCCAGCCGATCTGATTGGGCGCATCTGCCGCAAACAGACCCGGGTAACCTCCCAGAAATGCCGGCAGGAAGCTTACAAAATACAGAAGCCAGTATTTTATGAAGGCAGGGATGTTCTGTGTTGCACTGCATAATGCCAAAGACTTTGCCATGGCAGTCTGTGGCGCTGTGCTGCCCTGCGATTCTCTCTTCGGCAAACCAGCACCAGAATCTGTGCTCCACCCCCTTAGCCAGTTCAGCAGCAAAAAGCTTATCAACACTCCCGCCGTAAACAACGGAACTCGGATCAGAATCCTGTGAAAGATCGTCTTATGCAGTGGATTTTCTGAGATTGCCCACAAAGTCCCATAATGCTGAATCATATATCCACAACGATCAAAGGCGGCAAATACTATGCCGCCCAATAATGCAAATATCCAGATACGAAGGTTCTTCCCATGCAGCTTATCTGTCATTCTCTTTAAGCTCCTTATAATGCATGTCTACTTTAATCAGATTCATCTCAAACTCCTGACGGCTTCTCTGCGCCCCTGCTGAGAGGACCAGACCTGCAAATACAGACTGGATCGCTGCCATCATGGCAAATCCACAGGCGATCAGGGTCGGGAATTTGGGTACAAGCCCGGTTGCAATATACTCCATCAGCACCGGGATAAAGAATCCTATGCTCATCACCGCCAGAACAAGTGCCAGAAGCCCGAAGAAATTCATGGGCTTGTAGTTTCTGTATAACTTTGCAATGCTCATCAGCACTTTTGCACCGTCTGAATACGTGTTCAGCTTGGACTCGCTTCCCTCCGGGCGGTCACGGTACTCGATGATTACATTGTCCACCTGCATATTCTTATCTGCTGCATGGATCGTCATCTCAGTCTCGATCTCGAATCCTTTGGACAACACCGGGAAGGTCTTTACAAACTGATAACTGAATGCACGATACCCCGTCATAATGTCCTTGATCTCAGTATGGAACAGCCGGTTGATGGTTCCCCTTACCAGAGAATTACCAAAATTGTGGAATGGACGCTTATTCTCTGTAAAATAAGTGGAAGACAGACGATCTCCCACAACCATATCTGCCTGATGCTCCAATACCTTGTCCACCATCTCTCTGGCAAACTCTGCCGGATAGGTATCATCTCCATCCGTCATCACATAGACTTCCGCATCAATCTCACGGAACATGCGGCGGATCACATTTCCCTTTCCCTGCATATACTCATGGCGGACCACAGCTCCGGCCTTCTCTGCCAGCTCTACCGTCCGATCAGATGAATTATTATCATATACATAGATCACGGCTTCCGGCAGTACCGCTTTAAAATCACGAACTACCTTCTCCACAGTCTTTTCCTCGTTATAACACGGGATCAAAACAGCAATTTTATCCAAGGTTTTTGTCTCCCTTTTACTAATTTTCTTCGATTTATTGATTGTATCATATCCTTATATGAAAAGCAAAGAATTTGATGGTCTATAACGCAATAATTCTTTGACTTCTATTTTCGTATATAGTAAAATGAGACTGTATTGGAGGAAAATATGGATATAAATGAACTTTTCAAAAAAGATAAACGTGAATCTGCTGTTGACATTGTAGTCAATAATATTAAACAGCTTTTAATTGAAAGAAAATTGAAGCCAGGAGACCGCCTTCCAAGTGAACTTGAGATTTCTGAAGGCATGGGAGTCAGCCGTGGTTCTGTCCGTGAGGCCATGAAGATCCTTACTGCATTTGGTCTTGTGGATATTCGGGTGGGGAATGGTACTTATATCTGCGATACCCCTGGCACCAAGTTGATGGATTCCTTACTTTTCAGTTTCTTCATTGCCAATCCGGATACGAAGAATCTCTATGAGCTCCGTAAAGCACTGGAGATCGATGTTCTTCAGCTGATCCTTGCGCATTATGATGAAAATGAGGACGACCGCATTGCACTGGAGGAAAATCTGGAAGAGCTCTCCCAGCTGATTGCCAAAGGAGCCACCCCGGAAAAGCTTCAGGAAAATGATCTGGCTTTCCATCATCTTCTTGGAAGCTGCACGACCAATCCTTTGTTAGAACAGATCTACAACATTGTAATTGACTTTATGGAACCCTCCATTACAGCCACTCATAAGAGACAGCATGGTGAATATGTTTATAAGGTTCACCATGATATGGTAGATGTAATCAGAACCCGGAACGGCGAGCGGATCTCCGAAGCAGTTGCCTCTTCCGTTGATACCTGGTCATCTCTGCAGGATTTATAAAAATATACAAAATTCTTACGTTCTTTCAAAATCCGCGGGATAACTGCTGTTGTCCTGCGGATCTGTTTTTTCAGCCTTCAGCCTGTCGCATCGACCAGGTGTCTACAGAGGATGTGATGACCTCTTCGATCCGGCTGTAATCCCTGGTACGGATCACTTCCAGTATCTGCATATGTTCTTTATACACGATCTCTCCATGCTGATTTTTTAATGTTTCCGCAATGGATGCTTCCATAAAATCAATCACGATTCCATAGATCCGTTCCATTAATACATTTTTGGTACAGATCCCCATCAGACAATGAAAGGAAATATCATTTTCTCTCAACCAGTCGGTATCTGGATTCTTTGTGAGCAATTCTTTCAGCTCATCTACATTTTCCTCCAGCATCCGGCGTTCTTCTTCATTTTCATCATAATGATCCAGGACAGACTCCAGAATGTCGATCTCTATCAGCCTGCGAAATTCATATAATTTCCCAATATTGGGATTATTGACAAAGAAGCTGAACAGCAGAGAATCAGCCAATGTCCTTCCTGGTTTCTGACAGATATAGGTACCTGTCCCTACTCTTGACTCCACCAGACCAAATGCAGTCAGAATTCTGAGAGCTTCCCGTACCGATCCGCGACTTACATTCATCGCTTCAGAGATCTCCACCTCGTTAGGAAGCCGGTCTCCTGGTTTTAACTTTCGTTCTATCAGCAGCTTTTTAATGTTGTTTACCACAATATCCACTGTTGATTCTCTTTTGTTCGCTCTGAACAGTTCTTGTACAGCCATAGTTCTCCTTTTTCTGATACAAAAATTCCCCGCCAGGCATGGCATCCTGGCAGGGAGATGTTAGAGGAATTGTATCATATTACAAGTGTTATTTTCTCGATGACAGTTTTGTCAGCACTTTTAATCTCAGCTTCTGTATGGGCCATACTTTTGTCTTCTGGCTACACAGAAATCTGACAAATTCATTTTCGTCTTGCAGCATGGAGCGGAACACAAATACAAGCTCGCCCTTTTTGCTGACTAACAAGAAGAGATCCGGTCTTAATACCATCTCAACGATCTCTGCATACGGGATAGACTGTCTGCTGTTGGTTGTATGGTTCACCGCCTGAATCTCCTGTTTATTAAATTTACTGGAGTAGCGGATCTGTGCACTTCCGGATAGCTCTTTCAGCTGAAGCAGGGTTGCTTCCATACAACATTTCTGTGCTTTGCCTCTCGCTCTGACGAAGAATATGGCGATCGCCAGCATAATAGCGGCAGGCAGAAGCTTCAACACGCATATAAATCCAAAAAACAAGATTACAAATAGATTAATACACACCCGGAATACCATTCTGCTTTGGTAGGGGATAAAATATCCCCCAATCTGAGTGAGCAAATCACGATTCACAAATCCGCTTGTCTGATACATTTAGATGCTGATTCCAAAGATGATCGGAACATACATGTACAGCAGCAGGATGCAGAACTCCAGGATCAGGTACTTAACAATCTTCTTCGATACAGCACCGATTGTCGTCTTACATACACCGGTTGCAACGAACAGGTTGACGGCCATAGGCGGTGTGATCATACCGATAGAAGTATTTACAATAATGATAAGACCAAGTGCGATCGGGCTTACACCAAGTGCAGTAGCGATCGGCAGCAGGATCGGTGTTACCAGAAGGATGATGGACTGTGTCTCAAGGAAGCATCCCAGGAACAGAAGCAGCAGGTTCATTACGAACAGGATGACAAACTTGTTGGTGAAGATTGCCATGATCGTAGTGGACAGGATCGTCGGAATGTTCTCAGTGGTCATAAACCAGCCAAACGGTGCGGACATGGATACGACGAACAGTACAACTGCAGAGCTTACGCAGGAATCAGCGAAGATCTTGTAAAGTGTCTTCAGGTTCACCTCTCTGAATACAAATACAGAGATGATCAGTGCATAGATGCAGGCAACGGATGCGGACTCAGTCGGAGTGAAGATACCAGCATAGATACCACCCAGGATGATGATCGGCATCAGCAGTGCCAGGATTGCTTTTACAAAACGATCAACATATACTTTCACCGGATATTTGGTCTTGTCCACAGAGTCACAGTGTTTGTACCAGAACATGTTTCCGATACACAGACCAATGATCAGCATAATACCTGGAATCCATCCTGCCTCGAACATGGCAGTAACGGATACAGAAGCAGTGACAGCGTAGGTAACCATCGGGATCGAAGGCGGAATAACAACACCCAGGGTTCCGGAGGAAGCAGCGATAGCAGCAGCATCTTCACGGGAATATCCTTTTTCGATCATCTTCGGTGCACAGATACCACCGATAGCAGCAACTGTTGCAGGGTTAGATCCGGAGATTGCTCCGAAGAAACCAGAAGCAACAACACAGATACAGGACAGACGTCCCGGCAGTCTCTTGAGCAGCAGCTCAAAGAAGGAAATCAGACGGTCAGAGATACCACCCTCTGCCATGATATTACCAGCCAGGATGAAGAACGGTACAGCCATCAGTGTAAAGCTGTCCAGCTGTGTAAACATTCTGGTCGGAATAGATGCCAGATACTGTGCGTTGTTGGTGAGCATCATTGTCAGAGAAGCAGCAACTCCAAGGGAGATTGCGATCGGAACACCAATGAACAAACTAAGAAACAGTATACCAAATAAAATACCAGCCATGCCCATGATTAGTTCTCCTCCTTCTCTTCAGTATTGTCGCGGAATTTAGAAACCGCACTGATTGTATAAAATACAGCCATAAGGATGATACCTACCGGAATGATCATATAGACAGCTCCCAGCGGGATTCTCATCATCGGGCTTTGTTTTCCCTGTACAAGCATTTTTGTGCAGACTTTCCATCCCTGACTACCAAGGAAGATTGCAAATGCGTCTACAATAATTGCATTGATCAGACCAAAGATCTTAACAATCTTCGGTTTTTTTGCAAAAATCAACGGAATGATCTCTACCACAAAGTGTGAATCGGTTCTGGATGCAAGCATCAGACCTAAATATACAATACCGACCATACAGTATCTTGCGAACTCCTCGCTCCATGCGATGGTGTACAGCTGGCTGTAACGACCAACTGTTGCAAGAAATACTACGGCCATCATGGCAACCATCATGATTACCAGCAAGACTTCTACTACTTTAGAAAATCCGTCAAGTACTTTCTTCATCGTTAACCCTCTCAAATAATCTCTGTTTTGCTCCTCCCCGTTTTTTAAGGAAAAGACCGGCAGCATCCGGGATCTAATCCATCTGACTGCCGGCCTTTCCATGGGGCATATATTACAAATTGTAAAGGTAATTACTTATTTACCGGTCTCTGCTTTAATCTTAGCCAGCAGATCCTGGTCGATCTTCAGGGAAGCATCATCATATACACTCTGTACTGCTGCAACCCACTCATCTTTGTTCACATCAGTGAATACAACACCTTCAGCTTCCATGGTTGCACGTGCAGAGGAAGCAAGCTCCTGAGAGATCTGACGCTCTGCAACTTTTCCATCCTCAGCTGCCTTATCGAAAGCTTCTTTCTGTTCATCCGTGAAGTTGTTATAGATGTCTTCATTGATCATCAGTACACACGGGCTGTAGAACAGGTCAATCATGGTGATATATTTCTGAACCTCATATACTTTAGCAGTCAGAATAATTGCCAGCGGGTTCTCCTGTCCATCTACAGTACCCTGCTGCAGTGCGGAGAAGATCTCGCCCCAAGCCATAGCAGTCGGAGTTGCACCCAGTGCAGTGTAAGTAGCCATATGTACGGCATTCTCCATAGTACGGATCTTCATACCAGCCAGATCAGCCGGAGTTGCAACCTCTTTGGTGTTGTTGGTCAGCTCACGGAATCCATTCTCCCAGAATCCGATTGCTTTGATACCAGATCCCTGGAACTCGTCCAGAAGGCTCTGTCCAATCTCACCGTCAAGTACTTTGTATGCATCCTCTGCAGTCTCAAACAGATACGGCAGATCCAGTGTTGCCCAGTTATCAGTTGCGGAAGAGAAATCCGGGATCGGACCTGTGGAAGACAGAACCATATCCTGAGTTCCCATGGAAACAGCATCCATCATATCAGACTCGCCGCCAAGTGCAGAGTTCGGATAGATATCCAAGGTCATCTCGCCGTTAGAATACTCTTCCAGCTTCTTCTGCATCTCTACCAGACCTAATACATAATGTCCATCCGGAGCAGTAGTTGTTCCGACTTTCAGATGGATGGTAGCATCAGCAGATCCAAGAAGATCTGAAGATTCGCTGTCATCAGTAGCATCAGTTGCTGTAGAGGTGGATGTTGTAGTATCAGCTGCGGTATCAGATCCAGATCCACAAGCTACAAGTCCCATAGCCATTACACCGGCAAGCAGAACAGCTGTTACACGTTTTAATTTCATATTTTTATACTCCTGTTAAATCGTTATATACTTTTATTTATACCTTATATTGCATTGTTTGGCAAACAATTTGCGTCAGATGACTCTTATTTCTGCGGTTTTACGTCAAACCCAAGGTTCTCCTGAGAGGTCTCCGGATGAAGCATGGTTGCGATTACTTTACGAAGCAGCTCGTCATCCCAGATCTTCTTCCAGTCGTCACGAAGTACCAGATGATTACCGATCTCAAGTGCAACCTTGCAAGCATCTGATACAGGCGGGTTGCCCGGCAGATATCCAAGGAAGTTAGCAGTCAGGTTGAATACATGTCCTGTCAGGAAGGAAACAGCAGCCTCACGGTCGATTCCTCTTTTAACAGCTTCATTTACGGTCTCAGCCATTGCATAGCAGCAGGTAGCTCCAAGAGTCTCTACCAGAGTCGGCTCCAGGAATGCGATCTGCTCGGAAGTCATAACGAATGCTTTGTCTGCACGATACATGCAACGAGCGGTCTCCTGAGCCAGTTTGAATTTCTCCTCATCGCCCTGGATGCAGCTCATTACGATATCCTGATGTCCGCCTTCACCGCCGAAACGATCCTGATATGCTTCTTCTTCTTTCTGCCATTTGAAGTAGGACGGATGGCACGGATGTGCTACACCGAATGTACAGTCATCACGCAGAGTCAGCTCTTTTGCAACAGCTGCAGCCGGATCAAGGATCAGGAATACGGTGCCCGGTTTCAGCATCGGAACATACTCAGCAGACAGTTTTTTGATTAAAGTATCCGGAACTGCGAAGATAACTACATCTGCAAATGCAAGTGCCTCATCTACCGGAGTAACTTTTAATCCACGCTCTTTTTCGATACGCTCTACTGCAGGCGGGAAAGTCTCAACTAATTTGACATCAAATTTGTCCGGGAATTTTGTTACCAGGTTGTTAGATGTACGGGTACCCATTTTTCCGCCAGCACCAATGACTGCTACTTTGATCTTTTCCATTTTTATGCCTCTTTCTTTTAATAAGATATTATTTGATAGGAATTACTTTCCTAAAGTTTCTTTTACAGTTGCTGCGATCTTCTCCGGAGCATATCCGTAAGCATCAGCAAGCTCTTTTGCCGGACCGGACTCTGCGAAGTCAGTCAGTGCGATTCTCTTAACCTTAACCGGCTGATTCTCAGTTGCCAGGCGGCTGATGTAAGAACCAAGTCCACCATTGATATTGTGATCTTCAACGGTTACGATCTGGCTGGTCTTAGCCATAACATCAAGGATCTTGGACGGATCTTTGCCGTACAGGATATTGATATCTGCAACAGTTACGTTGATTCCCTGCTCTTTCAGCAGATCTGCTGCTGCAAGTACACGGTCAAGTACATAACCATTAGAGAACAGTACTGCATCTGTGCCATACTCTTTCCAAACGGTGATACCATCTTTGGAGAATGGAGCATCTTTTGCATATACATCAACTTCACGTCCACTGCCGCCACGGATATATACCGGACCCTGGATCTCTGCTGCATATTTAACAGCCTCGTATAACTGCTCCGGATCTGCCGGGGTCAGAACAGTGAAATTCGGGATGCTGGTTACAAATGCCAGATCCTCGTAGAACTGATGGGTAACACCCTCACGCTCTCCACCAAGGATACCTGCGTTAACACCGATGAATTTTACATTCAGATCAGTATAACCAACGAATGTACGCATCTGCTCTCCAGCTCTCATGGTAAGGAATCCACAATAGGTTCCAACGAACGGAAGCATTCCTGCGGAAGCAAGTCCTGCAGCCACATCAACTGCGCACTGCTCTGCGATACCACACTCGATGTAACGATCCGGATAAGTCTCTCCAAAAGGAACTGCTCTCATAGCTTTCAGTGAATCCGGGAATACTCCAACTACTTTATCATTCTCTGCTGCCATCTCGTACAGTGCTGCAGCAAAAGCTTCTCTCGTACCCTTAAACTCTGCCATTATTCCTCACCTCCAAGTTCTTTCTTGGCAATCTCCCACTGCTCATCAGTCGGAACACCTTTATGCCATGCATTGTTGTTCTCCATAAAGCTCAGGCCTTTACCTTTGATACAATCACAAACGATTGCGTGTGGTTTTCCTTTGTAGCCCTTAGCGATTGCTACTGCTGCTTTGATTCCATCAATGTCATGTCCGCTGATTTCCTGTGTATGCCATCCGAAAGCTCTGAAGCGATCTGCAATGTTGTTCTGTCCTACAGTGAAATCTACGCTCTTGTAAGACTGCCATCCGTTACGGTCAACGAATACTACCAGATTGTCAAGCTTACGGCCAGTTGCCATATTCACGCCTTCCCAGCAAACACCTTCCTGAAGCTCTCCATCACCACAGATAACATAGGTGAAATAATCTTTTTTCTGGATCTTGGCTGCTGCTGCCATTCCTGCTCCGATTGCAATTCCGTTTCCAAGAGAACCAGATGTCATATCGATTCCTTTGGTGCTGTGCATTGACGGATGTCCCTGGAATGTAGAACCAAGTGCACGAAGATGGAAGTGCTCTACCTTCGGCTCAAAGTATCCTTTCTCATTCAGTGCTGCGTACCAGATCGGGCAAGCATGTCCTTTGGAAAGGATGAAGCGGTCACGATCTTCCCACTCCGGATTTTTCGGATCAACGTTCATAGCGTCAAAGTAAAGTGTTGCAACGATGTCTGCGATGGATAATGCCGGACCCGGATGACCGTCTTTTCCTTCATACACCATACGCACTGCTTCGAGACGAAGCTTGTTGGCAAGTTTTTGTAACTCCTGTGTGTTCACTTTCTCTTCCTCCTTTAAAATAATTTAATTATTAAATTTTCTATTTTTCACATCATCATTCAACAATCAACTTATGTCTTTTGTTTTAAGTTTGTTGTTAAACATCTTATGTTTCCTGTTGATGCTAATATACACCATGCTGTCCAATATGTCAATTATTTTTCTAATCATTTTTTCGTTTTAGATGTTTTGCACAATTTACGCATACCTTTTTTATACAGAATGCCGTTTAGGTTCTGTTAAGACGAAAAAAAGACGCATTTCCATGCGTCTTTTCTTCTTATCATATATTACACAAACTTATTAAGCTCCAAATCATATTCGTAATCAATCGAACGTAGCTTTTTGCAGATTTCTTCCTGATCCAGTCCATTGTCCTTACAAAAGCTGGTCAGATCTGGATAAAAATCCCGAAGCTGCGTGTTCACATAGCTCAATAATATCATAGGATCTGTTGGTAACATATTTTTTCTCTCCTTTGTTTTTGTCTATGTTAACATGTACTTTATTATTCTTCAATGCTTTCTCTTTCCGCATGATATTTGACATCCTACCTTTGTGCGTGTTAATATACTACTATATTAATAATCTGTTTAGGTGTTGTGCAAATCTGTACAGATTTTATACAATGGGAAAAGGGGTATATTTTATGGAGGTGCAAAAATTATTCAAAGCAAACAAGCGGGAATCAGCCGTTGATATTGTTGTCAATAATATTAAACATCTGTTGATGGAACGCAAATTAAAGCCGGGAGACCGACTACCAAGTGAATCCGAGATTTCTGAGGGAATGGGTGTCAGCCGTGGTTCCGTCCGGGAAGCCATGAAGATTCTGTCCGCATTTGGACTTGTAGATGTCAAAGTCGGCAATGGAACTTATGTATGTGAGAAGCCAGGATCCACCCTGATGGATTCTCTTCTTCTGAGTTTTTTTGTCACTAATCCGGATCCGGAAAAGCTGTATGAACTCAGACAGGTGATTGAGATTGATGTTCTGGAAATGATACTAAGACATTATGATGAAAATACTGCTGAGCGGAAAGCACTGAGAGAAAATCTGAATTTACTTCAAAAACTGATAGACAAAAATCTGTCACTGGAACAGTTGCAAACCATAGATCTGGAATTCCACCATCTGATGGGAAGCTGTACAAAGAATGTTCTGATGGAGCGGATCTACAGTATTGTTCTTGATTTTATGGAACCGACGATCACCGCCACATTAAAAAATCAACATGGTGAGATCACTTACCAGGAGCATCAGAAGATCCTGGAAGTTATTGAAACGCAGGATTATGATCGCATCCACGATGTCATCACGGATTCTGTGAACACCTGGTCAACACGCCAACAAGTTTCTAATCTTTAACCCTATAAAAATCCCGTGAACTGCACTCGGCATTCACGGGATTTTGCTTTTCTCATATTAATCTTTGATCACTCTGACTGCTTTCACTGGACTACGATAACTTACACCAGAGATCGTGATGCCCACACGTGGGTTGCTGGCATGTACAACCTGTCCGCCACCCACATAGATTGCCACGTGGTTGATACCTGAACGGTTACCATAGAATACCAGGTCTCCCGGCTTCAGCTCAGACAGACTGATCTTGGTTCCACAGTTCGCCTGTGCACGGGATGAATGCGGAAGGCTGATACCATAATTTCGGAATACAGAAAGTACGAATCCGGAACAATCCGCTCCCTTAGTCAGACTGGTTCCTCCCCATACATATGGATTACCAATATACTGTTTTGCAAAGTTACTGAGTGCCATCCGCACATCAGATACACCTGCTCCATACATGACTTCAGAAATCGTCAGTGCTTCATCAAGCTTGGCACCTACATTTACATAATCTTTGAAAAGATATCCTTCCTCACCGTCCAGATCAATCTTGACCCACTCATCCAGCTCTTCCAGAACATCAAAGCTCTGACCGCTTCCTACAATATCCAGCACTTCGCTGTCAGTGCTCGGCTGGGTGCGAACTTTCAGGCCTTCTGTGTTCACATCTGCTACTGTCTTCAGCAGAGAACCTGCTTTCTCCAGTGCCTCGCTTCCGGTGAGCACATATTCTGCCTTAATGTATCCTTCTACTTTTCCGGATTTGATCTGCAGCCACTCGCCCTCTTCTCCAAGCACGTCACAGCCTGCATTATTACCGATCTTTCCAACGATCTTTCCATCTGTTGAGGCACTGTCTCGAATGTTTACTTTTCCTTCAGATACGATCACGATTCCCAGATTGCTGTATCCGTCCAGGTGAAAGGCATCCAGAACGGTCTGATTCATTGCATTTTCAACATCCGCAGTCTCTGCCGCATCCATATCTGCAGAAAGTCCGATCTGTGAACTGATCCCCAGTGCTGCAGATGCCTGTGCATCCATAGGTGCTGCAGTGAATGCCACAGCTCCGGCCAGTACCAGTGCAAATCCTCCTGTTATGATCTTATGGTAAATGTTATTCATATTGATTCTCCTATACTATCATCACATCATTCAGAGTCCATTCGCAAAATCACCTCTTCAAGGCTTTCCTTTTGCTCACATATAGTTCTGAATTATTACAGAATTGTTACATTTCGAATACGATTCTATAACAAATACGAGGATTTGTCAAGTAAAGCCGGCATTTCTGCCGGCTTTTCAGATTTTAGATTTTATTTGCTCATTTTATCGACTACGGACATGAGCTCGTCGATTTTTTCATCTCCATTGCCCTCCAGGATCGCTGTTTTCAGGCAGCCTTTCATATGGGCACGGATAACTTCGTTATTTACCTTTTTCAGAATGGCTTCAGTGGCAGTCACCTGGGCGGAAATATCCATACAATAACGGTCTTCCTCCACCATCCGGAGGATTCCGTCAATCTGCCCTCTTGCTGTCTTCAGCAGCCGTTCAATTTTCTTTCTGTCAGCCTGCATGCATCTACCTCCCTGTGACCCCAACAGATTACTCGATTCCGGTAACTTCGTATCCGGCGTCAACCACTGCCTTTTTCAGTTCTTCATCAGTCACTGCACCGTCTACTGTCACATAAGCAGCCTTATCCTCCAGGCTGACAGTTGCAGTCACACCATCCAGTGCGTTCAGTGCCTTGTCTACTCTTCCTGTGCAATGAGAACACATCATTCCCTCGATTTTAATTGTTTTTTTCATGGTTGTTGTATCTCCTTTCTTTTCTGCCTGCTCAGCAGTCTGCTGCGGGGCAGTTGTTTCTGCTTTGATCTGTATATCTTCTGTACGATCTGTCTCTTTTCTGCTTTCCTGTCCTCTGTGTTTCTTCCGGAAGCTGGACTGGAATCCTTTCAGTCTCAATGCATTGCATACCACAAATACAGAGCTGAAGCTCATGGCTGCGCTTCCGAACATCGGGCTTAACTGCCAGTTCAGCAACGGATAAAATACACCTGCTGCCAGCGGAATACCGATGGCATTGTAGCAAAATGCCCAGAACAGATTCTCTTTGATGTTGCGGATCACTGCACGACTCAGCTGTACAGCGGTCACCGCATCCAGCAGGTCACTCTTCATCAGAACAATATCTGCGGACTCAATGGCCACATCTGTTCCTGCTCCGATGGCAATACCAACATCCGCTCTGGCCAGTGCCGGTGCATCGTTGATACCATCACCTACCATGGCAACTTTATGACCTTCCTCCTGCAGTCTGCGGACTTCCCTTTCCTTATCCTGCGGAAGTACCTGTGCGATCACGCGGCTGATGCCAAGCTGCTTTTGAATGGCTCTTGCCGTCTTCTCATGATCACCGGTCAGCATGACCACATCAAGTCCCATCTGCTCCATCTCGCGGATTGCTTCCGCACTGGTCTTCTTCACCGGATCTGCCACTGCGATCATACCAAGAAGCTTCTGATCCGCTGCAATATACAGCACTGTCCTGCCTTCCTCTGATAATTTTCCTGCTTCTGCATCCATTCCGTCAAGTGTAACTTTCTGCGCATCCATCATTTTCTGATTTCCTGCCAGTACTTTTCTTCCGGATACCATTCCTGAGACGCCCTGCCCCGCTTCTGCGGCAAATTCCGTTGCCTGAGAAACTTCAACTCCTGCTTCCTCTGCATATCTTACAATAGCCTCTGCTAACGGATGCTCACTTGCTTTTTCCAGAGATGCTGCCAGTCCTAAAAGCTCTGCTTCGGTCACACCCGGAGCCATTCTCACTGCTGCCACTGCCGGATGACCTTCGGTAATGGTTCCTGTCTTATCCAGCACCACGGTATCTACCAGATGTGCAGTCTCCAGACTTTCACCTGACTTGATGAGGATTCCCTGCTCTGCTCCCCGACCGGTTCCAACCATAATGGCTGTCGGGGTTGCCAGACCCAGTGCACACGGACAGGAGATCACAAGCACTGCAATACCAGATGCCAGTGCAAAACTGAAGGTTGCTCCTGACAGCAGCCAGACTATGATTGTAATCACTGCAATGGTAATAACTACCGGAACGAAAATACCACTGACCTTGTCTGCCAGTTTGGCAATGGGCGCTTTACTTCCACCAGCTTCCTCCACCAATCGAATGATCTGCGACAATGTGGTATCCTCACCGATCCGGTCTGCCTTCATCTGAAAATAACCGGCCCGGTTAACGGTTGCGCCGGTTACCCGGTCTCCGACCTTCTTCTCAACCGGAATGCTCTCACCAGTGATCGCTGACTCATCCACTGTTCCGGTTCCCTCCAGGATCACCCCATCCACAGGGATCCCTTGTCCTGGTTTTACAATAACCGTCTCGCCTACCTGTACCTGATCCGCAGGAATCTCTGTCTCCCGACCATTTCGTACCACCAGTGCCGTCTTCGGAGCCAGATCCACCAGCTTGGTGATAGCATCAGAAGTCCGGCTCTTGGATCGGGATTCCATATATTTTCCAATGGTGACCAATGTCAGGATCATGGCTGCAGATTCAAAATAAAGATTCATGGCTGCCATATGTGCCATATCCGTCTCGCCGCGCCCCATGGCATATCCCATCACATACAGGCGGCTGACACTGTAGACAAATGCTGCCGTGGAACCCATAGCCACCAGAGTGTCCATATTCGGTGCTCCGTGGAACAGCGACTTAAATCCGTTCTCATAGTATTTCCGGTTCAGATACATGATCGGAAGTGTCAGGAACAGCTGAGTCAGTGCAAATATCATCATATTCTCATGTCCAAGCAGAATGCCCGGCAATGGCCATCCCAGCATATGTCCCATGGAAATGTACATGAGTACAATCAAAAATACAATAGACCAGCCCAGACGATGCTTCATCTTTTTGGCTTCTTCTGCTGTCCGCTTCTGCAGATCATTCTCTGCTTTTTTCGCCGGCTCATGGGCATCCTTGACAGATGCACCATATCCTGCATCCTCCACTGCATGAATGATCGCTGCCGCATCGGTGGCTTCATCTTCGTATTCCACCACCATGGAATTCTGCAGCAGATTGACCTGCACCTGATCCACGCCCGGAACGCGGCTCACAGCCTTCTCCACATGGGCACTGCATGCACTGCAGCTCATGCCGGTCACATCAAACTTTTGCTTCATTTTATCTATATCTCCTCTCTCAGGTCTTATTGATATTTGTTATCATAACACCCCTCCTGGGTGTCCTATTAAATCTGTTATAACATGAAGCAAATCACATGTCAAGGATGCAATCTTACTTTTTATTTTTCAAAGCCCGGAACAATAGCATATCATGAACTACAAACAGCTCCGAAGGATAGCAATAAACTGCGCTGCTATGACTTGGAGCGAACAGAGTGAGCTTTCGTGTATCGGCTGGTGCGTACACTAAAAGTGTACGTATCCAGACGATACACGAAACTTACTTTGTCCGATACACGTCATACGAGCTTTTATGCTATCCTTCGAAGCTGTTTATAATTCTAAAGTATTCTATTATATCTGGCGTGCCACACTCTTGCCCCAGTTCATATCAGACAGAATATGCGCCTTCAATTCATCCAGTGACTGAAACTTCTGCTCAGGTCTGCGGAATTCAATGAATTCTACCATGAGATCCTGTCCATACAGATCTCCATCAAAATCAAAGAGATAGGTCTCCACTCCTCTGCGGGTCTCGCCGCCGACCGTAGGCTTATACCCCACATTGGTGATACCGTAATACTCATCCTCTTTCACAAATGTGCGGGTCAGATACACACCATCTTTTGGCAGCAGTTTTTCCTGCGGTGGAAGCAGATTGGTCGTCGGCATTCCAATGGTACGACCGATCTGTCTGCCGTGGAGCACAATACCGCTCACATAATACCGGTATCCAAGCAGCTCATTGGCAAGCTTCACATTACCGTCATGAAGGGCTTCCCGGATATAGGTACTACTGATATCTCTGCCGTGGCTTTGTTCCTTCTCTACCACTTCCACGGTATATCCATATTTGGGTGCCAGCTTCTGAAGCATTGCATGATCTCCTCGCCGCTGATATCCAAAATGAAAATCTGTTCCCACAGCTGCAAACTTCATCTTCAGCTGTCCCACCAACACCTCTTCAATAAAACGTTCCGGCTCCATGTGGGCAATCTCCGGCACAAAGGGGCACTCCAGCAGATTGTCAACACCTGCTTTGGCAAGCATCTCCCGACGTTCTTCATTGGTCAGAATATTCTGTGCAGACAAACCTGACAGCATACGGGTCGGATTGCTGGCAAAGGTAAAGATTGTTGCCTCCAGACCATTCTTTTTCTGCTCCAGGATATGCTGCAGCAGCTTCTGATGCCCTCTGTGGAGTCCATCAAATTTTCCAAGGCTGACTGCCGAAGGTGCCATCACTCCAAAGCTGGTCTTTCCTGTAATATAATTCATGGTAATTCTCTTCGTTTCCTTCTATCTACTCATAGCCATCCATCCCATATGCGGCATGTACATGGCTCTGAATTATTATTTCTCATAAAACATTTTCAAAAGTCTGAAATGCTGTCTGTCCCGTTCTTTCTCATACTGATAAAGTCCTACAAATGCACCATCTGCATCATAGACTCTGATTTTCTGACCGGCTGCAGGCTTTGATTCCGATACCCCCAGGGGGAGTGCATTTCCATTATGAGCTGCCTTTGACAGTTCTTCATTCAGATGGACTGCAGGCTCTTCATCAAACATCCGGTCGATGGGAATGATGATCTCCTCCAGGCGTTCTTCGTCCCGGATGGTCTCGATCTGTGATAAAGTCAGACTGTCTTCGACACAGAACCGCTCTACCCTGGTACGGAGCAGCTTGTCCATGCAGCCATGGCAGCCCAGCTTTTCGCCAATATCATGACACAAAGTTCTGATATAAGTTCCGCTGGAGCAGTGTACCCGCATCTTCACTCTGGGCAGATCCATCTCAAGGATCGTGATCTCATGAATCACCACCGGGCGGGCTTTCCGCTCCACTTCTTTTCCAGCTCTCGCCAGATCACAGAGCTTCTGTCCATTGACTTTCAGCGCAGAATACATGGGCGGTATCTGCTCATAAGGTCCCTCAAAAGAGAGAACCGCTTCCCGCACTTCCTCTTCTGATGCAGTGACCGTTGCAGATTCCAGCACAGTTCCTGTGGTATCCTGAGTATCTGTAGACTGTCCCAGAAGCATCACTGCCTCATAAACTTTATCATGTCCGGCCAGCAGGTCACACAGCTTCGTTGCTTTTCCCAGACATACAGGAAGAACTCCCTCCGCTTCCGGATCGAGAGTTCCTGTGTGTCCGATCTTTTTCTGTTTTAAAATACCACGCAGCTTCGCCACTACATCATGTGACGTATAGCCGCGCTCTTTATATACATTGATGATACCGTTCACTATTCCTCCTGATGCAGCATCTGGCGCTCAATATGCAGCGTCAGATTGTTAATGATGTCATGGAAGGTTCCTTTCATGGTCACTCCGGCTGCACGCACATGTCCGCCGCCGCCAAAATAGGAAGCGACTTTGCTCACATCTACCTGTTCCTTAGAACGAAGAGAAACCTTGAATTCCATATTTCCCACTTCATACAGGAAAATAGCAACTTCCACACCCTCTGTCAGCTTCAGCTGGCTGACGATTCCATCCAGATCTGTGGTTGTAACGCCGAAGAAATCCATTTCCCGCTTTCTCATGACACTGATAATGATCTTTCCATCCATGAGCCGCATGCTCTCCAGCAGTGCTTTTCCCATAACCTGATTCTGACGGTAGGTCTTTTTGTAGTATGTCTCTTCCAGAATATATGTATGCGGAACACCCTTTTCCATCAGCATGGCTGCCACCCGCATGGTATCCGGAGAGGTACAGCTGTACTGAAAGACGCCTGTATCATGGGCAATTCCCATATACAGTGCACAGGCTGCCTGTTTGTTGATCTTTTCCGGATCCATCAGGCTGCACAATACTTCACATGCGGAACTTGCATCCGGCAGAATCACATTTTCATCAGCAAATCCATGATTGCTCACATGATGATCCACGCAGAAAGTACGCTTTGCCTTCTGAAAATACGGCAATGCGTCACCCAGACGATCCAGAGCTGCACAATCCACACTGATAAACAGATCATAAGTCCGATCCTGTCCGTCCGGCTGCTTCAGTTCTTCATATCCTTCTATGATGGAAAATTTGTTATCTGGCTGTTCCAGCCAGATATCTGCTTTGATCTGCGGATAATTATCCCTCAGATACTGCCAGAGACCAATACATGATCCAACGCTGTCACCATCCGGATGAATATGTCCGGCAATGGCAACATTGGAGACATCCTGCAATTCTTTCTCAAGCTGCGTCATACTTCCTCATCCTCTTCTTCATCATCACTGATATCTTTGGTAACTTCGTCAATAAGTTTCGACATATTTACACCATATGCAATGGACTGGTCCAGAATAAATGTGATCTGCGGCGTATTTCTCAGGTTCAGCTCATGAGCAAGCTGTCTGCGGATATATCCTTCCGCACTCTTCAGCCCTTTCATGGTGCTCTGCTGGGAGGCTTCGTCTCCCAGCACGCTGATATATGCTTTACAGGTCTTTAAGTCGGGCGCAACTTCCACTGTGACTACAGAAGTCATAGGATTGATGCGCGGGTCTTTGATTTCCTTACGGATGATCTCAGACAGAACTTTCTGGACTTCACCGTTGATACGGGTATTTTTAATACTGTTTTTTCTCATATTCTATCTTGGCACCTCTACCATGATGTAGGCTTCTACCATATCAAGCTCCTGGATCTCGTTGAACTTGTCAAATACAAGACCACATTCAAATCCGGCTTTTACTTCCTTCACATCGTCCTTGAAACGCTTCAGGGAAGCCAGCTCGCCCTCGTAGATCTGTTTTCCTTCACGAGAAATACGAACCTTGCATCCACGCTGGAACATACCGTCAAGCACATAAGAACCTGCGATATTTCCTACGCCGGAAGCCTTGAAGATCTGACGGATCTCTGCATGACCGATAACTTTCTCCTCAAATACCGGATCCAGCATACCCTTCATAGCACGCTCTACATCTTCAATTGCACTATAAATGACACGGTACAGACGAACATCTACTTTTTCTCTGTCCGCAGTTTCTTTTGCTGTTGCATCCATTTTTACGTTAAATCCGATGATGATTGCTGAAGATGCACTTGCCAAAGTCACATCAGACTCATTGATGGCACCAACACCACCGTGGATACATTTTACAACGACTTCTTCATTGGAGAGCTTAAGCAGGGACTGCTTTACAGCCTCTACAGAACCAGCCACATCGGCTTTGATGATCAGGTTCAGTTCTTTTAAGTTTCCAGACTGGATCTGGGAATACAGATCGTCCAAAGACATACGAAGCTTGGTATCCTCCAGCATCTTCTCACGGCTCTCTTTGATAAAGGTCTCGGCGAATGTCTTAGCCTCTTTGTCACTTTCCGGAGAAATGAAGATCTCACCTGCCATAGGCACATCGTTAAGGCCAAGGATCTCAACCGGAGTGGACGGACCTGCCTCTTTCACACGACGTCCCTTATCATCCATCATCGCACGGACTTTACCATAAGAAGATCCTGCTGCGATGAAATCTCCGACATGCAGCGTACCTTTCTGTACCAGAACAGTTGCAACCGGTCCTTTTCCTTTATCAAGCTCCGCCTCGATGACCAGACCTCTTGCCTGACGCTTCGGATTTGCCTTCAGCTCCAGAACATCTGCAGTCAGCAGAACCATTTCCAGAAGATCTTCAATACCCTCTCTGGATTTTGCAGATACCGGTACACAGATGGTGCTTCCGCCCCAGTCCTCTGCGATCAGACCATACTCAGTCAGTTCCTGTTTTACACGTTCAATATTTGCACCTGGCTTATCGATCTTGTTGATTGCAACAATCACCTCTACACCGGCCGCTTTCGCATGATTGATCGCTTCGACAGTCTGCGGTTTCACACCGTCGTCTGCTGCAACTACAAGGATTGCAATATCGGTAGAATTAGCACCTCTCATACGCATAGCTGTGAATGCTTCATGTCCCGGAGTATCCAGGAATGTGATCTTTCTGCCAGATACCGTTACCATATATGCACCAATGTGCTGGGTAATACCGCCAGCCTCACGGTCTGTTACATTTGTATGGCGGATCGCATCCAGAAGAGAGGTCTTACCATGGTCTACATGACCCATAACACATACGACCGGTGCTCTCTGTACCAGAGTGTCTTCCGGATCTTCCGTATCCTCCAGAAGCTTTCCGATTACATCCTCTTTCACTTCCGGCTCCGGATCAAAATTATATTCCAGTGCGATCTCTCCTGCTGCCTCGAAGTCCAGCTCAGAGTTCACAGTCAGCATCTTTCCTTCCAGGAACAGCTTCTTGATGATCGCAGACGGCTGGATCTTCATGCGGTCTGCCAGATCAGAGATGCTGATCATCTCCGGAAGCTGCAGTTTCTTCGGCTCGGAAGAATCCTTCTTCACTACCGGCTGCGGTTCCGGTTTGATGAACCGTCCAGGTTTGTTCTTCAGCTTGCTGATATCCTCATCTTTGTACTGCTTTTCCTGCTTCTGATGATTACGGTTATCATATCTTCTGTTCTCCGGTTTGGTCTCCACCGGTGTATCGAAGGAACGGTTCATCTGACGGCCTGCACCACCTCTTGCGCCCTGTCCTCCACGGCTGTCACGTCCACCATTCTGCGGACGGTCGCCTCTGTTATATCCCGGACGATCTCCACCACGTCCCTGTCCGTCACGGTTGTATCCCGGTCTGTCTCCGCGTCCCTGTCCATCACGGTTACCCTGCGGACGGTCGCCATAACTTCTGTGCTCACCATTTGCAGGACGATCAGCTGCCGGTCTTGCAGGTCTTGCTGCAGGTGCTGCTGCGCCTTCGCGTTTCGGTGCTGCTGTTGATGCTGCAGGTGCTGCCGTTGTCCCTGCGGACGCTGTTGTTCCAGCTGGTGCTGTTGCCGGCTTTGCCGCTGCCGGTCTTGCCGCAGGTTTTGCTGCGCTTTTCTGAGTCTGCGGACGACGCTCCGGACTCTTCTTGTCTCTGCTGTTCTCCGGATTGTGTACCACTACGAATTTTTTCTTCTTTGCCGGAGCTGCTCCTTCTTTTTTAGCTTCCTGCTGCCCGGAACCTACTGCTCCGCGCACCAGTTCTGCCTGATTATCTTCAAGTGTTGCCATATGTGTTGTCACCTCAATATTCTTCTCTGCCAGTACGGCCATGATTTCTTTGCTTGTTTTGTTCAGTTCCTTTGCGAGTTCATAAACTCTGATATGCTTGTTTGGCATGATTTCCAATGCCCCCATTCCCTGTATTTACTCTAATACCCGGATCGCCGCAGCGGCCAGTCCTTCGTCTTCCACTGCTACAGACATTCGGAATTCCTTCCCACATGCTGATCCCAGTTCTGCGCTGCTGCACGCTACATACAGCGGTACTTTGTAATACTCGCAGAGACTGCGGATCTTCTTCTTTGTATTTTCAGAGGCTTCCTCTGATACCACAACCAGCTTCGCTTTGCCCTTGCGGACAGAATTCTCCACAGAAAATTCACCGCTGACACTTTTGCGTGCTCTGGTCGCCAGCCCGATATAAGAGAGAACTTTAGCTTTCTGCAATTGCTTCCATCTCCTTTTCCAGGGCTTCGTATACTTCTGCCGGGATCTGTGCCTTCAGGGATCTCTCCAGTCCTCTGGATTTTACTGCTTTCTGGAAGCATTCCTTGCTTCTGCACAGATATGCGCCGCGACCGTTTTTCCGGCCAGTGGCATCCAGCACGATTTCATTCTCTGTCGTGCGTAAGATGCGTACCATATCTTTCTTGTTCTTCATCTCACCACAGCCGGTGCACTGACGCATCGGTACTTTTTTCACTGTTCCCAAACTGTCCGCTCCTATTCCTCTGCGTTCTCGTCTTCTACAGTACCTTCCGCATACTCATTTTCATCATATGCTTCCTCTTCATCCTCATCTTCATCGTAGAATCCTTCGTAGAATCCCTCGATGGCATTTGCCTGACTCTCGCTCTTGATATCAATCTTGAAGCCAGTCAGACGTGCTGCCAGACGTGCATTCTGTCCCTCTTTACCAATAGCAAGGGAAAGCTGATAATCCGGAACAACAACTTTTGCTGTCTTCTCTTCCACATCTGCCAGAACCACAACAACCTTTGCCGGGCTCAGTGCATTCTCGATCAGAAGTGCCGGGTTCTCATTCCAGTTAATGATATCGATCTTCTCACCGCGAAGCTCATTGACGATAGAGTTGACTCTTGCACCATTCATACCAACACATGCTCCTACCGGGTCAACATCCGGATCATTGGACCATACTGCGATCTTGGTTCTGGAGCCAGCCTCTCTGGCAATGCTTTTGATCTCTACGATGCCATCTCTTACTTCAGTAACCTCAGATTCGAACAGTCTCTTTACCAGCTCCGGATGCGTACGGGATACCAGGATCTTCGGTCCTTTTGTGGTGTCCTTAACTTCCAGAATATAAACCTTGATACGCTCGGTCGGAGTATATACCTCTCCTTTGACCATCTCGTTCTCGTTCAGGATCGCATCTACTTTACCAAGATTTACGCTGACATTTCTTCCAATATAACGCTGTACCACACCGGTAACCACGTCTTTTTCTTTTGCATAATACTGATTGAACAGAACTTTACGCTCTTCCTCACGGATCTTCTGAAGAATCACGTTTCTTGCATTCTGTGTGGTGATACGGCCGAACTCTTTGGATTTGATCTCCTCACGGACGATATCTCCCAGCTCGTACTTCTTATCCAGAAGCTTCGCTTCTGCCAGGCTGATCTGAGTATCCGGATCCTCCACCTGCTCCACAACAGTCTTCTCTGCATATACATGGAAATCACAGGTATCTCTGTTGATCTCTACACGGAAATTCTCTTTTTCTTTTCCGAAATGGCTCTGACATGCAGTGATCAGAGAATTTTCGATGGCATCCAGCATAACATCCTTGCTGATATCTTTCTCTTTTTCCAGAATCTCCAGTGCCGTTTTCAGTTCAGTGTTCATTTTTTGTTCTTTCCTCCTTAAAAATCAAACGCCAGCCGGATCAGCGCGATGTTCGACCGCTCGATCACCAGTGTGGCTTCATCCTCAAACTCCAATGTTACTGTATCTTTATCCCATGCTTTTAAGATACCGGTGAATTCCTTCTGTCTGTCGATTGCACGGAACAGCCTCACATCTACGGACTCTCCAATACTTCTCTCAAGATCTTTGTCTTTCTTCAGCGGTCTTCCAAGCCCTGGGGAACTTACCTCAAGAATATAGCTTTCCTCAATAAAATCCTGTTCATCCAGAAGATCTGACAGTCGTCTGCTGACGGTCTCGCAGTCATCCACACCAATTCCACCCGGCTTATCAATGTAAGCTCTTAAGAACCAGTTGCCGGCTTCCTTTACAAATTCCACATCCACCAGTTCAAACTGATGCTCTTCCATGATCGGAAGCAGGAGCTGCTCTGTCTTCTGTTCATATGTCTCTCTCTTAGTCAATCTTATCCTCCTTCTGAAAATCTCCTATACAACTAAGAAGGAGTGGACTTTTGTCCACCCCTTTCTTCAGTCTACGTATCATGTTATTCTCAGTATAACACAACATCCACTAAAATCAAGCCTTTTCGCAAAAAAAGTTACTATTCACAGCGAAACTGGAGCCTCTTAACAGAGGCAACGAGTGCGCATGTGGGTGGAGTTCTGTGAATATTCTTTAAATCCTTGCTACAGTCTTGCCACTCCGGTCTTTCTTGCGGCATCTGCAACAGCAGCAGCCACTGCCTTGCCTACTCTCGGATCAAATGCCTTCGGAATGATGTAATCTTCGCTGAGTTCTTCGTCTGTGATCAGCTCTGCCAATGCGCGGGAAGCTGCAAGCTTCATCTCATCATTGATATCTTTGGCACGTACATCGAAAGCCCCACGGAAGATACCCGGGAAAGCCAGCACATTGTTGATCTGATTCGGAAAATCGCTGCGGCCGGTGGCAACCACTCTTGCACCACCTGCTTTTGCATCATCCGGGAAGATCTCCGGTGTAGGATTCGCACATGCGAACAGGATTGCATCCTGATTCATGGTCTTCACCATCTCAGTTGTTACCACACCCGGTGCGCTGACTCCGATAAATACATCTGCACCAACCAGCATATCTGCCAGGCTTCCACTCTTTTTCTCCAGATTGGTCATTTTTGCCATCTCTTCCTTTATTGGATTCATACCTTCCGTACGCCCCTCATAGATAGCACCTTTCCGGTCACACAGTGTGATATGTTTCACGCCCGCAGTCAAAAGCAGTCTGGTAATAGAGATTGCTGCCGCACCTGCCCCATTGACAACCACTTTTACTTCCTCTTTCTTCTTGCCAACCAGTCGAAGAGCATTGGTCAGTCCCGCCAGTGTGATAATGGCAGTTCCATGCTGATCATCATGGAAGATCGGAATATCGCATTTTTCTTTCAGCTTTCTCTCGATCTCAAAGCAGCGAGGTGCAGAAATATCTTCCAGGTTCACACCTGCAAAGCTGCCGGAGATCAGATAAATGGTATTGACGATCTCATCCACATCATGGCTCTTGATGCACAGCGGAAATGCGTCCACATCACCAAATGCCTTAAACAGTACACATTTTCCTTCCATAACCGGCATACCTGCCTCCGGTCCGATGTCTCCAAGACCAAGGACCGCACTTCCATCGGTCACTACCAGGCAAAGATTGTGACGGCGGGTCAGTTCATAGCTCTTCTCCACATCCTTCTGGATCTCCAAACAAGGCTGTGCCACACCCGGCGTATAAGCCAAAGACAGGTCATCCTTTGTAGCAACCGGAACTGTTGCAACAACCTCGATCTTACCTTTCCATTCCTCATGAAGTCTCAGTGACTCTTTTGCATAATCCATATAAATATATCCTCCAATATTTTTTCAGTTAATCATCAGCGGGAATTTGCCAGTGCAAATACCGCCAGCACCCCCACACCGGTATGCGCACCGATAACCGGTCCCACATACTCAATCTGCACATTTTCCATTCCGTAATCTGTGATCAGCTTCTGTTTGATGGCCTCTGCTTCCTCCAGACAGTCCCCATGACTGATAAATACGGTCTTCTCTCCGTCCCTGATCCGTTCCATCAGATCTTTGATAATTGTCTGGATTGCTTTTTTTCTGCCGCGAACCTTTCCGATCACTTCCAGTTTTCCTTCTTCATTGACCCGGATGATCGGCTTGATCCCCACCATAGAACCAAGTACTGCACTGCTTCTGGACACTCTGCCTCCACGGTAAAGATGAAACAGATCATCCACTGTCACATAAGAAGCGATGTAGTCTTTATTTTTCTCACACCAGTCAGCTACTTCATCCATAGAGGCACCCTGTTCTTTCAGCTGTACTGCTTTATATACAAGAAGTCCCTGACCCAAAGCCGCCAGCAGCGTATCGATCACGACAATTTTACTCTCCGGATACTCATCCTGCAGCTCTTCCGCTGCGATCCGGGCACTCTGACAGCTTCCGCTTAAGCCTGAAGAAAATGCCAGATGCAGAATATCTTTTCCTTCTTTCAGCAATGGTTCAAATGCTGCTTTTGCCTGCTCCGGATTCACCTGTGATGTTGTTGGCATGGCTCCTTCCCGAATATTGTCATACAACTGTTTTGGTGTGATTGGATTCTCTGAATTGTAAATCTTTCCGTTTAAGATGCAGCTCAAAGAAATCATGGTTATCTGATGCTCTTTCAGATAAGCTTCTGAAAGGTCTGCACTGCTGTCGGTACTGATCACATAAGATCTCATGGTTTCTGTCCTCCTCCATATATACAATTAATAGTTTCCAAGAATCTTGAAATTAACAGCCTCTTCCATAATACCGCGAATCGCATTTTTCACCGCACTGTCATCCAGATTGCCTTCAAAATCCACAAAGAAATGGTATTCCCAGTTTCTCTCCGGGATCGGTCTGGACTCAATCTTACACATATTAAGATCGTTATAAATAATATGAGACAAAATATTATAGAGACTTCCACTGGTATGGGGCAGTTCAAAACAGATGCTCACCTTCTTCGCATCCGCCTCATACATCTTCCGGTTGGTAACAATGATGAAACGAGTGGAATTGAAACGGTTATGGTTGATCGGCATCTCAAGCACTTCCAGACCGTGATAGCCAGCTGCTGCCGGGCTTCCGATAGCTACCTGGCTTCTGTCCTTGTCTTCTGCCACTTTCTTGGCCGCCATGGCCGTATTGGAAAGACTGATCCGCTGCCAGTCAGAATGCTTATCCAGATAGACAGAGCACTGCATCAGTGCCTGCGGGTGGGAATAGACCGTTCGGATCTCATCCAGAGATGTTCCCGGCAGTCCCAACAGGGCATGGTTGATCTTCAGAATCTGTTCTCCCACAATGTAATTGTCATATTCTTCCAGCAGATCATAGATATCATTGACTTCTCCTGCTGATGAATTCTCAATAGGAAGCACAGCATAATCTGCCACACCTTCCTTAATAGCTTCCATACAGTCCCGCCAGGTCGGAACATGAAACGCATTGGCATCTTTGCCAAAATACTGCAGGGTTGCTTCATGTGCATAAGCACCTTCCACACCCTGATACACCACACGACAGTGCTTTCTGTCAATATGGTCAATTCTTGTAAATGGAAGGTTTCCGGAGACTCCTTCCTCCGCCAACAGCTGATATTGAAGCTTCCTGCTCATAGCCATAACCTGCTGAAACAGTTCCTGGATTCCATGACGGTTGAAGCTGTCATTGGTAAGATTTCCCAGAGTTTCCAGCTTCTCCAGCTCTCTCGCCCGGTCCAGCACTTTCTTTCCATTAGCAATCTTATATTCTGCCACCTGACGGCTGACACCCATTCGTTCCTCAAAAAGCTCCACGATCTTCCGGTCGATCCGGTCAATATCCTGCCGAAGCTTGCTTAAATCTTCCATCTTACTCCTCTCTGCCCGTCTTCTTCCACACCAGACGGGTCATCTCGCCCAGATAGGATAACGAACCGAATGCCACAATGGCATCCTCTTTTTCTGCTTTCTCATATGCCAGATCCACAGCTGCCGCAAGGCTTTCTGCAGCCTGCACATGAGAGTTGTATTTCTTCACCGTATTGGCCAGCTCTTCTGCCGGCAACGCCCTCGGATTGTCCGGTGTCATAACTGTGATCACCTCTGCTGCCAGCGATACTGTCTGCCGGACCACCTCTTCATATTCCTTATCTGCCAGCACACCCATGATAAAGATCAGCCTCTTGCCCGGCAGATCCCGCTCTACACTGTCACGGAATATCCTTGCTGCATCCCGGTTGTGGGCGCCATCCACGATAAACAACGGATCTCTGGCAATGGCACTGAACCGTCCCAGCCAGACTGTCTTCTTCATACCGGCTTTCAATGCTTCCTCAGATATCTCATAGCCTTTTCTCTTCAGCTCATCCAGCACTTCCAGTGCCAGTGCCCCGTTCAGAAACTGATATTCTCCTGCAAGGGCGATCTCCACCTGCGCATGTTCTTTGTAACTGAAGATCTGACCTTCCAGTCCACGCTTCTCAATCTTTATCTTCTCTGGCTCTACACAGATCAGCTCACAGCCTTCCTGCTCTGCTTTTTTCCGAACAGACACAGCTGCTTCCGGCTGCTGACTTGCACTGACCACTGTACATCCAGACTTTATGATCCCTGCCTTATGCTCAGCAATCTCTCCAAGCGTATTTCCAAGGCATCCCATATGATCCATACTGATGGATGCCAGTACAGCCACCTTCGTATTCCTGATCACATTTGTCGCATCCAGTCTGCCACCCATGCCGACTTCCAGTACCACCAGATCACAGTTCTGTTCCGCAAAATAAAGAAATGCAATGGCAGTCTCCATCTCGAACATGGTCGGATGCTGTCTGCCTTCTGCCAGAAGCTGGTCTCCTGCAGCCTTCACCTTCTCTGTCAGCCGGATCAGATCTTCTCTGGAAATATAGGATTCATTAACCTGGATCCGTTCCCGGTAACTGAAGATCGTTGGCGAAATATATCTTCCTACTTTATATCCGGCTTCCTTCAGAACCGTCGATACATAAGCCAGCACGGAACCCTTCCCATTGGTTCCTGCAATATGCACAAAAGTCAACTGATCCTGTGGATTTCCAAGCAGACTCAACAGATTCCGGATCGGTTCTACACTGAATTCACCAGAATACTGATTGCAGTCTGCAAGATATGTTTTTGCTTCTTCATATGTCATGTCTGTCACACTTTCATCCGTTTACTATCAAATAATCCAGAACCTCATTCGCAAAAGCCCGAATCACTATCAGTATAGTATAATCTGTCACATATTTCAAATACTACGGACATGATGAAACGAAATTTTTTATTATGTGGACTTCTTGGATGGTCCCTTGAAATCTTCTGGACCGGTCTTCATTCTCTGTTTAAAAGAGACAGACAGCTCATGGGCCACTCTTCCCTGTGGATGTTTCCCATCTACGGAAGTGCCGCTTTCCTGGCTCCTCTCATGCGCAGACTCCAGAAGAACTGCATCTGGAAAAGAGGCCTTATCTATATGTTATGCATCTATCTGGGTGAATATATCAGTGGAAGACTGTTAAAAAACAAAGATATGTGTCCCTGGGATTACAGCGACTGTCCTCTCCAGTATCAAGGTGTGATCCGCTTTGATTTTGCACCGCTGTGGTTTCTGACAGGACTTCTGTTTGAGCGGGTGATCCTGTGCAGATCAGGCAATCAGAATTCTGAATTTTCGCAAAATTAGGTCTTGCTTTTTAAGATGTGATAGTGTATTCTCTTGGGTTAGGGAGATTTGGAGAATACACTCCCACATCTCAAAAACACACTTAGGAGGTATCTATGAGACATCTGATGAGTCCTCTGGATTTCAGTGTCGAAGAACTGGATCAGTTATTGAATCTGGCTCATGATATTGAATTACACCCAGAGAAATACGCCCATGCCTGTGACGGCAAAAAGCTCGCCACACTGTTTTATGAACCGAGTACCCGTACACGTCTTAGTTTTGAAGCTGCCATGTTAAATCTTGGAGGCAGTGTTTTAGGTTTTTCTTCTGCGGCAAGCAGTTCCGCTTCCAAAGGTGAAAGTGTTTCCGATACCATTCGTATGATTTCCTGTTACGCCGATATATGTGCTATGCGTCACCCAAAGGAAGGTGCTCCGATGGTAGCAAGCATGGCTTCTTCTATTCCGGTCATCAATGCCGGCGACGGCGGTCATCAGCATCCCACGCAGACATTAACCGATCTTCTTACGATCCGTTCCTTAAAAGGACGGCTTGATCATTTTACCATTGGTCTGTGCGGAGACTTGAAATTCGGTCGTACTGTTCACTCTCTGGTACGTGCGCTGTCCCGCTATGAAGGTGTAAACTTTATCTTCATCTCTCCGGAAGAATTAAAAGTACCGGATTATATTAAAGAAGATGTATTGGAAGCAAATAACATTCCATACCAGGAAGTAGAACGTATCGAAGACGTAATGCCGGAGCTGGATGTTCTTTATATGACCCGTGTGCAGAAAGAACGTTTCTTCAACGAAGAAGACTATGTACGCCTGAAAGATTTCTACATATTGAATAACCAGAAGATGAAGCTGGCCAAAGACGATATGATCGTTATGCATCCACTCCCAAGAGTGAATGAGATTTCTGTGGAAGTGGACAAAGATCCACGTGCTGCTTATTTCCGTCAGGTACAGTACGGTGTCTACGCACGTATGGCTCTGATTCTCACATTGCTGGAGGTAAAAGTATGTTAAATATTGGCGGACTTCACGAAGGCTTTGTACTTGACCATATCGAAGCCGGTAAAAGTATGGAGATTTATAAATATCTGAACCTGGACAAATTTGACTGCTGTGTAGCGATCATTAAAAATGCACGCAGCAACAAGATGGGCAGAAAGGACATCATTAAGATTGAATGCCCGATCGACCAGATCGATCTGGATGCTCTTGGTTTTATTGATCACAATATTACGATCAATATCATCAAAGATGATAAAATTGTGGAGAAAAAGACCTTATCTCTTCCGAAAGAGATCCACAACGTAGTCAGCTGCAAAAACCCGAGATGTATCTCCTCTATTGAGCAGGAGCTGGAACAGGTATTTGTTCTGACAGATCCGGTAAAAGGGATCTACCGCTGCAAATACTGCGAAGAGCAGTATCACAGACATAAGAAAATTGTTAAATAATAAAGGCAGGAAGTACCTTTTACAATGCAGGTGCTTCCTGCCTTTATTCATGGTTTTCACTGCCCACATACCTGCAAACACTGAACTTACTTATTATTTCTTCCAGAATTTTTTCATATATTCTGCTGCTTTTTCACTACTCAGATTATATTTCATCTCAATATAAAACTGTGTATTATCATAGCCTACATTCATCTCCTGATATGTCTCTATCGATCCCTGAATCCGACCTTCATTTTTTCCAATCTCAATTCCTTCACTCCTACCAGTTTCTAACATCTGATCTACTACATTACACATGTTTATACCTCCTCTCTCATTCTGTGCGCGTTCTTTTATAGCTGACATCCGTCCTCCTGCTTTATCCAACACTTCCCAAATCGTATCATAAGTATCTATCTCCACATTCTGAAACGAGTGATTTTCCTCATAAATCTGCTTTAACTTTTCAAAATCATTTTGATACTTCAGACTCAAAAACATGCAGGCTATATCCGTAGGAAATTCCAGTAACCGTACATCTTCCGTATGACATACATCCAGTACCTGAATGCGATAATCCGAAATATATTGCTGTAATTCCTGCGGCACACACGACAGATCAAGGAGTCCATACAGGTTTTCTGATGCATCCCACGGTTTCTCTCCTATGTACAACACCAATGTAATCACCGGAATAAGTCTGTCCTCTTTCTTCAATGGAGATAGCATCCATTTTTCAGTTTTCCCGTTTTCACACGGCTCCATCACTCGCCGGGAATGCAACACAGCAATCTGTTCTTTATATTCTAACGCATCATAATCCATGATCCGCACTGGCATGGAATAATCCACATAGTTCTGCATTTCCGATCCAATCATCAACACATATTTTACGGCATCCACCTTTTTGACTACATCCCGATAACGGCTTCTTCTACGGACTCTTCCTCCTTTTCCGCTCTTACCACTATATCGAATATTCATATCTTCCACCTGCTCAGATGCAACAACTGGCTTTCCATGATACAGCCACCCATTTACCAGCCAGGTGAAATGTCTGGCATCTTTATAATACGATACCATTGGTTCTTCTTTTTCTCCCATTCTTCTCCTTTTATTGTATCTTCATTAGCTTTACGTTGCAAGCGCATTCATATATTTTTACGCATAATTTGATACAACTGGAACATGTAAAGCACCATGTAAAATACAACTTGTAATATTATTATTTTTCGACGGTATGGATATATGGAATTTCGTGGGATCACCACTTCAGATTTATAAATATCGTATCACAAATGCTAATCAGATTCAACAATTTTTATAGCATGATAAAGAACAGTATTGCCTGTATTGTGGCGATGTTTCTCTACAATACAGGCAATGCTGTTCTTTATTATCATCTACCCTTTCGCCAGCGGAAGTTTCATCTCAATGGTAAAGGTATTTTCCTGCATATCAGTTCTCCACGCAAAGATTCCTCCATGGTTTTCAATGATTCTTCTACATGTCTTAAGACCGATCTGAGTGCTCTCTATCTGGTTCTTTTGCTCAAGAACATGGTTCTTGAGCAGGATGTGCAGCATATCCTGCCACTCGTCGATCTGAATCTGTAATGGATACGCGGGATCTCCATATTTTTTCAGATTGGACAAGAGATTGTCCATAACACGCTGCATATATTCACTGTCCACCTGAACTGCTCCCGGCAGTTCACCGATCCGACAGTCGATCGTTCCACCTCGATCCTGCCAGTCAAAGAACTGCCCGTTACACAGATCCTCTGCCATCTCCTCACAGGGAATTGTCTGCAGCTGCAATTCTTTCTCTTCTTTTCCATAGACCAGAAAATATTCAAAGAGCCGGTCAGAGACTTTCTTGATCTGAAATGCTTTCTTTCTGCAATATTCCAGATACTTCTGAAGCTGCTCCTCATTTTCATAGCGATGCATATTAAGGAGCTCCAGATAACCGATCAGCGAAGTCAACGGTGTCCTCAGATCGTGAGACATGGCTGTCACCAGCTCCATATTGGCCTTCTCCGCCTCCGCCTTCATCTGTTGCTCTTCCAGAAATCCATTTTTCAGTGCCGTAATTCCTTCTGCCAGACTGGTGATCTCATCGTTTCCTTTGATCGTGATCGGATATTCCAGATTGCCTCCGCCTAATATCTTAAGTTCACTCTCCAGCCGATTGATATAACGGATCTTATGATGGATCATCATCAACAGCAATAACAGAAAGACGATCCCTCCGGTCACATACATGGCAACATCTGCCCAGTACATATAATTCATATCCAAATAAACTTCCAGCTGAACCTTTATAGGCGTTCCATCATAAAGGTTGACTGTATAATACATGGATTCATATTCCGTATCTACTTCATAAGACTCATCCCCGGAGTTCGCCATAAATGGTCCCAGCAGCTCGTCAATATCCCGGTAAAAGGTCACATACACATTTTTCTGTTTCCGGACCCAGTTTACCAGCAGCTTAATATTATCCTCTGTTACCTGCTCTTCCTTCACATAATCCTGCAGACTCTGCAGCATATCTGTTATATCCTGCTCATATTTTTCATCGGAATATACCACATTATAGATCCAGTCGACAGCAATATTCCGTGCAAGATTCGCGGCGGCGATCGCAATTAGCAACGCCGCCGCACACATACCAAGCAGCTCCAACGTCAGCCGATTTTTCCAGATACTTTTCTTCTTAGTTGACACAGTAACCCCTTCCCCAGATATTCTGGATATAAGATTCTCCCTTCTTCTCCAGCTTCCGGCGGATGTTACGGATATGCACCATCACCGTATTACCGGAATTAGACAAAAATTCTTCCTTCCATACCAGTTCATAGATCTCTTTGACAGAAAATACTTTTCTCGGATGAGAGATCAGCAAAAGCAGGATCTGATATTCCATCTCCGTGAGAGCGATCTTCTCTCCCGCCGCCTGCACCGTCTGCAGATCCGGATCAATCGTAATATCCCGATAACACACCAGCTCTTCTTCCTTCTCTTCCTGCTTCTGATACACTTTATAGCGGCGGATCAGCGCTTTCACTCTGGACAACAGTTCCATATAAGAAAATGGCTTTACCAGATAGTCATCGCCTCCTGCAGAAAAACCAAGTACTTTATCATGTTCTCCTGATTTTGCAGTCAGAAACAGGATCGGCACATTATTTTTCTCACGAATCTTCGTACATGCAGCGATTCCCGATTCTCCGGGCATCATAATATCAAGGATCACCAGATCCTTTCCAGACGCTTTTTCTACTGCTTCCTGCGCATTACAGGCTTCTGTGATCTCATAGCCCTCACTGGACAGCATCATCTGCAGCACTTCCCGGATCTCCGGTTCATCATCAACCACAAGAATTTTCTGTTTTTCTGCCATCTGTGCACGCTCCTCTCCTCACATTTTTTCCAGTGTAACATGTATCTCACCTTCAAATAAAGACCTTTGAAACATAATTAAGATTAATTAAGAAAATGGAGCATCAGACTTCTGATGCTCCATTGCCGGTCTCCATAACGTAGAACTCAGCAGTTCTGCCAGTTCTCTCTTTATAATGTGATCCTACCCTGGACACAAATTCATTCACTGCATCGTTCTCCACAATACTGATGGTACAACCTCCAAATCCAGCTCCCATCATACGGGATCCCAGGACTCCCTCGATCTCCCAGGCTTCCTCCACCAGAATATCCAGCTCCTCACAGGACACTTCAAAATCCTCTTTCAATGATAGATGAGACGCATTCATCAACTGTCCGAATTCCCGGATATCTCCTTTATTCAATGCTTCTACCGCCTGGATCGTCCGCTGATTCTCTGTCACTGCATGTCTGGCCCTCCGCAGACACACCGGACGGCGAATCATCTCCTGCACCTGTTCAAACACATCTGCGGTCAGCTCACTTAAATTCTGAATGGCAATCACCGTCTGCAGATCATGAAGAGCTTCCTGACACTGTGCCTGCCGTTCCTGATAGCGTTCATCCACCGCAAGACGCGCTTTCTGACTGTTTGTTACAATAATCTTCTGATGCGGCAGCTCCAGCGGTGCATATTCATAAGAAAGATCACTGGTATCCAGCAGGATCGCATGATCCTTCTTACCCATGGCAATGGCAAAAGGATCCATAATCCCACTGCTCATGCCAATATATTCATTCTCTGCAAGTCTTGCAAACAATGCCAGATCGATCATGCTCAGATCTTTGATCTCCATCAGGTCTCTAATGATCAGTCCGGTCACCACTTCCAACGAAGCAGAAGAGCCAATCCCCAGACCTTTTGGAATATCTCCATAATACAGCAGATCCATTCCGCAGATCACGGGCACCCCTTTCTTCATCAATGTACAGATCATTCCCTTTGGATAATTGGCCCATCCATGTTCCCTCTTCCAGTCCAGCTCCCACACGGGCAGCTCCAGGACTCCCTGATCCGGATAATTCAGAGAACAAAAACGAAACCGGTTGTCTGTCCTTTTTCTTACAAGTGCATAGGTTCCCATGGTGATTGCACAGGGAAATACATGACCTCCATTATAATCGGTATGTTCCCCGATCAGATTTACCCGGCCGGGTGCAAAATAGATGCCCGTCACTGCACCGTCCCCATAAATCTGTTGAAATTTGTCCACAAGTTGTTGTTTCATTGCACTCTCCTCACCGCTTGTTTTGTCTATGGGCGTATCATATCATATTTTGTCACTTTTGTTAATATGCCCATCGCATTGACTTTTTCATCTTAGGTGATACAATGGAAAAAAATATTTTATTAAGGAGTTTTCTCATATGTTAGAATTTTTAAAAGTAATTCTTCTGGGAATCGTTGAGGGAATCACAGAGTGGCTCCCCATCTCCAGTACCGGACACATGATTCTTGTGGAACAGTTTGTAAAACTGAATGTTACAGACGAATTTCTGGAAATGTTCCGTGTTGTGATCCAGCTTGGTGCGATTCTGGCAGTCGTCGTTCTCTATTTTCCGAAGCTGTGGCCATTCTGCAGCCCGAGAGACGGATGGATCAAAAAGGATACCTGGATCCTCTGGTTCAAGGTGCTGGTAGCCGCACTGCCTGCAGCCATCATCGGACTTCCTTTTGATGATCTGCTGGATAAACTGTTTTACAATTACCAGACAGTAGCTGTCACCCTGATCCTCTACGGTGTTCTGTTCATAGTCGTTGAAAACTATAACAAGAATCGTCGCCCGCGAACCAGGAAGCTGGAGACACTTCCCTGGTCCACCGCTTTATTGATCGGTGTCTTTCAGATACTTGCCCTGATTCCTGGCACTTCCAGATCCGGTTCCACGATCCTCGGTGCGATCCTGCTTGGCTGCTCCCGTTCTGTAGCTGCTGAGTTCAGCTTTTTCCTTTCCATTCCGGTCATGTTCGGAGCCAGCCTTTTAAAACTGTTGAAATTCGGACTTCACTTTACCGGATACGAAGCAGCAATCCTTCTTGTCGGCATGGTAACCGCCTTCGTAGTATCCATTCTGGCAATCAAATTCCTGATGGGATACATCAAGAAAAATAACTTCAAACCGTTCGGATATTACCGGATCGCTCTTGGAGTTCTTGTGCTTGCATACTTCATTTTCCTCGGCTGATGCCGTCCATAGTACATACAATGGAACCTAAGAGCCGCAAACAGCGGCTCTTTTTTCTATCACAAACACATAGGAGAGACCTCACATGTACAAAGAAATAGCAAAACTTATTTTATACCGCGACCTTGGCGAGGACAGCATTTTGTTGAAGCTGGGTGGAATCTTTGAAGATTTTGAACTGAACCGGGCCGGAAAGGCAGAACTGACCAAACGAATCTATGAACAGATGAAAGCGCTCTTAGACCTGTCCACCAAATATGGATTTGACAAGAACCTGTGGCACAACTATCTGACCTTTATCCTTCTGACCAACGAAAACTCTTTCAGCATGACCAGTGAAAAAGTCGGTGCCAACGATGGAACTGTCAACCATTTTGCAAAAGCAGATTTTGCCGTATTTAAGAAGCTGTTTGATTTTGATTTCGGACCGATTGAAGAGGCTCTTGGTATCGATTGCTTCACTACTGTATGCAACTACAAAGCGATCCAGAAAAAAGAGCATATGTACAACCGGAATGTAAGTGAAAAAGTGCAGGCTGTCAGTCAGCAGATTGAGAACGCTGCCAACGAAGAAGACATTTTCCGCATCATCACTGATTTTTATGAGGCATATGGCGTTGGTATGTTCGGTCTGAACCGGGCTTTCCGTATCCGTCATCTGGACAATGACGTAGAATTTATCCCCATCAATAACACCGAGCGTGTGATGCTTGATGATCTGATCGGTTATGAGATCCAGAAGAAGAAACTGGTAGATAATACCGAAGCATTTATCAAAGGGCTGCCTGCCAACAACGTGCTACTGTGCGGTGACGCCGGTACCGGTAAATCCACCAGCATCAAAGCCCTGCTCAACGAATATTACGATCAGGGTCTGCGTATGATCGAGATCTACAAGCATCAGTTTCAGGATCTGTCCAATATCATCAGTCAGATCAAAAACCGGAACTATCGCTTTATCATCTACATGGACGACCTTTCTTTCGAGGAATTCGAGATTGAGTACAAATTCCTCAAAGCAGTCATCGAAGGCGGTATGGAGACCCGCCCGGACAACGTGCTGATCTATGCCACCTCCAACCGCCGTCACCTGATCAAGGAGACATGGAATGACAGAGATGACATGGAGACCGATAACGGCATGCACCGTTCCGATACCATGCAGGAGAAGCTTTCCCTGGTTGCCCGCTTCGGCGTGACCATCTACTATGGAAAGCCAACCCCGAAAGAGTTCTTTACCATCGTCAAAGAACTCCGGAAACGCTACCCGGAGATCACCATGAGCGACGAAGAACTCTGCGCAGAAGCCAACAAATGGGAACTGAGCCACGGTGGTGTCTCTGGAAGAACCGCACAGCAGTTTATCAACTATATTGCCGGAAAATCTGCGGAAAAAGCAAAATAAATTCCAGCAGCCCTGCAAATTCCCTGGCGAGGGCGGATGATGTAATAGCGCTGTATGAATTGAAAAAAGACATCATGTGCTCTGTGTGTACGCGAGAGATGGATATCAAATCCATCTCATGCGAACAGACAGTGCATGATGTCTTTTGATCTTCATACGAGCATTACTCATCCGCCATTGTCAGGGGATTTGTATATATAATTTATTTTGTCTCCAGCAGCTTCTCCACGCTTGCGAGTTTTACGCACAGGGTGAACAGTTCTGCAGTGATCTTCAGTTCTTCCAGTGTCGGATAGGACGGAGCGATACGGATATTGGTGTCATGCGGATCCTTTTTGTACGGATAGGTTGCGCCAACGGTAGTCAGGGTAACACCAGCCTCTTTACATTTGTTGTAAATGGCTTTTGCACAGCCTTCCATGGAATCGAAAGAGATGAAATATCCGCCCAACGGTTTGGTCCAGGTTCCGATACCCAGTCCGCCAAGTTCGCGTTCCAGAGTCTCCAGTACCAGCTCAAATTTCGGACGCATGATATCTGCATGTTTTCTCATCTGCTCTTTAATACCGTCCAGGTTCTTGAAATAACGTACATGACGAAGCTGGTTGATCTTGTCATGGCTGATGATCTGGATCGTCATGGATTTCTTCACCCAGTCAAGGTTTGCCTTGGAAGCTGCCAGACAGCTGATACCGGCACCTGCAAAGCTGATCTTGGAAGTAGAAGCAAATTCCAGAACCATATCCTCTTTACCGTTTGCCTTGCACATGCCAAGGATCTCCGGCAAAGTGTCCTGTTTGTCCTCATAAAGATGATGTACGCAATATGCATTATCCCAGTATACTCTGAAATCCTCTGCTGCGGGACTTAAGTCTGCCATACGGCGGCATACTTCCTCAGAGTAAGTGATTCCCATAGGGTTCGTATACATCGGTACACACCAGATACCTTTGACTGCCGGATCTTTTACATACTCTTCCACCCGATCCATATCTGGCCCTTCCATGGTCATCGGAATGTTGATCATCTCGATACCAAAGTGCTCGGTAATAGAGAAATGACGGTCATATCCCGGAGCCGGACATAAGAATTTTACTTTTTCCAGACGGCACCACGGAGTACTTCCCATAATACCATGTGTGTATGCACGGGAAATACTGTCATACATGACATTCAGGCTGGCCGTACCAAATACGATCACATGCTCCGGATCCACGCCCAGCATATCTCCAAGAAGCTTTCTAGCACTGTAAATACCTTCCAGACATCCGTAGTTTCTGGTATCTACACCCTGATCATCCTTCATATCGCAATGACTGCTGAAAATATCCATCATAGGCATTGTCATATCAAGCTGATCCGTGGAAGGCTTTCCTCTGGACATGTCAAGCTTCAGGCCTTTGCCCTTTGCATCCTCATATTTCTGAGTCAGTTCCTTTTTCAGTTCCAGCAATTCTTCTCTTCCAAGTTCACAATATGGTGTCATCTTATGTCCTCCTCTTTATAAAAATGGGGCTGTACATACAGCCCCCTAAATGCAATCCTCATGAAATACTCTGCGAATCAGTCGATCATATTCCTGCCAGGCCGGATATTCTTCCAATTCCCGCAAAACTTCTGCTGTCTGACGATATAGCCAGCCATGCATCTTCTTGTCCTTCTGGTGAAACCGTTCCCATACCTGATCACCAATACTGGTCACATCCCGCTCAATTGCTCTGAGGTTGGAAAGCTTGTCCGCCAATGCCAGCATTCTGGCATTCTGGTCTGCCTTGTCTCTCAGAAATGTAAGCATCTCCTGTTTACGAACCAGCCAGGTCTCCTCTGCCGGCAGATCCCGGCGCTTATCCTCGGTCTCATAACCTACATAAGTGGCGATCCGTTCTCCGAAATACTGTTCCACCTCTTCCAGCGTAACAGACGTGTCCTCCACTACATCATGAAGCACCGCCGCTGCGATCAGCTCTTCATCATCTGTCAGTTCAGATACGATCGCTGCTGCTTCAATCGGATGAGAAAGATATGGAATCCGACTTCCTTTTCTATGTGCTCCCTGATGAGCAATCGCTGCAAATACTACAGCCTTCTCATACAATGGCAGCCTGCTGTCCGAAAGCATCTGATTCATCTGTTCTGACATTTCTGTTGTCATTCCTCTAACACCCGTTACCCTTCAAACCCCAATTTCGTACCTAAATATATCACAGGTGTTTTCAAATGGCAACCCTATTTTTCGGATAAATGCCTGTATATCCTTGTTATTCTTATTTTTCAGACAAATGACCGTAAAAAGAGATCAGATATAAGCCACAGATTCCCACCAGTCCATAAATGATCCTGGACAGCCAGGTCATATTTCCAAACAGCCAGGCAACCAGATCAAAACTGAAGAACCCGATCAGTCCCCAGTTGATCGCCCCAATGATCGTAATGGTAAGTGCAAAACAGTCCAGACCTTTATTCATAACAGTCTACCTCCTTTTGCACCTAGTATATCCAGACCACTTTATCTTATGCGTGACTCCACTCCAGACTTATTGTGCTTCTGCCATGGCAGTGGTGCCACATTTGATCTCTTTCAGTACAAAATATGTTTTTGTATTGGATACGCCTTTAATGCTTTTGATGATCCGATGAAGCTGCTCCAGTGTCTCCGATGATTTTGTCTGGATCTTCAGCATAAAATCATAGTCACCAGTGAGATAATCGCAGGCTACGATGCTCGGGTTATCATGCATGACTTTTGTAAATTCATCGTAATACTTTGGATGTTCCAGCGAAACTTCCATGAGTGCTGTCACATCATTACCTATTTTATGCTGATCTGCAACAACTGTATACTGTCTGATGATTCCATTCCGCTCCAGTTTTCGGATTCGCTCGATCACAGCAGCCACTGAAAGATGCACTGTCTGACTGATCTCCGTTGCAGACTGTCTTGAATTCTCACTGAGACATTTTAAAATACTACGATCCATGCTATCCATATTCATTCCTCCTGCACTAAAATCAATGCAAAAAGGGCATGGAAAACCAATCATTTCCATGCCCATTCATGTACATTTTTTAATTTTTATCTACTATACAATAATTTTTTCTGTTATGCAAGAGATATTTTCAATAATTTTCAAAAAAAATGATAGATTATCCTCTATGAAACAACGAAAATCCCTTCTTTTCATAAGGTTCCGTCTTCATATCCAGCACATCGTAACCGGAAGCCTCAATAACTGCTTTCAGCTTGTCCGCATCAAGCTCCGTCTCTGAGATGATCTCCGTTCTTCCTTTACTATGGGAAGATGTTACTTTTTTCACCTGGAATGCTTTTCTTACTGCATCATTTACATGAGCCTCACACATTCCGCATGCCATTCCATCTACATCTAATGTGATCTTATACATCATATGCCTCCTCATAAACCGACTTCTTTTAGTAAGTCTACTCTAACACTTTCCAGTTCTCTCGTCAATCAGCTTTTCTTTGGAAGTTCATCGATCAGTTTCTCGATCACCTGCTTCTTCACATACACATCAAAGCTTAACAGACAGATAAAGGAAAAGATTCGAAGAAACTCCTGGTCCTCCGCTTCTGCCTCCGGGAAGATACGGGATGCAGTCTCATACTTCTCCGTCACGTCCTGCTTCATCTTCTCCACCTGTTCTTTTTCCAGACTGAAGACTTCCTCATAGATGGACTGCATGTTCATCTCTCCATCCTTATGGAAATACCGCTGGGTCAACGGTTCCAGCAAACTCTGGATATCGCCGATGGACAGAATGGATTTGTAATAATAAATATAGATCAGAAGCAGCAGATGCTCCTTGGAATATTTCTTCTTGTCTGGTGCCGGCAGCAGATGATTCTTCGCATAATTATTGATCATGGTCTTGGTCAGAATCTTATCATCCGGGTATCGCTTGGATGACTGCAAGTGCTCTTCCATAAAAGTCGTCACCTGATCCATGTAAAGATCAATGTTCGGAATCTCCGTCGGTTTAATATAATCAATCCTCTCAAGGCTTGAGAGGATACTGTTTAAGATATTTTCAGAATCAATGGTCATTTTCTCTCACCTCATGGTTCATTATATAGTATTCAAAACTACATAACAAGTTTTTTTTGTAATTTGTGAGTTTTTTCCATCAGGATCATGTATATCTTTCCATCTGACGGGTATACTGTAAATGTACCAAAGAGAAGTTGAATACTTATCCTCCCCTTTGAAAAGATCCGCCTGCTGTGTTCTCACACAACAGGCGGATCTTATGTTGTCTATTCTTTTGTGTCTTTTTGTTCTTCTGCTTCCATTCTCCGGAACACCATGTCATATCCATCATTGCCATAATTCAATGATCGGTTCACACGGCTGATCGTGGCGGTGGATGCACCTGTCCGCTCTGCAATCTCCAGATAAGTCTTCTTCTCTCTCAGGAGTCTGGCCACTTCAAATCTCTGTGCCAGTGACTGGATCTCATTGATCGTGCACACATCTTCAAAAAATGTATAGCACTCATCCATATCCTGAAGACTTAGGATTGCCTGAAACAAACCATCCGTAGATTCGTTACGAATATTTTTACTCATGCCCTGCCTCCTGACTTTATTACCTGACTATGCCATTTTAACACAGTAAAATCATAAAGTCCAGCAGTTTTTCTATACTTTCTGATACTTATTGATAAATGGATACAGTTTCTCCCGGTCTGTATTGACCACCAGTTCTTCTGGGAACTCAGTCTCCTTGATCAGATCAAGAGCAAGCTCATGATTCAGGATATCCTCATAATAATGGGCATCGCTTCCCATGACAATGGGCACCTGATATTTCTTGCAGAGACGAAGCATCTCCATATCGTTTTCCCTGGCATTCTGACGGGTACAGCGGGGATTCAGTGAGTTATTGTTAAGCTCCAGCAGTGTATGATATTCCTTTGCCGCCTGAACGACTGCTTCCATGTCAACCATATATCTTCCATCATCCGGATGTCCGATAATATTGATATGTGGATTTTTCATAGCACTGATCAGGCACTGAGTATTATAATCCCGGCTTCCCGGCTGAATACATGGTTTGTGAAGGCTGGCGATCGTCACATCCATATCTCCCAGATGTGGTTCTTCCAGATCCACTGTTCCATGTTCATCCAGAATATTCAGTTCCACGCCAAGCAGCAGTTCCAGATCGCCATGCTTCCTTGGAACCACCTTCAGATTATGAAAATAAAAATCTGTGCATGTTCCCTTCATGCGCGGTGCATGCTCTGTGATCCCATATACATCCAGTCCCTTATTCTGTGCCTCATGAATCATCTCCATCATGGTATTGTACGCATGACCACTGGCGATGGTATGAGTATGCAGGTCTAATACATCTCTCATCTTCTGTATCCTTTACAACAAAGTCTCCAGTTCTTTCTTCGCCTGCTCCTGGCTGGTCACAACAATGCCCGCAATACCAAGAGCCTGCGCTGCCTCTACATTTCGCACTGTATCATCCAGGAATACACACTCCTCTGCCTTCAGTCCATACCGGTCCAGCAGTGTCTGATAGATAGCCGGATCCGGCTTTGCAAGATGAACCGTATAGGACATGATGCCACCGTCCATATGCGACAGGAAGGACAATTCCTTTGATGCTTCCCTGCGGATCCGTTCACCATAGTTGGACAGATAATAGGTGTGATAGCCTCTGGCTTTCAGAGACTCGATCCAGTCCACAGAGCCTTCATACTCGCGGACGATCGTGCTTAAGTCGCTGAATACCAGGCGGATCTCCTGCTCCAGTTCTGGCGTATGCGCCACAAACTGTTCCAGAATATCCTCATCGCTTTCCAGCCCCAGGTCAAGCTTTGGCCAGATGGGACCAAGCATCATCGCCTGGGCGATGCGGTCTGCTTTTTCCCCCTGGAATCCAAATCTTGCAATGTGATCCTTCCAGCAAAAATCAAGAAGCACGTTTCCAATATCGAAAATCACATTTTTGATCATAAGATGATCCTCTGCTTATTTATTTCTGTAGATAATATCGTCACGTCCCGGTCCATTGGAGATCATCGTGATCGGGCACTCGATCTGTTTCTCGATAAACTCGATATATTTACGGCAGTTCTCCGGCAGATCCTCATATTTCTTGATGCCGCGGATATCGCATTTCCATCCCGGAAGAGTCTCGTATACCGGTTTTGCTTTCTCCAGCAGATAGGTGGTCGGGAAATCTGTCGTTACTTCGCCATCAATGTCGTATCCGACACATACCGGGATCTCATCCAGATAACCCAGTACATCCAGTACGGTAAATGCTACGTCAGTTGCTCCCTGCAGACGGCATCCGTATTTGGAAGCCACACAGTCGAACCAACCCATTCTTCTCGGACGTCCGGTAGTTGCACCGAACTCTCCACCGTCTCCACCGCGGCGTCTCAGCTCATCAGCCTCGTCACCAAAGATCTCGCTGACAAATGCACCTGCTCCAACTGCACTGGAGTAAGCCTTGCAGACTGTGATGATCTGTTTGATCTCATATGGCGGGATGCCTGCTCCGATGGCACCGTAAGCTGCCAGAGTGGAAGAGGACGTAACCATCGGATAGATTCCATGATCCGGATCCTTCATGGTTCCCAGCTGGCCTTCCAGCAGGATGTTCTTGCCTTCTTTGATCGCTTTCCACAGATAAGCGGATACGTCACATACATACGGCTCTACCATCTTCTTGTATTCCATCAGCTCTTCGTAGATATCCTCTGCCTTCAGAGCCGGTGCATGATACAGATGCTCCAGAATGACATTTTTCTGAGCCAGTACACTGTTGATCTTCTCCATCAGATCTTCTTTGCTTCTGAACAGTTCGCTCACCTGGAAGCCGATCTTTGCATATTTGTCTGAATAGAACGGTGCGATACCGGACTTGGTG
>OGIO01000228.1_pt1 | contig 77390 bp, 74 predicted proteins | sample 1571841 | NCBI WGS metagenome assembly OGIO01 (sample SAMEA2582111, study PRJEB24529) | metagenome | biome: Human gut stool | place: China | collected 2011
GTCCGACCGCAATGAAAGGAAGTAATAACCTGTTTCATGTGGTCGGGCTATTTTTATATTTATATATGCCGGACAGCAGTGGGAAATTACTTTACATCAAGTTTGATTTTGCAAAATAACAAGGTAAGGAGGATGCAAAGCATGAAGTCTACGTAATAAAATATTTATATTTTATTATACTGATGGTTCGGTTGCAATGTTTCACATTGTAGTTTTTTTACTTTAGGAAAGGAATATGTTATGAAAAAATTTATGAGAAAAGCACTGGCATCTATGCTGGTGTTTACAATGTGCTTTAGTTCCGTCAATATATCTGCGTTTGCACAAAATGTTGACGAGATTGATACTACTACTGAAGTGGTAATAGAACAAACAACGGATGATACTATTGAAGAAACAACAAGTGTAGATGAATCTATTTCGGAATCCGAAACGGATGCAGAACCGACAACCACTTCTGATAACAGTGGATGGGATCAAACAACAAAGGAGAAGATTTTTGAAGGAGAAAACTTCAAAGTTTACTTTACCCTTTCGTCTAATTGGGATGCTGGTTACAATGCCACTATCAAGTTAGAGAATACAGGTGATGAGTCTATTCAGAATTGGTACTTGGGTTTTGAATATGCAGATTCGATTACAAACATATGGAACGCAGAAATATCATCGAATGAAAATGGATATTATACCATTAAAAATGTAGGTTGGAATCAAAATATTGCTGTAGGACAAAGTATTGAATTTGGAATTACTAGCAATGAAGGGTTTTCTGGTTTTCCTTTGAAATACGAGTTGTTGGGACAAATCAGTAATGTTAATATTGGAGATTATAATATCAATTATATTCTAACTAACGATTGGGAAACAGGTTTTAGCAGTACTATTACTATAAATAATGACTCAGATACAGATTTTGAAGATTGGGTTTTAGAATTTGATTTTAACAGAAACATTACGGAAATCTGGAATGGTATTATTGAAAAGCATGAAGGAAATCATTATGTTGTTAAAAATGCAACATATAATGCCAATATAGTAGCTGGTCAATCGGTTTCTTTTGGATTCAATGGAAATGAAGGTAGTTTGGAAGATGTCCCAAAAAGCTATTTACTCTATTCATATAAATTATATGATGGAAAATCAATGGAAATTGATACAGATAATGATGGTTTAGTCGATGGTGTAGAAAACCTTTTAGGATTAAATTATAAAGAAAAAGATTCAGATGGTGATGGTCTTGATGATTATTTTGAATACTCTTTGTGTGGTTTAAATCCTCTAGAAAACTTTAATGGCTCATTTGTTCCGTTTGTTACATTGATGGAATTTGATGTTCCATTTGAAAGTGACATTATAATGTTTAAACCAGGTAAGTAGGTAAATATATGAAACGAGAATTCAAAGTATTATCAACCGTTTTATATATGATGCTTTTGTGTATATTTTTAGGTGCATGTGGCAATAGCGAAAATGCATATTTTAAAGGACAGTACCTGTATATGGACGGTACAGAATACATAGAAGCAACTGGTTTGTATAAAGAATCTAACACAATTGTCGGAAAGACGAGTGATGATTATACTATTTATGAAGTTGATGGAGACAGTGAACATAATTATATAGTGATACGTTCATTTTTTGATCAGAATTTATATGTTAGAAAGGATTATGTAAAAGATAAAACAGTAATAGAGGCACTCTGTTTCAATCAAAGTACATCTAAATTCGTTTATGACGAAAGTTTTATAGACAGTTTTATCAAAGAACTCTTAGAAGACGAGAGTATTTTAGAAATAGATAATAACACTTTAATGTCATATAGAACAAGCGGAATAGATGTATATATAAAATATGCTAATGATAGCGTAAGTGAATATTGTGGAAGTATAATTTATGATGGTTCGAAGTATTTGTATTTCAATGCTCAAAATTCTACCACAATATTGGTTAGTGAAGAAGAAAAAAAATGCTGGAAAAATTTGAAATATTAAAGAAGTAGTTTATTCTTCATTATTCCATATTCCTTGTAAATTGCGTTTGGAATAAAAAATATCATTAGAAATCATAGAAAAAGCGTTACACTTCATAGTGACCATCTTTATGATAAGTGGCAAAATATGTGTGTAACGCTTTTTAAGTGTATTATAGTTTTGAAATACTTTTGAGCAATGTCTTATTCTACATCTGTCGTATTTATCCAATATTGCATTTCAGAATTAAGATATAGTCTTGCGTATTCTAATGGTTCATCAATCGAATCGTTGATGGACTCTCCGTACTGCAGATGGTGGAAGGATGATTTGGGATATCACAATGAGCATCATCCATTTACCGGATATGTGCAGGGATCGTGGGATGGAATCTGTCCGGAATGTGGAAAGAAAATAGAATATCTTAAAGTGAAATAAAAGAAAAAAATTCCTATTGACAGAAGTATAAATTAGAAGTAGTATATAAGAAGATAAAGTTCATAAACATATTCTTTCTTATTCAGAGCGGTGGAGATACAAGGATCTGTGAAGCCCGGCAACCCCGACAGGAAGGTGCCAACCTGAGCGAGATATACTGCAGCAGCAGTTCGAACAATAAGAGGATTTTGATTACCTTGAAGTCAGGTCCGCATGTCATGTGGGCTTTTTCTTTTGTTTCACAGGCAGAATGAGTCTGCCATTAATACCACATTTTATGTAAAGGAGATACAATGGAAAAGAGATTATTTACATCAGAATCAGTAACAGAAGGACATCCGGATAAAGTCTGCGATGCGATTTCCGATGCCGTTTTAGATGCAATTATGGAGCAGGATCCGAATGGCCGTGTAGCATGCGAAACATGTACAAATACAGGATTTGTTCTTGTAATGGGTGAGATTACAACATCAGCAAATATAGATATTCCTGCGATTGTCAGAAAGACCGTAGAAGAGATTGGATACACAGATGCAGCATATGGATTTGATGCGAATACATGTGCCGTTATGGTATCACTTGATAAGCAGTCAGCAGATATTGCACTTGGTGTCGATAAAGCACTGGAAGCAAAGGAAAATCAGATGACAGATTCTGAAATCGACGCAATCGGTGCCGGTGATCAGGGTATGATGTTCGGTTATGCCACAAACGAAACCGAGGAATATATGCCATATCCAATCGCACTGGCTCACAAGCTTGCAAGAAAACTGACAGAAGTAAGAAAGAACGGTACACTTTCTTATCTTCGTCCGGATGGAAAGACACAGGTTACTGTAGAATACGATGAGAATGGAAAGCCAATTCATCTGAACGCAGTAGTATTATCTACACAGCATGATCCGGATGTGACACAGGAACAGATTCATGAGGATATTAAGAAATATGTATTTGATGAAGTGCTTCCGAAGGAACTTGTAAATGAAAAGACACAGTTCTTTATCAATCCGACCGGACGTTTCGTAGTAGGCGGACCACACGGAGACAGCGGATTAACAGGACGTAAGATTATCGTAGACACTTACGGCGGATATGCACGTCACGGCGGCGGGGCTTTCTCAGGAAAGGACTGCACGAAAGTAGACCGTTCCGCAGCTTATGCAGCAAGATATGTTGCAAAGAACATTGTGGCAGCAGGACTTGCAGACAAGTGCGAAATCCAGCTTTCCTATGCTATCGGTGTAGCACATCCTACTTCTGTTATGGTAGATACATTTGGAACAGGAAAGCTTTCAGATGAAAAAATCGTAGAGGTTATCAGAGAGAACTTCGATTTAAGACCGGCAGGAATTATTAAAATGCTGGATCTGAGAAGACCGATTTACCGTCAGACAGCAGCATACGGACATTTCGGCCGTGTGGATCTGAATCTGCCGTGGGAACAGCTCGATAAAGTAGATTTATTAAAGAAATATCTGTAATCAGAATTCTGTAATCCGAAAATTACAAAATGCATGAATGAACATGAAAATAACAGCCTGCCGGCAAAAACGGCAGGCTGTTGCAGTATTCCGTTATATTTTTAATTATTTTTTCAATTCATCATCGGACTGGATGACGGTCAGTGCATCGATGGAGATTTTCATAAGTTCTTTTACTTCATCGGTACTGAGGGCAAGCCGTTCGCAGAGTTCTTCCAGTGTGGCTTCACGTCCGAGTTCTTTGGCAAGCTCGGTGCTGGCATCGTTTAACGCATTGACCTGATCTGCGAGATGGTTTGACACACGGTTGCTGCCGATTTCGATATTCAGGGCTTTCTGAAGGGAATCGTATACCTCTTTGTCCAGAAATGCCTCGAAGTCGGACAGGGCTGTGCTGGTCTGTGTTTCCGGATAGGAAAGGATGGCTTCGTATAATGCAAGATTTCCCTCTGCGACCAGATCACTGTGTGACAGACCGAGATCATCAAAGCGGTCGGCGATCCGGATGACGAGCGGAAGATAATGCTCGGTGATTGCACTGACGGAAGAAAGGTCTCCGGAGACCAGATCCTTCAGAAAGCCGTTAATCTGTGAATCTTCATGTTTTGTCAGGGCTGCAAGCTCGTCCAGATACATTTCATGGAAGAATAAGGCTTCATTTGATTCCGGGGTTTTCTGTTTCTGGCTGCCGGCTGCCGAATCCGCCGGATCTGCATCATCCGGAATATCAGTGGTGTTGGCGGAAGCATCCTGATTTTTCTGCTGTGGTGCATCAAATCCTTCGACATTGATTTTTGCATCTGTCAGATAGCCGTAGATCAGTGTATACATACTCTCGTCCGTAACCAGATCCTGAAAATAGCGCTGTACGTCCTCTTTGGTTACACAGTTTCCGGAAACTGTGGCATATTCGATCAGTTCTGCCAGTGTTTCGTGAAAAGCTTTCTTTTTCTCGTTATTATCCATTGTATTATACCTCACTTAATTCTAATCTTCTGTTAGTATAATGGTTCGGAAAGAAAAATACAAGATTTATAAAAATTTCTTTGTACAATGCGGGAAATAGTGCTATAATGGATAGGCAAATATAGTAAGGGAAAGAGTTCACGATGAATAACTATACCAGTAAAAAAGATCGTATTGAAATTATGGTTATGAAAATAAAATTAAACATACAGAAATTCATGAAGACAAAATTTGGAGCATATCTCTGGCAGATCGTCAGTTCCATACTTATTCTTGCGATAGCAGGAGGAATCGGTGTGTTTGCGGCATTTGCAAAGACGGAAGGATCTTCCATGACATATGCAAAGACTTATTTTAAGTATTTTATGACACATAGCTGGAGTCTGATGTATGGGGAAACGGATTTGGATACTTCCAAATACATAAATGAGACTTCGTTTGGAGAAATGATGAGTAATATCGTTCCAAACCGCGGATCTGACAAGTATAAATTCGTAGATCGCGGAACGGACGGAACTTATAATATTATTGATGTGGTCTATCAGGAGACAGGCAGCGATGTAAAGCAGACCATGACATTGAAGCTGAAGAAGAAGGAAGAGAAAGAACTTCTGATTCTGAATCAGTGGGAAGTGTGCCTGAGCAGTGAGATTCTGCGGGATTGCACGGTTACGGCACCGGCGGGAATGAATCTTGCACTGGATGGAATCAGCCTTTCCGATGCGGAATATACCGATGATCCGGATACCGGACTGCGGACATACACACTCGGACAGGTACTGGCGGGAAAGCACAGGCTGGAAATCTCCGGAGTACAGACAAAGAGTGTCTATGAAAGCTTTATCTGGGAGAGCAGCAGGTCGGGTTATACGGTGCAGGCAACGGATATTCCGCTGAATGATGATGTGATAACACTCAGCTCCGATAAGGCGATCGATATGATTATCGGAATGTATACAGGTGTTCTTACCAATGCCGGCTGTGATTCGGTGAAGGAATATATGACTACGGATGAAGAAAAAGCCGGAGTGGATGTGGTATATGCATCACTGATGTCACAGGTAAATAAAGATAATGGAAGTACACTGATTTCCATGACATTTGACAGTTATAATACAGAAGTGATAGATTATATATATGGTCAGACATTCGGTGTGAGATTTACATTTGGAACAACATTTACAGCGAAAGAAGCGAGAACCCAGATGTCGGGTGTGCGTAAGAGTTATAACTCGAATGCACAGGGCGAAGCAGTGGTAAGATTCGTATGCAGGGACGGTCAGTGGGTTCCGTCATCGATAGAGATGAATTGTTTTGATTACAGCAAACCGGCAGAAGCACAGTAAAAAAGAAGGGACGTTTTAACGTCCCTTCTTGTGGTTTCTCACACTTTCTGTCAGGAGATATTCTATCTGACCGTTGATGGATCGGAAGTCCTCTTCCGCCCATGCGGCGATATCATCCCAGAGTGACGGGGAAAGACGCAGAAGCACCTGCTTCTTCGCCTTTTCCTTTTCTTTTATGGCTTTTTCCCGTTTTTTAATTTCCGTTTCCAGTTCAGTGATTTTCTTTAAGCGTTCTTCCAGATGGGCTTCTTTTGCGTTTAAATCTTCTGGCATAGGCGGTATTCTCCTTAATAAATACTTCCACTGTTTACAATCGGCTGTGCATCTTTGTTACCGCATAATACAACGAGAAGGTTGCTGACCATGGCGGCTTTGCGTTCTTCGTCGAGAACAACGATTTCTTCCTCGCCAAGCTGGTCGATCGCCATCTTGACCATGCTTACTGCACCTTCCACGATCTTCTGTCTTGCGGCAATGATAGCGGAAGCCTGCTGTCTCTGCAGCATGGCGGCGGCGATTTCTTCGGAATAGGCAAGGTGTGTAATACGGACTTCCTGAATCTTAAGACCGGCATTGTCTACTCTTTCCTGGAGTTCCTTCTTCATAATATCGGCGATTTCCTGGGAGCTTCCGCGCAGTGTCTTTTCGTCGGATTCCACATCGATATTATCATAAGGATAAAGTCTTGCCGTGTTACGGATAATGGAATCGCACTGTACGGACAGGTATTTGATGTAGTTTTGCACGTTTAAAACGGCTTTTGTTGGGTTTTCCACATTCCAGATAACGATAGCACCGATGATAACAGGGTTTCCGAGGATATCGTTGACCTTCTGCTTTTCATTTGTCAGAGTCATGGCCTTTGTGGATACTTTCTTGCTTGCTGCCGCGGAAACGGTGGCGGAATTGGTGCTGATGGACAGGGAAGCTGTCTGGGTTGCAGCAGGGTTTACAGATACAACGAAAGGATTCACATAATAGAATCCAGGGCTGGTGAGTGTTCCGTAATAATTACCGAAAAGGGTAAAGACAACGGCTTCGTTCGGTCCAACGATCTTTAATCCGGCAAAGGCGATACAGTCTGCAATAAAAAGGATGACAGATATTGCAAGCAGAATGCCTCCGCTGACGTAAGAGTGATTACCGAGCATGATACTGCCGCCCACCATGCCGCCGATGGTAATGAGCAGTGCGCATAGCAGAAGGATAAGCATAAGCCCGCCGCTTGCCGGTTTCAGGATTTTTTCGGTTATATTGTTTTTTTGTTCTTCGTTCATAAGTATTCCTCCTTAAAATATGATATCATTTTGATATCATAAAGATACATCAATATATTAAAATTGTCAAGTGAAATTTTGGAAAATAAAATATAAAAACTATTTGCGTGTTGACTGTAAATGTGTTAGTATTATGTATTGGCTTAAATAAACACAAGATTTTTGGATAATAGAAATTGCTGTTGAGCAATAGATGAGGAGGCATATGCGTTACATTCCGATTGAAAAGACAGAACAGGATATGATATTGGCACGATCTGTTTATGATAATACAGGCAGAGTTTTGCTGAGTTGTGGAACTGTACTTACAGACGAATATATTGATAAGCTCTATGAACGTGGCTTGCCGGGAATTTATATTGAAGATAAGCTTGCAGAGGATATTGAGATTGAAGAAGCGATTTCGGAAGAACTGAGAAATGAAGGTGCAGAAGCATTGCGCAATGGTGATGTGGATGCAGCCATGAGTGTGGGAAGGAGAATTGTGGACGAGATTATACAGAATCCAAGAGTTACACTGGATCTGATAGATCTGCGGTCCTATGATGATTATACATACAGACACTCTGTGAATGTTGCTGTAATTTCTACCGTGATAGGAATAAATATGCAGCTGAACAGGCTGGCACTGGACGAACTGAGTATTGCGGCAATCTTACATGATATAGGAAAGAGAAGGATTGATCCGAAGATTATAAATAAGAAGGGTAAATTAACCCCGGAAGAATACACAGAAGTAAAACGCCATTCGGAATATGGATATGAGATGGTAAAATCAAGAATTGATTTGTCGGCGAAGATAAAGAATGCGATTCTGCTGCATCATGAAAATGAAGATGGCAGCGGTTATCCGAAGGGGCTGAAAGGAAATCAGATATTTATCTATGCAAAGATTATTCATGTGGCAGATGTGTTTGACGCACTGACTGCAAAACGTCCATATAAGAAAGCTTATGCACAGTCGGAAGCGGCAGAGTATCTTATGGGAAGCTGCGACCGTATGTTTGACCGCGAAGTGGTAAAGGCATTTTTACAGTGCGTATCCCTATATCCAAAGGGAACGCAGGTGCAGCTGTCAAATGGAAAAGAAGCCCTGGTTGTGGAGGCAACAAAAAGCCCGCTGCGGCCAAAGGTGCGTATTATCGAGGATGGTACGGATATGGATTTATCAAGCCTTTATGAGCACCGCAATATTACGATTGTACCACCGCATGATGGAGATATATCGTAGAAGAACATGGCACTCAAAGGAATCGGCTTGCATAATAAAGCAGATTGTAATATAATGGATACAGTAGATTCCGTGTAAAAAACTGGAGAGGAGCCATAACATATGAGAAAGAGGAAGGTACTGGTTGTAGAGGATCAGAAGCTCAACCGGGCGGTTTTAAAAGAAATACTGGAAAGTGAATACGATGTCTTATATGCAGTAAACGGAAAAGAAGCATTGGACATTATGAACCGGGAAGGACGGCATTTGAGCCTGGTTCTTCTTGATATAGTTATGCCTGTAATGGATGGATACGAAGTGCTGAAAGTCATGGAGCGCAGGAAACTTCTCGAACAGATTCCTGTGCTGGTGGCGAGCCAGCATTTTGGTGATGATTCGGAATTACAGGCATTATTGCTGGGTGCGGGAGATTATGTGTCAAAGCCTTATAATCCGGCGGTACTGAAGAGAAGGATTAAGAACCAGATACGGATGCATGAAGCATTGATGCAGGTTACGGTGCTGGAGAAAGATCCGGTAACGGGATTGTATAATAAGGCATCTTTCAATAACCGGGCGGTAAATATTTTTGAAAAGTATTCTGAGAAGAAATTCGATGTCATTGTAATCGATATTGAGCATTTCAAATTGTATAACAGTTATTACGGATTTGCAGAGGGAGATAAGCTGTTGCGGCATATTGCAGAGAAATTAATCGAACTGTTGTTTGACAAGGTGTCGTTGTGTGCGAGGGAATATGGGGACAGATTCCTGATTATCTGTGAGCGGAAAAAGGACTATTTTCCGAAATTATACGAAGGACTGACGAAGGATATGGAACAGTATCCTTCTGATATCAAGATCCATCTGAAATTCGGAGTCTACGAGATTACGGACTGTACCATGGAGGTGACCGGAATGTGTGACCTGGCTGTATGTGCCATGAAACGTGGAAAAGGTGTGTATGACCGGAATGTCGTTTATTATGACGAGTCCATCGAGGAAGAACTGTTCTGGGAACAGCAGATTACAGATGATATGGAACCAGCACTCAACAATGGGGAGTTTCAGGTATATCTTCAGCCGAAATACGACATTTTCACAGAGAAGATGGCAGGTGCGGAAGCACTGGTACGATGGGTACATCCGGTAAAAGGAATCATTCCGCCGGATAAATTCATTCCGATTTTTGAAAAGAACGGATTCATTACCGAACTGGATATGTATGTCTGGGATAAAACCTGTGAACTCATTAATGAATGGATACGGGAAGATAATAAGTATGTACCGGTATCGGTCAATGTATCCCGGAAGGATATATACAGACAGAATCTGCCGGAGGTATTCCTGAATTTATTAAAGAAATATCATCTGAAACAGAAGTATCTGCACATCGAGATTACGGAAAGTGCATATACGGAAGATCCGGAACAGCTGATCAAAGTAGTGAATCAGTTGAAAGAAGCCGGATTTACCATAGAGATGGACGATTTTGGAACCGGATATTCTTCCCTGAATATGCTGGCAAAACTTCCGATCGATATCCTGAAACTGGATATGAAGATTATACAGAGTTACGGGCAGCAGAACGGAACCAGAAGCATTATAAACTTTATTATGGGGCTTGCAAAATGGATGAATCTGTATGTAGTGGCAGAAGGTGTGGAGACGAAGGAACAGCTCGAACTCTTAAAGAGTATGGACTGTAATTATGCACAGGGATATTATTTTGCAAAACCGATGCCGGAAAATGATTTCGGTGATAAATTGCAAAATGCGGAAGTAAGCCATATGCCGGATGTAGAGGAAATTACCGGTGATGATGTACAGATTCTTGTGCGGGATTACGATAAAGACCAGATTATGCTGGTTATTGATGATCAGTCCATGAACCGGGCAATTCTGGCGGATTATTTCAAAGACAGTTTTTCTGTTGTAGAGGCAACGAATGGCGAGAGTGCATTGGATTATTTTAAACGGGGCGGCAAGGCGGATATCATTATGCTGGATATCTATATGCCGAGAATGGATGGATTTGAAGTGCTTGCGAAGCTGAAAGCGGACAGCAGCACGATGGATATTCCGGTTATCGTGGCATCACAGGCGGATGATTCGACAATTATCCGGGCAATCCGGGCGGGTGCGACAGACTTCGTTACCAAGCCGTTTACCAGGGAAGATGCATTCCACTGCGTAAACCATGTGCTGGCAGATCTCAGCAGCAGAATCAAGAAAGAGGATGAAGAGATCCGCAGCCGTATGAGTGTCATTGAGAAGATGGCGATGACAGACTTCCTGACCGGACTGTGGAACCGGGCATATTTCGTAAAACAGGTGGAGACTTATCTGAAAGAATATAGTGATAAGGAATGTAGTTTTGTTATGATTGATATTGATAATTTCAAATTAATCAATGACAGAATGGGACATCTGACCGGCGACAGAGTGTTACAGCATATCGCAGATAAATTAAAGAAATGTTTCCGCGAGGAAGATCTGCTCTGCCGTATGGGCGGGGATGAGTTTGCAGTCCTGCTGAAAGCCGGCATGAATAAGAAAGAACTGATGGAACGGCTGGATGCCCTGCATAATAGTATACGTTTTCGGGTGGGAGATATATGGATTACCTGTTCGAGTGGTACGGCAGTATGCCCGGCGGACGGAACGGATTTTGTGTCGCTGTACAAGCATGCAGATAAGGCATTGTTCAAGGCAAAGAGGCAAGGTAAAGATCAGAACAGGATTTATATAGAAGAAAATTTGTAAAACTAAACAATTTTACAGAGTGTGTTGTTTATTGGAAAATGTACAAAAAATCTGCCGAGAAAGTATTTATAATTAATATTTTCACTGATTGACATTTTTTTCACACAGACTTATAATAACCCTAGCCATTCGGAGGGAGAACTTCTGCATGGTAAATACAAAAAGAAAGGATGTGGAACATACGGGTAATTTAGGCGAAGCCCTGATGGAAGAACTGCAGGTGGAAACAACCCTGACAATAGCGGGTATTCCGATTTATGAATCTGTAGTAGTAACATGGATTATTATGGCTGTAATTGTAATCGCATGTATTCTTCTGACAAGGAATCTCAAAGTTGAAAACCCAGGAAAGGTTCAGCTCTTTCTGGAGTCAGTCTTTAGTATGGGATATAAATTCTTCTATGATATTCTCGGTGAGAATGGCAAACAGTATATCGGTTATCTGATGACGGTTATTCTTTACATTGGCATGGCGAATATTATAGGTATCTTTGGATTTAAGTCACCGACTAAGGATCTGAACGTCACGATAGCACTGGCTTTGATGAGCATCGTACTGATAGAAGTATCCGCTTTGAAACATAAGGGCGGAAAGAAGTTCCTCAAAGGTTTTGCAGAACCTATCGCGATTGTAACCCCGATTAATATCTTAGAGTTAGGTATACGGCCGTTATCGTTGTGTATGCGACTTTTTGGTAATGTATTGGGAGCATTTGTTATTATGGAACTGTTAAAATATATTTGTCCATTTATTTTACCAGTACCATTCTGTTTGTATTTTGATATATTTGACGGTCTGATTCAGGCATATGTATTTGTATTCCTGACATCGTTATTTATGAGTGAAGGCCTTGAATAATCAGAATATTTTTGTTGTAGGAAATGATATGATTTGCAAAAGTAAAAAATTTTAAGTTAAAAGGAGATTAAGATTATGACAGCAGCAATTGGAGCAGGTATCGCAGTATTCACAGGTATTGGAGCAGGTCTTGGTATCGGACTTGCAACAGGTAAGGCAGTAGAAGCAACAGCAAGACAGCCGGAGGCAAGCAGCAAGATTACAACAAACCTTCTTTTAGGATGCGCACTTGCAGAAGCAACCGCTATTTATGGTTTCGTTATCGGATTATTATTAATCGTAATGTAATTACCGGAGATAACGTAACGAAAGGAAGGTGGTAAGAGTGATTAGTATAAATTTCTTTAATATACTCGCTACCGTAATTAATATTCTGGTACTCTTTCTGCTCATGCAGAAGTTTCTTGTGAAGCCTCTGATGAATGTAATTGAGAAAAGAGAAAATATGATCAATTCCCAGTTTAAAGAGGCAGAGGCAGCAGAGACGGAAGCAAAGAGCCTGAAAGCGAAGTACGAGGACAGTCTGAAAAATGCCCATGATGAGTCTATTTCCATCCTGAATAAGGCAAAGATAAATGCCCGGGCAGAATATGACAGAATTGTCGGTGAAGCAGATGGCGAGGCACAGAAGATAGTGTCAAAGGCCCGTACTGATATGGAACAGGAAAGAGAACAGGCATTAAAAGAAGTGAAAACAGAAATCGGAGATCTCATTGCGCTTGCGGTTGATAAAGTGGCAGGAACAAAGGCATCAGCAGAGTCCGACAAGGAATTGATTGACCAGTTTCTTTCAGATGTAGATGCAGATGACAAATAAACAGCCATAACTGTTTGTGTGAGAACCTGGAGGTAGAGATGACCCAGACTACAAGAAATTATGCGAAGGTCTTATATGACCTGAAAGTGCCGAAGGAAGCGGTGGAACAGGCAAAGGATATCTTTGGAAAGTCACCGGAACTTCGGGAAACACTTGTAAATCCGGTAGTCCCAGTAAAAAGCAAGAAAAATATCATTGATAAAATCTTCAGACAGGATGGAGACTTTCCGCAGATTTTCGTGAACTTCTTAAAACAGGTATGTGAAAATCACAGAATGAATGACATTATGGATATCCTGGACAGTTATACAGTATTTTATAATGAAGACAATGGTATTGTCGTTGCAAAGTTTTACTATGTGACCATGCCGGATGAAAGACAGATAACAAATATGAAGAAATATCTCTGCAGGGAATTTCGTGCGAAGGAAGCAGAGATTGTCTTTGAAAAGGATGAGTCCTTAAAGGGCGGATTCCTGATAAACGTAGATAATACTGAATTTGATTACAGTATGAAAGGGCGTTTAAATCATTTAAAACAAAAATTGACCTGGAGGTGAGCTAATTGAGTTCGATCAGTTCAGAAGAAATCATTTCAGTATTAAAAAGTGAAATTGAGAATTATGAATTAGAGACAAAAGGCCAGGAAGTAGGTACCGTTATCTGGATTGGTGACGGAATTGCCACAGTATACGGATTAGACCATGCAATGTATGGCGAAATCGTAGTATTCGACACTGGCGTAAAAGGAATGGTACAGGATATCAAGAGAAACGAAATCGGTATCATCCTCCTTGGTAAAGATACAGGATTAAAAGAAGGATCAAAAGTATCCCGTACCAAGAAAAAAGCAGGTATCCCGGTAAGTGATGCCTATATAGGAAGAGTAATTGATGCCCTCGGTGCTCCAATCGACGGAAAAGGAAGTATCGACGCGGATGATTACAGACCAATTGAAAATGATGCCCCTGGTATCGTAGACAGAAAATCGGTAAACCAGCCATTGGAAACAGGTATTTTAACAATCGACTCCATGTTCCCGATTGGACGTGGACAGAGAGAATTAATCATCGGAGACAGACAGACAGGAAAGACGTCTATCGCAACAGATGCAATCATTAACCAGAAGGGTAAGGATGTCATCTGTATTTATGTTGCGATCGGTCAGAAAGCTTCTACCGTAGCGAAGATTGTAAATACATTATCCAAACAGGGTGCAATGGATTATACAATCATTGTATCCGCGACAGCAAGTGCACCGGCTTCCCTGCAGTACATAGCACCATATTCCGGTACTTCTCTTGCTGAGTACTTCATGTACAAGGGCAAAGATGTACTGATCGTATATGATGATTTGTCAAAGCATGCTGTAGCATACCGTGCATTGTCCCTGTTGCTGGAACGTTCCCCGGGACGTGAAGCATATCCTGGTGATGTATTCTATCTGCATTCAAGATTATTAGAGCGTTCTGCAAAGTTAAAAGATGAACTGGGCGGCGGTTCCATTACTGCACTTCCGATCATCGAAACACAGGCAGGTGACGTATCTGCATATATTCCTACTAATGTAATATCTATTACAGATGGTCAGATTTTCTTAGAGAGTGACCTGTTCAACGCAGGTCAGAGGCCGGCCGTAAACGTTGGTCTGTCTGTATCCCGAGTAGGTGGTGCTGCACAGACAAAGGCAATGAAGAAAGCTGCCGGAAGTATCCGTATCGACCTCGCACAGTACAGAGAAATGGAAGTATTTACCCAGTTTAGTTCTGACCTGGATGATGCAACCAAAGAACAGCTCCAGTACGGAAAAGGTCTGATGGAATTGCTGAAACAGCCGCTGACACATCCATTAAGCCTGCATGAACAGGTTATTACACTTGTAACGGCTACAAATAAGGTGTTTGTAGATGTGGATGTGAAGTTTGTTAAGAAATATCAGGCTGATATGCTGGCATGGTATGAATCCGCACATCCGGAAATCGTAAAGGAAATCGAAGAGAAACAGGTGCTGACAGATGAACTGAAGGCAGCTATTTTAGATGCGGCAAAGGAATATAAAGGCAGATAGGAGGGCTTTCTATGGCTAATATAAGAGAAATTCAGGACAGAATAAAGAGCATAAATGATACAAAGAAAATCACAAATGCCATGTATTTGATTTCCTCTTCCAAATTAAAGAGAGCAAAAAAGTCCCTTAGTGATACAGAACCATATTTCTTTGCACTCCAGTCATCCATTGCCAAGATTCTTGAGCATACGGACAGCACGCAGGTAAGACAGAAGTATTTTGAAGAAGGTATGACAAAGCCGGAAGCTGAACGAAAGAAAGCATATATCGTAGTGACTGCGGACAAAGGTCTTGCAGGTGCGTACAACCACAATGTCATTAAGATTGCTGAGAAAGAGATTGAGAAACATCCGAACAGTAAGATTTATATCATTGGTCAGGTCGGTATGCATTACTTTGAACATCGTAATGTTGAGTTCAGCCACAGCTTTAAATACACGATTCAGAATCCTACCCTGAGCCGTGCCAGAAGTATCGCAGAGACATTGCTTGACAGCTATCTGAGAGATAAGGTCGACGAAGTGTATATTATCTATACCAAGATGATTAATTCTATGTCCAGTGAGGCGGAAATGCTGAAATTACTGCCGATGGATAAGGGAGACTTTAAAACAGATGAGCTTCTGGAGACAGGAGAGAGAACGGAATATGAATTCATGCCATCCTCTGATGTCGTATTTGATACAATCGTACCAAACTGGCTTTCCGGTCTGGTATATGGTGCTTTGGTCGAGGCATACTGCAGTGAGCAGAATTCCCGTATGATGGCGATGCAGTCATCTACGGATAATGCCAACGAGATGTTAAGAGACTTAAATGTTGTATATAATCGTGTCAGACAGGCGGCAATTACTCAGGAAATTACTGAGGTTATCAGTGGTGCAAAAGCACAAAAATCGAAAAAGAGTTAATATAGAGAGGAGGATTTCCTCACTACAGTGAGATTAAATGCTATGGTAAAAGGAAAAATAATCCAGGTTTCAGGACCTGTAGTGGATGTGGAATTTGAAGATAACAATATTCCATTTATAAAAGATGCCCTTGAAGTAGACAATAATGGCAAGAGATGTGTGATGGAAGTTGCCCAGCATATGGGAAACAATGTCGTAAGATGTATCATGCTTTCTGCCAGTGAAGGTCTCTGCAGGGATATGGAAGTCACAGCTACCGGAGCAGGTATCAAAGTACCTGTTGGTGACAAGACTCTGGGACGTCTGTTCAACGTATTAGGCGATACCATTGACGGCGGCGAACAGTTAGACAAGGAAGAACACTGGGAAATCCACAGAGAAGCTCCTTCTTTTGAAGATCAGAGTCCGGTTGTTGAAATCCTTGAAACAGGTATTAAAGTTATCGACCTTCTTGCTCCTTATGCAAAGGGTGGTAAGATCGGTCTGTTCGGTGGTGCCGGTGTAGGTAAAACCGTACTTATTCAGGAATTAATCAGAAATATTGCAACTGAGCATGGTGGATATTCCATCTTTACCGGTGTAGGAGAGCGTTCCAGAGAGGGTAATGACCTTTGGACAGAAATGTCAGAATCCGGAGTTATTGATAAGACAGCACTGGTGTTTGGACAGATGAACGAGCCACCGGGATCCAGAATGAGAGTTGCAGAGACAGGACTTACAATGGCAGAATACTTCAGAGATGTAGAACATCAGAATGTGCTTCTGTTCATTGATAACATCTTCCGTTTTGTACAGGCAGGTTCCGAAGTATCCGCCCTGCTTGGACGTATGCCTTCTGCCGTAGGTTATCAGCCTACCCTGGCAAATGAAATGGGTGAACTCCAGGAAAGAATCGCTTCTACAAAGAATGGTTCTGTTACATCTGTGCAGGCCGTTTATGTACCTGCCGATGACCTTACTGACCCGGCTCCTGCAACAACATTCGCACATCTGGATGCAACTACCGTTCTTTCCAGAAAGATTGTAGAACAGGGTATTTATCCGGCCGTAGATCCGCTGGAATCCAATTCACGAATCCTTGAGCCTGATGTAGTAGGTGAAGAACATTACAATACTGCAAGAAAGGTACAGGAGATTCTGCAGAAGTATAAGGAATTACAGGATATTATCTCTATTCTTGGTATGGAAGAACTGTCAGATGAAGATAAGATGACCGTATATCGTGCAAGAAAGATTCAGAGATTCCTTTCCCAGCCGTTCCATGTAGCTGAGAACTTTACCGGTGTTCCTGGAAAATACGTTCCATTAAGTGAGACAATTAAAGGTTTCAAGGCTATCGTAGATGGCGAGATGGATGAATATCCGGAATGGGCATTCTTCAACGTAGGAACGATTGAGGATGTAAAGGAAAAGGCAAAGCAGGCTGAGAAATAATAGGAGGCTGTGCTTATGAGCAATACATTCAAATTAAAAATCATGGCGGCAGATAAAATCTTCTATGATGGAGATTGTACCAGCCTGGTAGTCAACGTATCAAATGGGGAAGTTGGTATCCTGGCAAATCATACCGCAGAAGTTCTGGCTGTTGTGCCTGGTGTGCTTAAATTCTCCGTGGACGGGGAAAACTGGACCGAGGTAGTAAACGGAAGCGGATTCGTGGAAGTAGCCGATAATCAGGCAAAACTTCTCGTAGACACCGCAGAACGTCCGGAAGATATCGATGCGATCCGTGCAAGGGAAGCATTAGAGCGTGCAGAAGAACACATGAAGCTGCAGCAGAGCCAGAGAGAATATTTACATTCCAAAGCAAGTCTTGCAAGAGCTATGGCGAGATTAAAAGCGACAAGTAAATATATGTAATTATGAAAAAGACTGTCATACTCTGACAGTCTTTTTTCTCGTGGAAATGGTCACGGATGATCGATGATATATGGCAGGTAAAATGTTGAATTATCATTGACAATAACGGGAGAAAATGATATATTCTAACAAGGCTATGAAGTGGTATCAGGGAAAAAGATACCAGGTGTGATTTTTGTAAAGGATGAAAATGATATGAATAAAAAGATACTGGCAGTCTGGTTTGTACTGCTTATTATTTTATTTTTCTTTTTAAAATCCGGTTTTACTTCTGTAAGAGTCATGAGATTCAGCGAAACACAGGAGACAACAGTAAGGGAACTTACGGACTGGAAAGTCAGTTCTTCGGGACAGAAAGATGAGAATGGAAATTATATAAGCACATACACAATCAAGGTGCCGCTGATACATAACAGCAGCGAGACGATGATGTTCTACACGGCACATTCCGATGTGTCTGTTTACGTTGAGAAAGAGAAGATCTACACGGTATCAACGAACCTGTCAGAGAAAACCTTCCAGGCAGTACGGTCGGACAGATGGAACCAGTTCTCTGTAGAAAAAGCATACGAGGGCAAGCAGCTTCAGGTTGTCTTAAAGACCTCGTACAAATCCGTGGCAGAACAGGCACCGTTATTTTTGCTGGGAAATGAACTGGATATTGTTATCAGGGAATTAAAAGCGGCATTATTATCCATGTTCCTTGCTTTTGCAGTGTTCGCCTGCGGTATTGCCATGTGTATTTATTATGTAGTTTCCGGAAAAAGCCGTCTAAAGAATTACCGTACTATATATCTTGGCATTTTTTCGGCATTTATTGGCTTCTGGTTTTTGATTAATATTCCGATCGTACAGTTCCTGTTCGGAAATTATATGATGCTGGAATATATATCTTATTTGATTTTCGGCATGCTGCCGATTCCGTTTATTTTGTTTGAGAAACAGATCATAGCTCAGAGGTTTGGCTGGCTGTTAAGTCTGATTGCTGTATATATCATGCTGGTACAGACCGGGAGGGTTGTATTGCAAATGACCGGTTATATGGATCTGAAAGAAAGCCAGACTATTATTCATGTGGTTATCCTTTTGTCCATTGCCATGTTTATTCTGCTGGGAGTTGTAAATATGTACGTCAACAGAGGAAGTGAAAAGGGTTTGATTAGCAGAGTTAATGTCATATTTCTGCTGGTTATAGCTGCCGGCAGTGGCATCGATATTCTGACCTATTATATATATCCACAGAGGGGGAAAGAGTTTAACTGTTCCAAATTCGCACTTCTCTTATATATTGTCAGCCTTGTTTATGCCACAATGAAAGAGACAGAAGAACTGGTGCAGAAGGCACAGGATGCAGAACGACTGGCTTATACTGATGAACTGACCGGACTTAATAACCGCACCGCATACAATGAAGCAGTGGAGAAGATAGATTTAACCAAGGGTGTTCATACGGTATTTATGTGTGATTTAAATAATTTGAAGAAATGTAATGATACCATGGGACATCACTGGGGAGATACTTATATCAAGATAAGTGCTGGAATCATACAGGAAAGTTTTGTCGATATAGGCAGGGCATATCGGATTGGCGGTGATGAATTCTGTATTATTTCGGATGTAGATGATCCGGAACAGATTCAGGCAGCATATGACAAGCTTGTGTACAGGGTGGAAGAATATAATACCGGCACATCGGTAATCGAGATAGGAATCGCAGTTGGTTATGCAAGGTATGATGCAAATATCGATAAAAACCTGGAAGATACAAGGATTAGAGCCGATCAGTTCATGTATCTGAACAAGGAAATGATAAAAAATAAAAAAAAGTGAAAAAAGTATTGACAAATGCCAATGCTATTGTTATAATACTGCTTGTGTTTCGACGAACGTCGACAAGCCCAGTTAGCTCAGTTGGTAGAGCAGAGGACTGAAAATCCTCGTGTCTCTGGTTCGATTCCGGAACTGGGCATTTTTTGTATCTAAAAACTTTTAGAAATAGAAAGTGAAAAGGTGAAAGCATATGGATATACAAAAAGAGGATAAACAGCAGACTTTATATGAAAAGTTAGAAGAGTACAGTAAATCTGATTTTTATCCATTTCATATGCCGGGACATAAAAGAACAATTTTTAAAGAAATTAATTTGTCGCCATATTTATATGACATAACAGAGATTGATGGATTTGATAATCTGCATCATCCGGAAGAAATCATTAAACAGAGATTAGAACAGGTATCTGAATTTTATAAATCTAAGAAAAGTTATTATCTGGTAAATGGAAGCACCTGTGGAATAATGTCTGCCATATCTGCAGTAACGGAACAGAAAAAGACGGTTATTCTTGCCAGAAATTCTCATAAATCTTCTTATAATACAGTTTTCCTTTTAAATTTAAAAACAGAGTATATATATCCGGATTATATTGCGGACTATGGAATTAACGGAGGTATCACACCGGAGAATGTAGCAAAATTCCTGGGAGAATATGATAATATACAGGAAATAGCAGCATTTTTTATTACTTCGCCTACTTATGAAGGAGTGGTGTCTGATATTGAAGGAATCGCCGAAATATTGCATAAATGGGGAATTCCGCTGATTGTAGATGAAGCACATGGAGCACATTTTAGTATGAATCCGTATTTTCCAGAATCGGCTTTGCACAAAGGGGCAGATCTGGTAATACAGAGCCTTCATAAAACACTGCCGTCATTTACACAGACGGCAATGATTCATATTGGCAGGGATAGTCTGGTTGATTCGGAAAAACTGGAAAGATATCTGGCTATTTATCAGTCAAGCAGTCCGTCCTATGTATTAATGGCAGGAATCGATCGGTGTATGCAGCTTATGATGGATGAGGAACGAAGGAAAAATCTGTTTCAGGCATACATTGAAAGTCTGGAAGCATTCCGGGAAAAATGTGGTCAGTTCAAATATTTCAAACTTCTGCAGTTCAATGCAGGATATGGGATGTATGATTATGATAAATCCAAACTTGTAATTATTCCGGATCTGCATTATTATAATGGCAGAAAGCTGTATCAGGTATTGCTTGATAAATATCATCTGCAAATGGAGATGGCTTCGGAACGCTATATTATAGCAATGACTTCGATTGGCGATACCGAGGATGGATTTAAACGTCTGTATACAGCATTGGAAGAATTGGAAAGAGAAATACGGTTTTCGATAAAATATAAATTTTTGTACGAAGATCAACAGGAAAAAAGTACGGATTGCAATGAGAGCAAAAGTTTAAAATCTGTATTACCGGTTAAGAAATCCGGAAAAGCGATTGTATGTAAAAAGATTCGGGAGGCATCGGAACAGGAGTATGATATCATGTTATGGAAGCAGGCAAGGGGAAAGATATCTGCGGAATTTGTATATTTATATCCGCCCGGTATCCCGATTCTTGCTCCCGGAGAAATTATTACGGGAGAAATTATAGAAGACATATTAAGATACCATCAGATGGGATTAAATGTCCAGGGAATGTCGGACGAGAAATGTCAGATGATAAGAGTTGTCAGGGAAAACTGGAAACCGGTAGATTTTGGACAGGTGAAATTCTGAAGTTATCCACATTTAAACATAGAAAAAGGAAATTTAGAGGAATTATGAGCAATATTTTTTATCTAATGGGGAAAAGTTCTTCCGGCAAGGATACCTTATATAGAAAGCTGATGGAACAGAACCGGTTATTGAAGGGAATCGTAAGTTATACAACAAGACCTCAGAGAGCGGGAGAAACGGACGGAAAAGAATACTTTTTTGTGGCGGAAGATGAAATGAAAGCGATGGAGCAGAAGGGAATTGTAATCGAAAAGAGGGTTTATCATACGATTTATGGGGACTGGAGTTATTTTACTGCTGATGATGGCCAGATACAGGAGAACGGCTGTGATTACCTCTTAATAGGCACGTTGGAGTCTTATATGAAGGTAAAGAAGTATTATGGAGAAAAACGTGTATTTCCGGTGTATATCGAGGTGGAGGACGGAATACGTCTAAAGAGGGCGATAGAGAGGGAAATGAAGCAGAAAAAGCCGAATTACGAAGAACTATGCAGGAGGTTTCTTGCGGACAACCAGGATTTTTGTGAAGAAAATATACAAAAGTGCGGGATAGAGCAGAGATTTTCCAATTATAACGCAGATCAGTGCATAAGGGAAATCAGTAATTATATGAAAAAAAATCAAAAATAGTGCGGGAGGTGTGATTTTATGGATAATATGAAAATTTCAGAAATTTTGACAAATCCGAACCCTGAGATTAACAGAACCACCCAGAGTAGCAATGATACGTTTAAATTTATGCTGGTAAGTAATATTGCAGAACAGGAATTACAGCAGAAAATAGGCGGACTTATGTCGCAGATTGATGAACAGGGAAAAAAGATTTCCAAAAAGAAAGATATCCGGGATATGAGACGTTACCGGGAACTGATAAAGGAATTGTTAAATGAAGTTATTTATCGCTCCCATGAATTTTCCAGAGAGAATTTTCTCGACCGGAGAGGACGGCACAGGGTTTATGGTATTATCAGGCTGGTGGATAAGAATCTGGATGAGCTGGCTGAGGAATTAATGAAGGATGAACAGGATAATATTTCGATTTTAAGCAAGATTGGCGAAATACAGGGGCTGCTTCTTGATATTTTTACTTAGGAGGTACAAATGGCGGGATTTCGAGAAATAATAGGACAGGAAAAGATAGTGGAGCATTTCCGGAATGCAATTCGTTATGATAAAATTTCCCATGCATATATTCTAAATGGAGAACAGGGAATGGGAAAAAAGATGATTGCAGAGGCCTTTGCAATGACTGTACAGTGTGAAAATGGGGCAGATGAACCGTGTATGTCCTGTCATTCGTGCAAGCAGGCAATGAGCGGAAACAACCCGGATATCCGATGGGTAAAGCATGAAAAACCAGCCACCATTTCGGTCGAGGATATCCGCCTGCAGGTAAATAATGATATCGTAATTAAACCTTATGAGTATAAGAGAAAGATTTATATTATTGATGAGGCGGAAAAAATGACGGCAGCATCGCAGAACGCATTATTGAAAACGATTGAAGAACCACCGGGATATGCGGTGATTCTTCTTTTAACGTCGAATAAGGAAATGCTTCTGCAGACGATTTTGTCAAGATGTGTAGTGATGGACTTGGCTCCTGTGCGTGCGGACAAAATAGAAGAATATCTGAAACAAAGAGAAAGAATTGTGGATTACAGGGCAAGGGAAGCTGCTGCTTTTGCGGGCGGAAATATAGGAAAAGCAAAGGAAATGTGTGCATCTGATGATTTCTTTGCCTTTAAGGAAGAAGTGCTGAGAATGGCGAAAAATACCTGTTATATGAATGTTGCTGATATGGCGGCATATGTAAAGGAAATGGCAAAGCAGTATAAAGAAAATATAGGAAATTATTTAAATTTACTGGAACTTTGGTATAGAGATGTGTTAATATATAAGGTGTCGCAAAATTACAAGGAATTATTATTTCAGAAAGAAGAGAAAGTGATACAGGAACAGGCGGAAAAACTGAAGTATGAGGGGATTGAGAAAATACTTGAGAGTATTGACAAAGTACGCTTTCAGATAAAATCAAATGTTAATTTTGAACTGGCATTGGAAATGATGTTTATTAACATCAGAGATAGTTTTGCATATGGAGGCAGATAGATTTTATGGTTAAAATTATTGGTGTAAGATTTAGAAAAGCCGGAAAAATTTATTTTTTCAGTCCGGCTGAATATGAAATAGAATGTGGGCAGCATGTCATTGTGGAAACTGCCAGAGGAATAGAGTATGGCAGTGTGGTATTCGGTCCGAAAGATGTAGAAGAGGATAAGGTAATACAGCCTTTAAAATCAGTGATAAGAATTGCAACCCCGGAAGATGATGAGCAGGAACTGAAAAATAAGGAAAAAGAGAAGAAAGCTTCTGAAATCTGTCTGGAAAAGATAAAAAAACACGGACTGGATATGAAACTGATCGGTACGGAATATACGTTTGATAATAATAAAGTATTGTTTTATTTTACGGCGGATGGAAGAATTGACTTTCGTGAACTGGTAAAGGATCTGGCATCCGTATTTAAGACAAGAATTGAATTAAGACAGATTGGTGTGAGAGATGAAACGAAGGTATTGGGCGGAATCAGTATTTGTGGAAGACCATTGTGCTGTAGCTCGTATCTGTCAGATTTTGTACCGGTATCCATAAAAATGGCAAAAGAACAGAATTTATCCCTGAATCCTACTAAAATATCGGGTATGTGTGGAAGACTGATGTGCTGTTTGAAAAACGAAGAAGATGCATATGAGTATCTGAACTCAAAACTTCCGGATATTGGTGAATACGTTACAACTGTGGAGGGGCTGAAAGGTGAGGTATCAACGGTCAGTGTATTAAAGCAGCTGGTTAAAGTTATCGTGGATGTTAATGGCGAAAAGGAAATCCGTGAATATAAGGTAGAGGATTTAAAATTTAGGAAGAAAAAGAAACATGATAATGAAAAGATACAGGATAAAGAGCTGAAACAGCTGGAAGAGCTTGAGAAAAAGGAAGGAAAGTCTAAGTTTGATGATTAATCTGCAGCCGGGTGAGCGAATTGATGATTTGGAAAGAAACGGATACCGGATTATCCAAAATCCTGAGAAATTCTGTTTTGGAATGGATGCGGTGCTGCTATCCGGTTTTGCAAGGGCACAAGCCGGAGAAACTGTGCTGGATCTTGGAACAGGAACCGGTATACTGCCAATATTGATGACGGCAAAGACAAGGGCAGAGCATTTTTCTGCATTGGAGATTCAGCCGGAAAGTGCGGATATGGCACGAAGAAGTATTGCATTAAACAGTTTGGAAGATAAGATCGATATTATCTGCGGCGATATCAAAGTGGCTTCCGGGATTTTTGGAAAAGCAAAATTTGATGTTGTTACCTGTAATCCCCCTTATATGAATGACTGTCATGGATTGAAGAATCCGGATTTGCCGAAAGCGATTGCAAGGCATGAGGTGCTATGCACACTGGAGGATGTCATCAGGGAGAGTGCAGCAGTTTTAAAACCCGGTGGAAGGCTGTATATGGTTCATAGACCGCACCGGCTGATAGAGATTATTACAGGCCTTACCAGGTATAAATTAGAGCCGAAAAGGATGCAATTTGTACATCCTTACCAGGACAGGGAAGCCAATATGGTGTTAATAGAAGCAGTAAGGGGCGGTAAATCCATGTTGAAGTTAGAGCATCCTTTGATTGTATTTCAGGAAAAAAATGTATATACGGAACAAATTAAGCAAATTTATGGATTTTAGAAAGGTGGATAAGGGATATGCAGGGAAAGTTGTATTTGTGTGCAACACCGATAGGTAATCTGGAGGATATTACATACAGGGTATTAAGAATTTTAAAAGAAGTGGATATTATCGGTGCAGAAGATACCAGACACAGCATTAATCTGATGAATTATTTTAATATTGCAACACCCATGACCAGTTACCATGAATATAATAAAATTGAAAAAGCAAAATATCTGGTAGAAGAAATGAAAAAAGGAAAAAATGTTGCAATTATTACGGATGCAGGAACTCCGGGGATATCCGATCCGGGCGAAGAGATAGTGCGTCAGTGTCATGAAGCAGGCATAGAGGTAAGTTCCGTTCCGGGGCCAGCGGCCTGTGTGACAGCATTGACCATGTCCGGATTATCTACCAGAAGATTTGCTTTTGAAGCATTTCTTCCGTCAGATAAAAAAGAGAGACAGCAGATTCTTAAGACATTAAAAGATGAAACAAGAACCATGGTTATTTACGAAGCACCGCATCATTTAATCCGGACGATGAAAGAATTGCTGGGAGTTCTTGGAAACCGGGAGATGACTTTGTGCAAGGAACTGACTAAAATTCATGAAAAGGCAGAAAAATCTACAATCGAAGATTTGATTGCAAAGTATGAGGGAACGGATGTTAAAGGCGAATATGTCCTGGTTATTCAGGGAAAATCGTTCGAGGAAATTGCAAAAGAGGAGCAGGAAGCATACCGTGACATCAGTTTGGAAGAACATATGCAGCACTATCTTGACCAGGGAATGGACAAGAAGGAAGCTATGAAATGTGTCGCGAAAGACAGAGGAATATCTAAACGTGATGTATATGCAATGATTAATATAAAGTAGGTAGAAAACAGGGCATATTCCGCCCTGTTTTCCTGTTACATGGAAGGCTACGTCTGTGGAAGTCCGGAATGGAGATTTTCAAACAAATCATTACGGTATGGCTTTGAAATATTCATTTCAATATTATTAATGCAGACTGTTTTGGAAGAATATCTGGTAATATGATGGATATTGATAATATACGAATACTGTATGCGTATAAAAGCATTTGAAAGCACCTGAAGTTCATGATATGCCTCTTCAATTTTGCAATAGGTGGTATAGACTTTCGTATCTGTATAGATTTTCAGAATACGGCCGCTTTTTTCAATGTACAGAATATCTTTCAGCGGAATATGATAGGTATAGCCATTGCTTTTAAAAGAAAAGCATTTGTGATAATATAACAGTTCATGACAGGCTGTTATTATTTTTTCTGTAAAATGACATTCATCAATCGGCTTAGGCAGTAGGGCATATGGATGGGTATCAACAAATGCGGTTGCATATTCGATATGTTCAGGTGTGGAGGAAAGATAGATTATGACTGTTTTCCGACTGCTGTGATTCTGGATGTAAGATATCGCGGTCAAATCATCTTCTTTATTCTGGGAAATATCCATGATAATAATGTGAAAGTAATTATTGGTGCAGAAGCTGTGGTAAAGTTCTGCACCATTGGAAAATTCTTCAAAATTAATTTTACAGTTACGGAAAGTATTTTGGATCACTTTTTCTAACTGGCAGCAGACAGATGCACTGCTGTCACATATTGCTACAGATAACATCAGTCCGCCGAATCAAATTTTAAAAGCTGCGTTTTAATAAGTTTCCCGGTTTCTGTGAGAACTTCTGTTTCTGCGGGAGAAAGTCCGTCAAAAACACATTCTAGCATAAATTGTATGGCTGTGGTTTTATTTTCAAGAGAATCCATGAGAAGATAGTCAATAGACACATTTAATGCATTTGATATATTAATTAAATTCAGAAGTGATATTCTGGAGTTCCCACTTTCTATATTTCTTAAAGTTTTTTCTTTAACGTGGGACATTTTATAGAGATCTTTATAAGTAAAATTTCTGCGTAAGCGGCATTCTTTAATGTTTTTTCCTAACAGGCTGTAGTTAATGGTTGGTTCGTTCAAAACTCATTCCCCCTTTTCTGGTGTTTAAAGCTGTTTAATATTTCAATGCAGGAAATCTGCTGTTCTTCATCCAACCCGTTTATAATATCTATCTGGGACAGGGACAGCGACTTTTCTGCTGAAGTATTGGTAATCAATCGTTCAAAAGGAACATCAAGAGCATTGCATATCTTTACTAATGCATCGAGGCTTGCATGTGCGGATCCGTTTTCTATATTACGGATATGGCTGTCTGAAAGGTCACATAATTCCGCAAGTTCCAGCTGTGATAATTCTTTTGATGCTCGTATGGATTTTAGCATTTTTCCAGTGCATTTAAATTCATAAAAATAATTAAATTTCATATAACCTCTTTAGTATTTATTAATAGTTTAAGATATAAGTGAGGGCTGTCAGACCAGAATCTTTCAAGCCGGCAGAAATTATTCTGGAATTTTTCCCTGTAACATAGTTTATGTAAAAATCTGGAAAAAATAAATACTATATAAAAGGAAAAATCCTTGCATTAAGTTAGGTTTTTGCAAAAGTATACAAAAATGTGATAAAAGGCAACAGTTTTGAAAAAAAGAAGAAATTTGTTGTATAATATTGTTAAGGCTGAGAGAAAAGCTTAAATAAATTTATCAGGAGGAAAATGGGGCAGTGAGAAAGAAAGGGAGCATTATTATATTACTGGACTCCGAGGGAATGGAAGTGAAGAATTTTCTGTATATGCTGGCAGGGTATAAAGGCATACAGAATTATGAGCTGATACTGGCATACCAGAAGGATCAGAGAGAGTACATCAATATAATCAGTAGTCAGGTATTGGGGAAATTAAAGCCCGTATATTATCCAATGGAGGAGGTCGGAAATACAGGCAGGGTATATAATGCAGCAGCAGGACTGGCAACTGCGGACGCACTGATCTTCATGGATATGCAGATGGTGCTGATACAGGGATGCCTGGATGAGATGATGAAATCCCTGGAAGAGGACAGGGTGCTGGCAGTGCAGCCAATGATTATAAAATTTCATTCAGCACTGGTAAAGAGTACGGGATATGTATTTTCCGAAAGAAGTACGGGGCATGCACTTCAGAACAGGCAGGTAAAGGATGAGATTGTAAATAAATCATTTGAGAGAAGTGCATTGATTACATCACTGATGGCAGTAAACCGGCTGGTATTTGAGGAATTAAGAGGCTTTAACAGTAATTTGCCCAAAGAATGGCTGGGAAGAGAGCTTACCATGAGAATTACCATGAAGGGATATAAGAATATGTATAATCATCGGGCAAGAGCATATGATATGGTGGATGAAAGAGGAATGTGTGAAACAGGTCTGATTGATAATTTCTGGTTTCCAAGGAGAAAAGAGTGTTTTTTTGAAATGAAGAATCTGTTAAAAACGCAGATAAAGAAAAACGAACTCGAGAAAAAATACATTGTCATTAATTTTTCTGGAATCATGCAGATTCAGGAGTTTTTAAATGGCACTGAAATAAGGATTCAGAAAGTCATCCATTATACAGTATCAGAATCAGAGGCGAAGATACGGTTTGAAAAGATATTACCATTTTATCTTATGGAGGAGAAATGTGGGTATATTTATATTGTTAATAATTTTGTGCAGCTAAAGGATAATCCGGTCTGGTTTGCAACAAGGAAAAAAACGGAGGATATGATTATTGATTTGTCGGGAAATGTCATTAAAGTAGGAGAATTATAAAAGGGTATAAGGGTATGAATACAGGGAAAACAGAATAAAATAAAAAAAAGCATAGTGGTCTTTTATGTTAAACTGGATTTGGGGAAGTATGATTGTAGCCGGTACGGTGTATGCAATTCTGACGGGAAATACGCAGGCAGCTGGTGAAGGGCTGATGGAAGGAGCAGAGGAAGCTGTAGGACTTGTACTTACAATGGCAGGAATTTTGGGTGTATGGTGCGGGCTTATGGAAATTGCGGAAAAATCCGGACTAATGAAGAAAATTACAAAAATATTAAAACCATTTGTAACATTTATGTTTCCTGATATTCCGGAAGATCATAAGGCACTGAAATATATTTCGATTAATTTTGCAGCAAATATATTTGGGCTGTCCGGTGCAGCAACACCATCGGGAATAAAAGCAATGAAAGAATTACAGAAATTAAAAGGCGGGCAGCAAAAAGCAGGCAGAAAAAATGCAGCCGAAATGGCTGCAAGTAAGGAAATGTGTACTTTTTTAGTGATTAATATTTCGTCGCTGCAGCTTATCCCGATCAGCATGGTGGCATACCGCAGCCAGTATGGAAGTGTCCATCCTGCCGCGGTAACATCACCTGCGATTATAGCTACACTTATCAGTACCCTGACAGCAATCCTGTTCTGTAAAATAATGTGTAAACTAAAACGGGATTAAATATTCTGTCCCATCCGTTTCCGGCAGACTCTCATGCAGCGGAAAAATGCAGGAATCAGGAAGCAGTCTGCAAAAATCCATGCCAGCGGATCGGCAAGGCATACCCCATAGTAACCAATAAATGGAACAAGACCAAAGGCGGCAATCGTTCTGGCAATCATTTCAAACAGTCCTGCAAGAATAGCAAACTGGCTGAATCCAAGTCCCTGGATGGAGAAACGGATAATATTTACAAGTGATAAAAGGAAGTAGGCACTGCTTCCAAATAAAATGTATGTGCCGGCATTCTTTATTACGTCGGTACTGTCTGCGTTTACAAATAGCAGCAGTAATTTTGATGAGAAAAGGTTTAAAACCACAAATAAGAATATGCTGTATACCAGTCCGATTTTAACGGCGGTTTTTACACCCGGACCGATTCGCTCCAGTTTTCCTGCCCCGACATTCTGACCTGCATAGGTTGCCATAGTTGTTCCCAGTGCATCATATGGACACCAGAAAAGGATGGCAAGTTTTTGTGCTGCAGTAACGGAAGTGACATAAAGTTTTCCAAGACTGTTTACGGAAGTCTGGAGAATAACACTTCCGATTGCGGTAATGGAGTACTGAAGTCCCATGGGAATACCCATGCTGCAGAGCGTTTTTGCCCAGTGGGAGTCAAATTTCCATTCTTCCTTTGATATTTTTAATATTGGAAATTTCTTTTTCATATACAGTACACAGGCAATACCGGATATCGCCTGTGAAATAACGGTTGCAAAAGCAGCTCCTTCCACACCGGTATGAACCAGGCAGATAAATACAACATCAAGAACGATATTGATAATGGAGGCAAGTGCAAGAAAGTATACAGGGGTCCGGCTGTCTCCGAGGGAACGGATAATGCCGGCAACCATATTGTATAAATATACGGCAGGAATACCTGCAAAAATAATGACAATATATTTATAAGAATCATCAATCAAATCTGCCGGTGTGTTCATAAATGTAAGAATATTGCGGCAGAAAATAACGGTAATAACGGTCATGACAGCGGCGAAAATCAGGCAGAGCCAGACACTGTTGGCAACGACGCGGCGCAGATTGGAATCTTTTTTTGCACCGAACTGGTGTGCGACCGGGATAGCAAAACCATTACAGACACCGGTACAGAATCCGATGATCAGAAAGTTTAAAGATCCGGTAGCACCTACCGCCCCAAGGGCATCTTCTCCAAGAAACTTTCCGACAATCATGGTGTCTACCATGCTGTAAAACTGCTGAAATAAAAGACCGAAAAAAACAGGAAGAGCAAATCCCATGATTAATGAAAAGGGTTTTCCTTCTGTCATGCTTTTTGTTGAATCTTTAGCCATAATAGTAAAATCCTTTCTTTTAATTATAATTACAAATCAAGTTTTAAATCATTTTCTTTGATCCAGCCTATTTTGCGGAAGAATAATCCGAAAAGCCAGGTGAGTAATCCGGGCAGGATAAAACAGATGAGCAGCAGTCCAATCCAGTCAAATGCGGTAATGGCAGATTTTGCACCGGAAGCTACATCGGCAGCCCAGCCGGTATATACACCGATTTGTCCGACGAGTCCGCAGGTTCCCATACCGGAAGATACGGCAGCTCCGTTCATCTGGAGTTTAAAGATACAGGTTGACACAGGACCGATTACTGCTGAGGAAAGAATGGCGGGAAGCCAGATTTTTGGATTCTTCACTATATTTCCCATCTGAAGCATACTTGTTCCGATTCCCTGTGCAAATAATCCGCCCCATTTATTTTCACGGAATGAAAGTACTGCGAAACCGACCATCTGGGCACAGCATCCGGCAAGTGCAGCTCCGCCTGCCAGTCCGGTGAGTCCGAGTGCGGCACATATTGCAGCACTGCTGATAGGAAGGGTAAGTGCAATACCGACAATAACGGAAACGATAATACCCATGAAGAATGGCTGGAGTTCGGTTGCCCACATGATGGCATTGCCGACGGCACTGGCAGCCTTTCCGATTCCCGGAGCCCACCACATTGCGAGCAGAATGCCTGCAGTAATGGTAACAAAAGGGGTTGCGATGATATCAATTTTTGTTTCTTTTGAGACCAGCTTGCCAAGTTCGGATGCAAAGATGGTAACAATCAGTACCGCGAGAGGCCCGCCGGCATCACCTAGGGTATTCGTTGCAGCACCGACGGCGGCAAGAGAAAACAGCACGAGGGGCGGACAGTGCAGGGCATAGCCGATGGCGATTGCCATGGCTGGACCGGTTGAAGCTTTCGCATATGTTCCGATTTCAACAAGAAATTTTACCCCAGCCTGTTCACCAATGGTTGCGATAATTGTGCCGATTAAGAGTGAAGCAAAGAGCCCCTGTGCCATAGCCCCGAGAGCATCAATGCCGTATCTTTTTGCGGATATTTCAATATCCTTTTTCTTTAAAAAAGTTTTAAAATTTTCCATTAGTAAGTAATCCTCTTTTCATTTTAAAAATCCTTTTTCATGAAGTGCCTGTTCGATTTTGTCCAGGATTTCTTCGGAAGCCGCTGTAACAGAATGGTAATGAAAACCATTTGTAAGGACATTCAGTGGCTGGGAATGACTTTCGTGAAGTTTGTCCAGAAACTCATCAACGTCGGTTCTGTTTTTCAGAATCAGATCTACCGTAATCATGCCATAGACATCATGTTCCACGATAACATCCAGAACGGTTCCACCTAAATCAACAATGGTGTATAACTCTTTCTTTATCTGTTTGGTTGTGTGGAAAACCGGGAATATTCTTTTGCACTTTGTGGAAATATGTTCCGGTTTATACAGGACATATCCTTTATTTGTACTGAGAATATTCTTGTTCGTTGCCCGGATAAGTGCAATATCCTGTACAATGACCTGACGGCTGACTCCAAATAACTGGGAGAGCCGGCTGCCGCTGACAGGCTTGTTTTCGGCTTCCAGATGAGCCAGAATGGCTTCACGCCGTGTTTCGCCTTCCATAGTAACTCCTTTCGTGCGTGTTTATTTAAGCGGGTAATTTTATTTCAGATAAGAAAATACCATAAGGAAGGAAAAAATGCAATAAAAGATAGTAAAAACTGTGTACTTGACACAAAAACTACAAAATGGTACTATAAAGTTGTTTCTATTAGGCTATGTGAAACAAAAGAACAATTTAAAGAATTTCGTCGATTAGTGGAACAAAGTGCTTTTTGGTGCTTTGTTCTTTTTTAAGAAATACTTAAGAATTAAGATGATATATTTTTAAGGTTTGTATTATATTATAATGCCGACCGGTAGTTTAGAAGTGGAGATTTAATATGGATGAAATAAAAGCAACTGTTTTAGTAGTAGATGATAACAGAGATATTGTGGAGGGGATTGCAATACTGCTGGAAAGGGAAGGATATAACATAATAAAGGCATATGACGGGTTACAGGCGATAGACAAACTGGTTTCCAACAGTGTCCAGCTCATTTTAATTGATATTATGATGCCGAGACTGGATGGTCTGTCTGCCATTATGAAGATCCGGGAAAAAAATAATATACCGATTATTGTTCTTTCTGCTAAATCAGAGGATACGGATAAAGTACTGGGGTTATCCATGGGAGCGGATGATTATATCGCAAAGCCTTATAATCCAATGGAACTTACGGCAAGAGTAAAGGCAAATCTGAGAAGATACATGAGGCTGGGGGCAATGGGAAGCACAGGAACGGAAAACAAGGAGCATGTGATTGTAATCGGCGGACTGGAGCTGAATACGAGCCTGAAAAAGCTGACGGTGGATGGAGAGGAGGTCAGACTGACTGCGAAAGAATATAAAATACTGGAGCTGTTAATGAATAATCCGTCCAGGATTTTTTCGGCGGAGGAAATTTATCAGAGAGTATGGGAAGAAGATGGATATGCAGTCGAAAATACGGTTATGGTGCATATCCGCCATATCAGGGAAAAAATAGAGATAAATCCAAAAGAACCGCGTTATGTGAAAGTGGTGTGGGGACTTGGTTATAAAATTGATGGAAAGCAGAGGGATTAAAAATGGACATGGAAGTAGAACAAAAACAGTCGGGAGGATATTATATCCGGTATGTATTCTCTGTTCTGTTTGTGATTATTATGCTGGTCGCTTCCGCATATGGTGCATACCGGGGAGCGGACTGGCTGGTAAAACACCGGAGTGAAACTTATCAGGAATATTCCGGATATATGCAGGATAAGGAAGATACGGATGAAATCCTGGCACAGGCGGCAGTATCCGTTTTAGAGGATACGGTAAAAGTAGTATCGGGAACAGAAGCAGAGAAAGCGGATTATTCGGATTTTTATCTGTTAGATCAGTGTGTTGTAACAAAAGACAGCTATTTTAAATATCAGAGCAGAGGAGATTTACTGGAAAAATATAATGAAATCAGCAGTCTGACAAAAGATAGTGTATTTGAGGAGCGGGCAGCAGCATTTTGCTATGATGGAACAACGGCATATGTAAAATACCCGGATGGGGATGTAAAGGAGTATACTGCAAAAACAAAATTGCAAAGTATGGATACCGCCATTTCAAAAATGGCTACCACTTATGGTTATTCGGATGTCTGTGTATACACATGGCTTGCCTGGGACAGATATGAAGAAATGAATCCGGGGCTGCAGTTTATGGACAGCCTGCCAGATTACAATCCGGTATATATTTTAAGTGTGTTTGGGATTTCAGCGGTATGTCTGCTTATGGCAGCACTGGTTTCCGTCAGGACAAAAAATGGAATGAAGAGAAAAAAGCAGATCATTACGGAAATACCACTCCTTATCATGTTTGCGGATATCCTTGGTTTTGTTTTTGTACTTGCTATGTTGTGGGATAGTTTTGAATATTACAGCCAGAATATAAAAATACTGGTTACTATTGGAACGGCAGCGGTCGTAATGATTTTTTACCTGGCATTCCGGGAATGTATCCTAAAGATAAAAGAGAGAAAATTTTTCCGAGATTGTCTGATTGTAAGGCTTATCTGGTGGATTGGAAGAAAGTGTAAGAACTTCTTTGTACTTATTTTAAAGAAAAGCAATTATCAGGATTTTTCCTTAACAAAAAAACTGGCATTCCGGAAAACGGCATTTCTGATATTGACACTGATTTATATCATGTTTGCAGCATTTGTTATATGGAATGCCGGAGATAGCTGGTACGAGCCGGAAGTAGGATATATTCAGCAGACTTCCAGAGGATGGACTGTGTTTTTCATAGCTGTTTATCTGATTCTGTACTGTGTGTTCAGTGTGTATGAATATCTGGTTCTGAAACGTCTGAATGAGGTGTATCAGCAGATTGATGATATTTATCAGGGAAATTATGCAATTCGTGATTTGGAGGAAAATGATATATTATATGATGTAACTGATAAATTAAACAGTCTTTCCAATGGTATGGAAGAGGCCGTGGAGCGGAGAATTTCTTCGGAAAAAATGAAGGTGGAATTAATTACGAATGTTTCCCACGATTTGAAAACACCGCTGACCTCTATTATCAGTTATGTTAATTTATTAAAGGAAGAAGAAATGTCAGATACGGCTTCTGCCTATGTTAAAATTCTGGAGGATAAATCTTATCAGTTAAAAAATATTGTATCCGATGTATTCGATATCGCAAAGGCAAATAGTGGACAGGATATTGAAATAGAGACGATTGACGGAATTATGCTGATTAACCAGGTTCTTGCGGATATGAATGATACGATTGTCAGATCCGGAAAAATAGTAAAAACTGATATTAAGCCGGATACGTTCTTTATCCGGGGTGATGGAAAAAAATTATACTGGGCATTACAGAATCTGATTGATAATGCACTGAAATATTCCATGGAAGGTACGCGTATTTATATATCTTCTGGTGTAAGTGATGAAAAGTTAAAGATGGTAATCAAAAACATTGCATCTTACGAAATGGAGTTTACCGGTGCAGATATCGTAGAACGTTTTGTACGCGGTGATGAGTCGAGAACAACCGAAGGAAGCGGACTGGGGCTGTCCATTGCTAAGAGTTTTATCGAGGTTTCCGGCGGTTCAATGAATGTTGAAGTAGATGGTGATGTATTCTGCGTAACTGTAGAATTTTAATCCGTATCCATGATTGACAAGCCGGAAAAAAAGTATATAATGTAGATTATTACTTGGGAAAGAAGGCAAAAGTTATGGATCATATAACTTCGAAGATGTTAATGTATGGCGATATGCCAAAAGACAGTATTTTAATGGAATTAAGTGATATTTGTACAAATCTGAGAGATAATACACAGTCCAGGGATGTTCTGGTGACAAGAATTTACAAACAGATTAAGCGGATTCTTGTGGTTGCGACAGAGTATGCATTTGATAAGAATCTGTGGCACAACTATCTTACATTCCTGCTGATTACGGATGAAAATCCATTCAGTATTACCTGCGAGAAGGTGGGAGCCAGCGATGGAAGTATCAATGACCTGGTTAAGAATGATTTTCAGGAATATATGTATCTGTTTAATTATGATTTTTCATGGATTGAAAATGCACTGGGAATAGACTGCTTCTCCAGAATTTCTAATTATAAGGCAATTCAGAAGCCGGAACTGATGTACAATAAAAATGTCAGTGAAAAAGTGCGTGCATTGAGTGAAAAACTGGAAACGGCACAGAATGCAGATGAATTTTTTGCTTATGTAACCGATTTCTATAAGGCATACGGAGTCGGAATGTTTGGTCTGAACAAAGCATTCCGTATCAAATCAAAGGAAGACGGCGTGGAGTTTATCCCAATTAATAATATGGATAAAGTTATGTTGGATGATTTGATTGGTTATGAAATCCAGAAGAAGAAACTGGTGGATAACACCAAAGCTTTTGTGGAAGGCAGAAAGGCAAACAATGTACTGCTCTTCGGTGATTCCGGAACAGGAAAATCAACCAGCATCAAGGCGATTGTCAACCAGTTTTATGATGACGGTCTGCGTATGATTGAGATATACAAACACCAGTTCAAGGATCTGTCCACGGTTATTTCGGAAGTAAAGAACCGGAATTATAAGTTTATTATTTATATGGATGATTTATCCTTTGAAGAATTTGAGATAGAGTATAAATTCTTAAAAGCGGTCATTGAAGGTGGTGTGGAAACAAAACCGGAAAATATCCTGATTTATGCGACCTCGAATCGCAGACATCTGATTAAGGAGACCTGGAAAGACAGGGATGACGTGGAAGCGGATAACGGAATCCATCGTTCCGATACGATAGAAGAAAAGATGTCACTGGTCAACCGTTTCGGTGTAACCATCAGTTATTCCAAACCAAGCCAGAAGGAGTATTTCTCTATCGTGACAGGATTGGCAGAGAAAGCCGGCATTACCATGTCGGAAGAGGAATTAAAGACAGAAGCAAATAAATGGGAACTGAGCCACGGCGGTATATCAGGAAGAACAGCACAGCAGTTTATCAATTACCTGCAGGGTATCAGCAGTACAGAAGAAAAATAATATCAGGTAAGAATGTCAGCAAGAACAAAGCTGGCAACCATACCAACCAGTATGGCACACAGAGAACCCGGTATCGCCCACCGGGTTTTTGTGATATGTACAGAACCAAAATAAATGCTCAGGCAGTAGAGCATGGTTTCAGAACAGCTCATCATGATGGATGCTGCCATGCCGGTAAAGGAATCCGTTCCGTATTCTTTGAAAATATCGAAGAGCAGACCATTTGAGGCGGAAGCGGATATTAATTTAATCAATGCAAGGGGCAGGAGTTCTTCCGGGAAATTCTGAATACCGAAAAAATGGACGAGACGTCCGATGCAGCCGCAGAGAAAATCCAGCAGTCCGGAGGCACGAAGAACTTTTATGCCTGTCAGGAGCCCAAGCAGGGTAGGCAGCAGTCCGGCTGCGGTTTTGATGCCATCCACAGCTCCGTGGGTAAAATCTTCAAATACATGGCAATGGTTAAAAAGACCGTAGCTTACGATATAGGCTGCAGTCAGTGGAATAATGATTTCAGATAAATAAAGAAGAATATTCATAAACACCGGGAAATGACCAATGGGATTGTTACATTGTATGAGAAAACAGAAAAAAGATGCAAAGATTGAATTGTCAGATTTGTCTAAAAATTATTCTGTAAATAGAAAAAGGTTGTGAAAAGTTCACATCAATGCTATAATATGACAAATGGATAAATTTATAAAGATAAGGAGTGATGGAATTATGAAAATCAGAGAGTTTTGTGATATGAACATGTTTGAGCAGATCTTACAGCAGTGGTGTGAGGCTACCGGGATGTCCGCAGTTGCTCTGGACAGTGATGGAGAGTACATTACAAAAGAAATAGGTATGACGGATTTCTGTACCAAATATACCAGAAGCACACAGGAGGGCAGAAACCGTTGTGATAAGTGCAACAAAGAAGGAAAAGGAGTTTATTTCTGTCATACCGGACTGATGGATTTTTCCATGGACATCAAGGTGGAAGGAAAAGTGGTAGGAAAAATCATCGGTGGACAGGTACTTCCACATGAACCGGAAGAAGAGCAGATGAAAGAAGTTGCAAGGCAGATAGGTGTAGATCCGGATAAATATTATCAGGCTGCGAAGCGTGTGGCAGTCCGTCCTGAGAATGCGATAAGGGCAGCAGCAGAACTGTTGGAAAGCACAGTAAATATGTTTGTAAACCATCAGTATGTGAACAGTAAGAATGGTACATTAATAGAAGTGGTTACTTCTAATATAGAAGAAGTTTCAAGCCTTTTGAAGGATATTAATGATAAATCCAGAACATTGGATAAAATCGAGAGTAAACAGAGAATTCTTGCGTTAAATGCTTCGATTGAAGCTGGTCGTGCCGGAGAGATGGGAAAAGGATTTGCAGTGGTTGCAAATGAAGTAGGAAATCTTGCATCGAATTCAGGCGATGTAAATAAAACGATAAAGAATATTCTGAAGCAGTTAAACGAAGTAGTAGGAAAGATTGCAGAAGAAAGCAGAAGAACGATGGATTAATATAGAAAGCCTGTGTATCCGGGAAGGTCAGGGATATACAGGCTTTCGTTCTGTGTTTATTGTGCTTTTATTCTGTCAATCCAGTCATTCATGCGATCCTGTATAAGGTCAAAGTAACATGGACCGATTTCCAGATAGAATTTGTGGAAATCTTTTAAATAGAAATCATCTCCTAGTGCTTTTTTTGCACTGCTTTTTAAATCTTCAAGTTCCAGATAGCCGACGTAATAAGGTGCAAATACGGCTGGCGAACTGACTAATGTATTATAAAATGCTTTAATAGTATCATCATCTGTAATTCCAAGTTTTTTCATGTATTTTGAAGTGTCATCAAGAGTCCAGCCTTCATAATTAATACCGAGATCAATCCGGCAGGAGAGAGCATCGGTATACAGAGAATTGATTTTTAATGCTTTGGCAGTGGCATTATCCATACCGCTCCAGTCATAGCTGTATATTTCGACATATTGTGCCCATGCTTCGCTGTAGCCGGTAAAATTCAGTAATGTCCGGAAATAGTGAGGATTCAGGCTGCAGAAGTAATTGTGCTGGTACATATGTCCGGGAAGCCCTTCATGTGCAAGTGTTGGGAAAAGGTCATTTCCTTCGGAGATATGATCTGGATTGGTGTAAATGGTATTGTTTTTAAAATTATCAATCGGAGATAAAATGTAAAAGGCAACGACCAAATCATCTGACATGGCAGTATCCGTTTCTTTTAGTGTATAATCGGTACAAACAGCCTCCGGGAAATCTTCTTTCAGCTGTTCGGAAAACCAGGACAGGATATCATCCGGATCGGAATATTTATATTCCGGATTGCTCATTTTATCATAAATATCTGGATTTAATGTTACCAGAGCGGTTAATTCTGCAACATAAGTGCTTAATTTTTTGTCAATTATGCGGATCAGTTCATCCGGTGTTTTGCTTGTTCCGGTTTCTGATTTTAACAGATAGGAATAATAGTTTTTTCCATGTTCTTTTGCGGCAAGTCCGGTATTATCGGAATGCTCGGATTTATATGCTGTTAATGTATCAATCATTAAATGGTATGACGGTATAACACTGGCTGTAATGGCAGCAGAATTTCGGTTTTTATAAGTTTCGATTTCTTCCGTACTCAGCTCTGTAAAATCTGCCAGTTTGTCATTGAAAATCTGGCTCAGATAATCACTGCCCTGATTCAGGAAAGCTTCGCACTGGCTGATTGCCGTATCATAAGCATAATCTGACAGGTAATATCCTTGGGACATACGGTATTTTTCAAGGTCAAGTTCCTGACGGACATATTCCTGTAAGGTTTCAAGAAGTCCGAGATATTCTTCAATATTTTCTTTTCGGTAAAAAGAATACTCTGTAAGGATCAGCGGAAGCTGTGAAGTCAGTCCGTTCGATCCAAATGGGGATTCAAAAAGCAGATAATCATCAATATCAGCATCATCTTCAAAGCTGGTTTTCAACATATCATAGATAAGCTGCTGTTCGTAAGTAAGGGAGGAATAGGAAAATTTCTTTAATTCTTCCAGCCATTCACTTTCCTTCTGGTAGTAAGTTTTTATCGTTTCGATATCAACAGAAGGCCAGGAAGAAGGGATTCTTTCAATTCCGTATTTTTCAGGAGATTCAATCAGAAAATTAATATTAATGGAATTCTGTGCATATTCCTCAGCAAACAGACTGGCAAGGAATGTTTCAAAATTTTTCTGGATGGTCAAATCTTCTTTGGAATAGGAAACAGAACTGTCATATAAGGAAAAATTGAACAGTGAGGAAACGGCTGCGGCATCTGCCTGCGTGCTTTTGGTGTCTGGTTCTTCCGTGGTTTTTTCTACAAAAGTACCACCGGTATTCTCTTTATCAGCTGTGTTATCCTTTTTTGAACATCCGGCAGAAAAAAGCATGGATAAAACAAGGATAAATGACAAGATAAAGGAGAGGTATTTCCGGTTATGTGGTATAGAATTCATAAGACCTCTTTTCTGCCCATGTCTGTCGGGCTGTTTCGTTATAATGATATCATACCAAAAAATACAGTAAAATACACCAGATTTGCAAAAAAAGTTATAAAATATAATTTACAAAATTAATAAATGTACTTGAAATAAATATAAAGATGTGTTAATATATATTTAATAAAGAGCAGACGCCAGGGAGAAAGAAAGGATATGCTTTTATGAACACGTTGTACAAATACTTAAGATTTATGTTTACAGTGGGAATGTTTTTATTGCTGATGGGAAGGAGGAGTGTATCAGCGGAAGAACTGTATTTTAATAACCAGGGAGACATGATTTTTTCCGCTTATGATAAGAGAGCATCAGGAGGTATCCGCTACAGGACAATGGGGTGGGTAATTAAACGGTATGAGGACAGCATCGGGGCATCCGGACAGTATTCTGTCAATCTTCCCATGTCGGGATTTTTTTATGAAATTACGGATCCGTCCAATCCGGATTATGTATACACGACATTTGTAATTGCAAGTGAAACAATTCTGAAAAGGATCGCAGATGTTTCAGCTGAGTGGAGAAATCAGCTGTATAAATATGGCGGTTATGTGTATGTGGACAGTATTATGACAGTTACAGAGGATGGAGTTCCAATGGGAAATATTGCGGATGATGGGACGATGTATGGGGAAATCTATAATACTTACGAGGGGATAAGAAATGCAAGAGAATGGGCGGATGGTGACAGGCTGGCGGTATATTTTGGATTGAAAGTTAAGTATCCTGCATTGTCCGGAGCATTAGAGGAAATTACAACAATTACGGCAATTCTGGATAAGACTTATTCAGTGCAGGCGGTGAATGAGGCAGGATTTGGTTCGCTGCGTCCCGGAGAAGAAAGGTATGATGTTGCAAGAGGAATTCCGTCCGGAGAGAGTGTATATCTGAGTGGAAAAGTACAGAAATTCATGTATGATATCAGTGTACAGGAAATTTCCGGAGTAGTAAATATACCAGTGAAGGTCGGTACGGTATATCATCTCAAATGGTATGACACATCGGGAAATCTCTGCGAGGAAGATCAGGTGGTGGAGAGGTGGTATTATGTCACAAAACCATTTTCTTATACCAAAGTAACCGGAGCAAAAAAATATGATTTGCAAAGTATAAAGATTAAGAATAACTGTATTTCTGAAATTACGGTCAGTCCGGAGAATGATACCGGTGGAATCACTGTGAAAAATTATGGCAATGCACAGAAGCATATGGCAACGACAAAGGGATGTACGGCTTCTGCGGGGATTGTTACGGTGCAAAGCATGAATAACCAGAGACCGGATATTCCGGAGCAGGATCAGAGTGGACTGGCACAGAGTGCATTGGCTGCGGTTCATGTTTGGAGTGATAAGGTGTTGGTAAATGAAAAGGTATTGCTGTCGGATGACAGGTATATAGAAAATGCAGATACTGTAGGAACGTATGGATCTGTGCCGGTACAGGAGCTGTACCGGGAGGGGATAGTGATTGATCAATATGCAGGGAATGGAGAATATGACGGAAATCTGTCGGTTGTATACAGAGCATCGGATGGATCGGAAAAAACCATAAACACAGGAACAAATATAATAAAGGTGCATACTCCGGTTGCAGCTGCATTGAAAGTCAGCGGGGATAAAACAAATAATGAGAATATTGTGCCGCAGTCAAATGATGTCGTAGCAGGGGAGCGGTTTTTGGTAAGTATATCTGCAAAAGGAAAACACAGAGAAATTATGGGATATGGAGAAAAAAATTATGCTGTTTATGCGGATAATTATTATGTCAAATTTCCATTTGCCGTAAATTACCGGACGAAATCCTATCCGGCGGATACCTGGATCCGGATGACAGAAAGTATGGGAAAGTTCCAGATGCTATCTTATGTATCCGAAGGAAAATATGAAGTAAAGTGCAGGGTGACGGCAGTAAATCTGCCGGAAACAGAGGAAATTGAAAGTCTTTCCCAGGAAAAGGCAAATTTCGAACTTTCAAAATACTGTGCCACGGACAGCGTGGAAATTAATGTAATCGGTAAAATCTATGGTTTTACACTTCAAAACGGACCTGCATTGTACCGGACAGGCACAGCGGCGGTATTGCCGCAGCCTTTTGAAGATCAGGGATATTATCTTCCTGCGGAGCTGTCTTTTGAAAAACGTCCGGAGAAAGGCATGCAGATAGGCATTTATACAACTGGAATCGGAGATGAGGCGGACGAACTGATAGAGGCTGATGTTTCGTATTCAATAATGGATCAGCAGGAAGATGAAAGTATGTGGAAAGAAGTGGATCTTTATTCTGCCACGGATGAAAAGTTTTCTGCCGCAGATTTGCAGAAATTGCCGGAGAAAATCGTATTGTCCGCATCTGACTGCCGCTGCATCAGACCGGGTGTATACCGGTATACCACGGATTTTGAACTGCCGGCGAATCTTGTTGTTGTGGAAAAAGGCAGGGATATTTCGGATATCAGTATGCTGAGCGATTACATTCTCAGGGATAAGACGATTCTGATACATTTTGATCTGTATGCGGCAGATAAGGGCGGAAGGAAGTTATCCTATGAAAATGCACAAAATGAAAAATATGGTTATTGCAATATGTGGAAAAAGGAGAAGTTTTCTGTGGATAAATATGAAGATGTCCCGCTTCGATGTGGAGATATTATTATATATGAAGTGAATGGTATGCTAAAAAATACAAGTAAGGTATATGGAACACATTAAAAATACTTGTAGAAACGGAAAAAAACTGCTATATTATAATGAGTTGATGGCAGATCCGGATTTTAAATTGTGAGAAGCCGAAAAAATATTATTGACAGACAGGAGATTTGTGAAATGGAGAAAAAACCTTATTATATTACAACAGCGATTGCATATACATCAGGAAAACCTCATATTGGAAACACATATGAAATTGTTCTTGCAGACAGCATTGCAAGATTTAAAAGACAGGAAGGATATGATGTACGTTTCCAGACAGGAACGGATGAGCATGGACAGAAGATCGAACTGAAGGCAGAGGAAGCCGGCATTACTCCACAGGAATTTGTAGACAATGTATCCGGTGAGATCAAGAGAATCTGGGATTTAATGAATACTTCCTATGATAAATTTATCCGTACAACAGATAAGGATCATGAGAAACAGGTACAGAAAATCTTCAAAAAACTGTACGACAAAGGTGATATTTATAAAGGTCATTACGAAGGAATGTATTGTACTCCTTGTGAATCATTTTTTACTGCCTCTCAGTTAGTAGACGGAAAATGTCCGGATTGCGGAAGAGAAGTCCAGCCGGCAAAAGAAGAGGCATATTTCTTCAAGATGAGTAAGTATGCGGACAGACTGATTGCATATATCGAAGAGCATCCGGAATTTATCCAGCCGGAATCAAGAAAAAATGAAATGATGAATAACTTTTTAAAAGCAGGACTGCAGGATTTGTGTGTATCCAGAACCTCTTTTAAATGGGGAATTCCGGTTGATTTTGATCCAAAGCATGTGGTATATGTATGGGTTGATGCACTGACAAACTATATCACAGGACTTGGCTACGATTGTGACGGAAACAGTGATGCACTGTTTGAGAAATACTGGCCGGCAGATTTACATCTGATTGGCAAGGATATTTTAAGATTCCATACCATCTACTGGCCAATCATGCTGATGGCACTTGATTTGCCGCTTCCAAAGCAGGTATTCGGACATCCGTGGCTGCTTCAGGGTGACGGAAAGATGAGTAAATCAAAAGGAAATGTTATTTATGCGGACGACATGGTGGATCTGTTCGGAGTCGATGCCGTAAGATACTTCGTTCTCCATGAAATGCCATTTGAAAATGACGGAGTCATTACATGGGAGCTTCTGGTAGAAAGATTAAATTCAGAACTTGCAAACACATTAGGAAATCTGGTAAACAGAACTATCTCCATGTCAAATAAATATTTTGATGGCATAGTGGAAAATACAGGTGTTTCAGGCGATGTGGATGAGGAGCTCAAAGTAGTGGTTACACAGGCTGTTGATAAGGTAAAAGACAAGATGGACAGATTGCGTGTGGCAGATGCCATGACGGAAATCTTCAACCTGTTTAAGAGATGCAATAAATATATCGATGAAACAATGCCTTGGGCTTTGGCAAAGAATGAGGAGGACAAGCCTCGTCTGGCAACTGTATTATACAATCTGGTCGAGAGTATTTCGATCGGTGCATGCCTGCTCGAAGCATTTATGCCGGAAACATCTGAAAGAATACTGGCACAGCTTAATGCACAGAAGAGAGAACTGTCAGAACTTGGTGAATTTGGAAAATATGTCAGCGGAACAAAGGTAACAGAAACACCGGAAATCCTCTTTGCAAGACTGGATATGGAAGAAACTCTGGCAAAGGTGGAAGAGATTCAGAAGAAACAGAAGGGAGAACCGGAAGTTAAATACCCACAGGTAGAAGAAAAGGAGGAAATTTCCATTGATGATTTTGCAAAAGTACAGATTCGTGTGGGCGAAGTGCTTCAGTGTGAACCGGTAAAGAAATCTAAGAAACTTCTCGTTTCACAGATCCGTATCGGGGAAGAAGTCCGCCAGATCGTTTCCGGCATTGCACAGTACTATAAACCGGAAGAAATGGTTGGAAAGAAAGTTGCTGTTATTACAAATCTTAAGCCGGTTAAGCTGTGCGGAGTGGAATCCCAGGGTATGATTCTGGCAGCAGGAGATGATGAGGGTAATTTATCCGTACTTACCGTTGATAGAGATATGATTGCAGGAAGTGAGATTCGATAATGCTGATTTTTGATACACATGCTCATTATGAAGATGAAGCTTTTGATCCGGACAGGGAAGAAGTATTACAGCATATTCAGCAAAACGGGATAAAAAGAGTGGTAAATGTTGGTTCGTCAGTGGATACTTCGGTTCGCACTGTAGAACTGACAGAAAAGTATGATTTTATTTATGGTGCGGCAGGAGTGCATCCGGAACATGCAGAAGAATTATGTGCTCCGGATGCGTATCATAAACTGACGGAATGTCTGAAGAATTCAAAAGTGGTTGCACTTGGTGAAATCGGACTGGATTATCATTACGAAGATAATCCGGACAGGAAGATTCAGCAGAAAGTTTTTGAGATGCAGCTTGAACTGGCGGCGGAAATGAATAAGCCGGTCATTATACATTCACGGGATGCTGCGGCAGATACCTTTGATATCATGAAAGAGATGCAGGCGGAAAACACAGGTGGGATAATTCATTGTTTTTCTTATGGAAAAGAGATGGCAGGAAAGTATCTTGATAAAGGTTTTTATATAGGTATTGGCGGTGTGCTTACCTTTAAAAATGCCAGAAAACTGAAAGAGGTAGCGGAATATGTGCCATTGGATCGGATTGTCATTGAAACGGACTGTCCATATATGGCACCGGAGCCGAACCGGGGAAAAAGAAATGACTCATCAAATCTGAAATATGTTCTTGGGACACTTGCACAGATAAAGGGACTTAGTACGGATGAAGTGATGGATGCTGTATGGAAAAATGGAAACGATGTGTATCGGATTGCATAAAGAAAGGAAGGAAAAGGAATATGGCTACATTGGGAATACCGCAGAATACGATTGCGATATTGCAGAAATATGACTTTGTGTTTCAGAAAAGATATGGACAGAACTTTCTTATTGATACACATGTATTAGAACGAATTATTCGGGAAGCCGGGATTACAAAAGATGATATGGTATTGGAAATCGGGCCTGGAATTGGGACACTGACACAGTATCTGTGTGAAAGTGCAAGAAAAGTAATTGCTGTGGAGATTGATAAAAATCTGATTCCTATTCTGGAAAATGACACACTGGCGGAATATGACAATGTTACGATTATTAATGAAGATATCCTGAAACTGGATATCAATAAGCTGGTGGAAGAAGAAAATGACGGCAGACCGGTCAAGATTGTTGCAAATCTGCCGTATTATATCACCACACCGATTATAATGGGATTGTTTGAAAGCCATGTACCGTTGGAGAGCATTACGATTATGGTGCAGAAAGAGGTGGCAGATCGGATGCAGACCGGTCCGGGTTCGAAAGATTATGGCGCATTATCCCTTGCTGTGCAATACTACGCAGAGCCAGAGATTGTTGCAAATGTTCCACCGAACTGTTTTATGCCGAGACCGAATGTAGCATCAGCGGTAATACGGCTTACCCGGCACAGAGAATGTCCGGTAGAGGTTCTGGATGAGAAAATTATGTTCCGAATTATCCGGGCAGCATTTAACCAGAGGAGAAAGACATTGCAGAACAGTATTCATAATGCAGCAGATCTGAATTTTTCTAAAGAGCAGGTAGTGGCAGCACTCGAGGAGATGCAGCTGTCACAGACGGTCAGAGGAGAGGTGCTTTCATTAAAACAGTTTGCAGAACTGACAAATCTTCTGGTAAAAAACAGATAGATATCTTCAGAAAGATTGTGTAAAAATGAAACAGGCAGTAGAAATAGAAAATAAACATTTATTTAGTAAAAGCGATTTAAAAAAATTACTGATCCCGCTTATGATAGAACAGCTTCTGAATTCCATGATGGGGATGGTCGATACCGTCATGGTCAGTAATGTAGGAAGTGCTGCTATTTCCGCAGTGTCGCTGGTTGACTCGATTAATGTATTGGTGATACAGTTGTTGTCCGCACTGGCGGTCGGAGGAACGATCGTCTGCTCCCAGTATCTGGGAAGAAAGGATGCAAAAGGAAGTAATAATGCGGCAAGGCAGGTATTACTGTCAACGGTGGTGATATCCATAGTTATGGCAGTATTTTGTATTCTGTTCTGTCATCCGTTGTTAAGGCTGATTTTCGGAAAAGTGGAACAGGATGTTATGGATGCATCGGTTATATATTTTTATGTTACGGCAATATCTTTCCCGTTTATCGGTTTGTTTGATGTTGGTGGCGCTTTTTATCGGGCAGAGGGTAATTCAAGATATCCGATGATGATTTCTGTGATATCTAATGTCATGAATATTACAGGAAATGCCCTTCTGATCTTTGGGCTGCACTGGGGGGTTTTTGGTGCTGCATTGTCAACACTCGTGTCAAGAATATTCTGCGCAGTAGTAGTGATTTATTCCCTGCGCAAACCGAAGCAGATTATTGTGATCAATAACTATAAAGAAATACGACCGGATTTTTCGCTTATAAAGAAAGTTCTGGCAGTCGGAATTCCTTCAGGAATAGAAAACGGAATGTTTCAGTTTGGTAAGCTTGCTATCCAGTCATCTGTATCAACACTTGGAACAGCGGCGATTGCAGCACAGGCCATGACAGTAATTCTGGAAAACCTGAACGGTGTTGCGGCGATTGGAATCGGAATCGGTCTGACTACACTGGTTGGACAGTGTATCGGAGCAGGCAGAAAAGATGAGGCAGAGTATTACATAAAGAAACTGATGTTTTATGGAGAGATTGCATTGATTGCAAGCTGTGCACTGGCATATGTCATAGCAAGACCGATTACCTGGATTGCGGGAATGGAGCCTGAAAGTGCAAAAATGTGTCTGTATATGATGGGATGGATCACCATTATCAAACCGATTGTATGGGACGGTGCATTTATTCCTGCTTATGGATTAAGGGCAGCAGGTGACGTAAAATATACGATGATTTGTTCCACGCTCAGTATGTGGCTGTGCAGGGTTGCACTGTGTCGTATCCTTATTAAATACTTTGGATTTGGTCCAATTGCAGTATGGATTGGTATGTTCTCAGACTGGGCAATTCGTTCCATTCTGTTTATCCACAGATTTAAAGGAGATAAATGGCACAGGCACCACGTGATATAAGGATATATAAACATAGAAACGTCACAATTTTGACATTGCTGTAATGGTTTAAGTGTGATACAATAAAATTTAATGATGTCAGAGACATTATAGAATAACCATAAAAGAGGTAAAATAGAATGAGAAAAAGATTTTTGGCAGTGGTAATGTGTGTCTGCCTTGGTATGACAATGTTCGCCTGTGGAGCTTCCAAAGACGACAATACAAAAGAAACAGAGTCGGGTACTTCAGAAGCAACAGAACCGGCATATACCGAAGAAGATCTGGTAGATGACAGTAATGGAGATCTTAACATACTTGATTATGTAGACCTGGGAGATTATAAAGGAATCGAACTGACAAAAAGTATTACAAAGGTAACCGATGATGAGGTAACAAATGAGATGGAAAGTAAGGCTGTAGAGTTAACGGGTTCTGATGTAACGGTCGAAGATGGAGATACAGCTATCATTGATTTTGTTGGAAAACTCAACGGAGTAGCTTTTGATGGCGGAACAGCAAGTAATTATGAACTGGAAATCGGGTCCGGATCTTTTATAGACGGATTTGAAGACGGACTGATCGGAGTAAAAAAAGGTGATACCGTTGATTTGAACCTGACTTTCCCTGAGAGTTATCCGAGTACGGAACTTGCCGGAAAAGATGTTGTATTTACCGTTACGGTAAATGGTGTAAAACGTAAACCACAGCTGAATGATGAATGGCTGGCAGCAAATACAAATTATGCAACACTGGCAGAATTTGCTGCAGAAACAAAACAGAAACTGGAAGATGCTGCTGAAACAACTGCAAGCAATACCCTGGAATCTTCCGGTCTGGATCAGGTCATATCAAATTCTACAGTAAAGAAATATTATAAGTCACTGATAGAACAGGGAGAGTCACAGTATGAGAAACGTTTAAATGCTTATGCATCTGCTTATGGAAAATCACTCTCTGAACTGTTGGCTGCACAGGGAATGACAGAATCTCAGTATCAGAATCAGAAACAGAAGCAGGCTGTCAGCTACGCACAGGTTGCAATGGTTGTATATGCAATTGCACAGGATGCCGGTTTATCAGAAGCTGATGCAGAATATCAGACCATTCTGAATGATCTGGCAAATAATTATAACATGGATGCGGCTACATTCAGTTCCACATATGGAGAGAGCCTTGTAAAATCATCCGTGATGTCACAGTATGCCATGAATTACATTGTTTCAAATGCAAATGTAACAACACAGGAAGTAGAAGAAACAGAAGAAACGACAACAGCTGCAGAATAGGCTGATATTTACAAAAATAAATATTAAGGTTGACAAAAAGGAAAACCTCTGTTAACATAACAGTCAGAGTGTGCAGGTCACACGAAGGGGTACACCACCGCGGGTGTAGCGTTCTTCGTGTGACCTTTTTGCATTTCAGGAAACATAATATAGATAGAAAGGAAACACCTGATATGAGAGTAAATGGTGAGGAAGTAGTATTAAAAGAGGAAATACGGTTAAGCGATTTTTTACAGCAGAATGGTTATAATCCGGTACGAATAGCAGTAGAACTGAATGAAAAGATTCTGCCAAAGGCAATGTATGAGGAATGTATGCTGAAGGATACGGATATTTTGGAAATTGTTCATTTTGTCGGCGGAGGATCAAGATGACGAGGGAAGAATACAATCAGATCTGTGATAAGCGTTTTGGCACAGAGGTTTATGAAAAATTGCGGGAATCGCGGGTGGCAGTGGCCGGTCTGGGAGGACTCGGCTCGCATATTGCGGTCATGCTGGCAAGAAGCTGTATCGGAACACTTCGTCTGATTGATTTTGACTATGTGGATATCAGCAATCTTAACCGGCAGGAATACTATGTCGAGGATATCGGAAAGCCGAAAACAGAGTGTTTAAAAGAAAAATTATTAAAGATTAATCCGTTTCTCCATATTATTACCGATCAGGTCAGAGTGACCGGAGATAATGCGGAGGAAATATTTAAAGAGGAAAAAATTGTATGTGAAGCCTTTGACCGCGCAGATCAGAAAGCAATGCTGATTAACAGTCTGCTGGAAAAATTACCGGAAATACAGATTGTATCGGGTTCCGGAATGGCGGGCTATGGCAGATCGAATGAAATCATTACCAGAAAAGCATTTGCGAATCTGTATGTGTGCGGAGATGGAAGTACCGATTCGGCACAGACCGGACTGATGGCACCAAGAGTCAGCATATGTGCCGGACATCAGGCAAATAAAGTAATAGAGTTAATACTGGAAAATTAGAAAAGAGGTAAAAAACATGAAAGAAGATAAATTAGTAATTGGTGGGCATGAGTTTTCATCAAGATTCATTCTGGGTTCCGGAAAGTATAATCTTGATTTAATCAAGGCTGCAGTAGAAAATGCAGGGGCAGAGATTATTACACTGGCACTGCGTCGTGCAAATACACAGGGCGGAGAAAATATACTGGATTATATTCCAAAGGGTGTAACACTTCTTCCAAATACTTCGGGGGCAAGAAACGCAGAAGAGGCAGTGAGAATTGCAAGACTTGCAAGAGAAGTTGGATGTGGGGATTTTGTAAAGATTGAAGTAATTCATGACAGCAAGTACCTTCTTCCAGATAATTATGAAACCGTAAAAGCCACAGAAATGCTTGCAAAAGAAGGATTTATTGTTATGCCGTATATGTATCCGGATCTGAATGTAGCAAGAGAACTGGCAAATGCAGGAGCAGCCGCAATTATGCCGCTGGCAGCACCGATCGGTTCTAACAAGGGGCTTGCAACAAAAGAATTTATCAAAATACTGATCGAAGAAATCGACCTTCCGGTCATCGTAGATGCCGGAATTGGAAGACCATCCCAGGCTTGTGAAGTAATGGAAATGGGAGCAGCGGCTGTCATGGCAAACACGGCAATAGCAACAGCAGGAGATATCCCGGCAATGGCAGAAGCATTTAAAAATGCAATTCAGGCAGGAAGACAGGCATATCTTGCAGGACTTGGAAGAGTGATAGACAAGGCAAGTGCATCATCTCCGCTGACGGGATTTTTAAATGACTAGGAAAGGAAACTGTGAATTATGCCAAAGGAAATAAACGAAAGTATTTTAAATGAAGAAATATTAGAGGATATGAAAAAAAAGCGAGTCGACCATATGAAATATATGGACGATATGGAAGTGCTGGAGGATTCCACCGTTATGGATCAGGTTATTTCGGCGATGAACCAGTATGATTACAGCAAATATACGGCTGCACAGGTAAGACGTGCACTGGATAAAGAAGAGAAAGGGCCGGAAGAATTTGCGGCACTGCTTTCACCGGCAGCCGATCCGTTCCTGGAAGAAATGGCGGAAAAAGCAATGCTGGAAACAAGAAAGCATTTTGGAAACAGCGTATATTTGTTTACCCCATTATACATATCGAATTATTGTGAAAATTACTGTATTTACTGCGGATTTAACTGCCATAATAAAATCAAACGTGCCAAACTGGATATGGAAGGCATTGAGAAAGAAATGGAAGCCATTGCAAAGAGCGGGCTGGAAGAAATTCTGATTCTGACAGGCGAAAGCAAGAAGATGTCGGATGTGAAATATATAGGGGAAGCCTGTAAAATTGCCCGGAAATATTTCAAAATGGTCGGACTGGAAGTATATCCGATGAATTCCGATGAATATGCATATCTTCATTCCTGTGGGGCGGATTATGTCACGGTATTTCAGGAAACTTATAATTCGGATAAATATGAAACCCTGCATTTGTCAGGACATAAGAGAATATTCCCATATCGTGTCAATGCACAGGAGAGGGCATTGCGCGGCGGAATGAGAGGGGTTGCATTTGCGGCACTGCTGGGACTGGATGATTTCAGAAAAGATGCGTTTGCAACCGGTATGCACGCATGGCTTTTACAGAGAAAATATCCTCATGCAGAAATCTCATTTTCCTGCCCGCGTCTGCGTCCGATTGTAAACAATGATAAGATTAATCCGATGGATGTACATGAAAGACAGCTTTTGCAGGTTATGCTGGCATACCGTCTGTTCATGCCGTTTGCCGGAATGACGATATCAACCAGAGAAAGGGCGGACTTTAGAAATCATGTAATCGGACTGGCTGCAACCAAGATTTCAGCCGGAGTAAGTACGGGAATCGGAAGCCATACAGAGGAAGAAGAGCAGGGCGATGACCAGTTTGAAATCGCGGATGGAAGAAATGTAGAGGAAGTAGTAGCGGCAATCAAAGAAAGAGGATTGCAGCCGGTTATGAATGATTATGTGTTCGTATAAGAAAATAGCAATTACAAATCGGGAAATCTTCCGGAAATATCATCCGGGTGCGAACAGTGAAGAATATGCCGGGTATATCAGAAAACTCGCAGAAAAGTTAGATTATGTCATTTTGCGGGAAAAGGATCTGACAGAAGCGGAATATGAAAAATTTGCAAGGCTTGTATTAGACGGGTGGAAAGAAACTCAGGAAAAACTGATATTGCATACTTATGTCGGTGCTGCACGAAGGCTGGGGCATCTCCGAATTCATCTTCCGATGCCGGAATTTGTCAGATGGCAGAATGATCTTGATGATTTTGCGGAAAAGGGAGTTTCCACACATTCTCTGGATGACGCATTATATGCACAGGAGCATGGAGCAGATTATATTACGGCGAGTCATATCTTTGCAACAGACTGTAAAAGAGGCTTAGAACCGCGGGGACTGGATTTTCTGCATGAAATATGCGAAAAAGTAACCATACCGGTGTATGCCCTGGGTGGAATCCATGCAGCAAATGAAGCTTCCGTTATACAGGCGGGTGCGGCAGGTGCGTGCAGAATGTCTGATTATTTAAAAGAAATCTGAAACAACGACTTGAATATTTATTAATAAATGGTATGATATAAGTATCGAGACTATTTATTAAGAGGTAAAAGCCATGAAGACAGTACTTACAATAGCTGGCAGCGACTGCGGTGGTGCAGGAGGAATTCAGTCAGATATTAAAACGATAACCGCACATAGATTATATGCAACTTCTGCCATTACCGCCATGACGGCTCAGAATACTACAGGAGTCTATGATATTCAAGAGTCTACGACGAAATTTCTGGGCAGACAGCTGGACTGCATATTTGAGGATATTTATCCGGATGCTGTAAAGATAGGCATGGTATCAAATGAGGAACTGATAGAAGTGATAGCTGATAAACTGAAACAGTATAAGGCGGCGAATATCGTGCTGGATACCAGTATTGTGTCAAGCAGTGGCAGACGGATGGTAGGAAACAAATCGGAAATGATTATCACGAATAAGTTATTTCCACTGGCATCGCTGATACTGCCGAGTATTTCAGAGGCAGAAAGCCTGAGCGGGATAAAGATTGACAGCATAGAGGATATGGGAGCAGCAGCTGGTATTATTTCGCAGAAATACGGGGTAAAAGGTATATTTTTCAGGGAAGGTCATAAAATAACCGAGAAGGGCGATATGCTCTTTGATGATGGAAAAATCTTCTGGCTTCCGGACAGTTGTGAGGCAGAGAAAAGGACGCTGGGAAAAGGATGTGCTTTATCGGCATCGGCAGCATGTCATCTTGCAATGGGCGACAGCCTGTACGAGAGTGTAAAAGAAGCAAAAACCTATGTGAATGGGGCGGCGATGTCGTGTCTGGAACTGGGAAAAGGGAGAAATCCATTAAATCAGACTTTTGTATTTGACAATTAAAACGAAATCAGTTATACTATTAGAGTTTCATAGTCATAAAATTTCCACGCAGCCGGGGAGTTAGCGGTGTCCTGTACCTGCAATCCGCTCTAGCAGGGGTGATGTTCTTCCCAGGGTATTTTATTGTGAAGCAGCCTTTTATAAGTGGCGTTGACGTTTGGGTCTTACGCAATGGGAATTCATGAATCGTGTCAGGTCAGGAATGGAGCAGCACTAAGTGAAACCTCTCATGTGCCGTGAGGGTGCCTGGACTGAGTTAACTGTAAGAGTAACGTTCATGAGGAATATTCAAAGAAGAGCGCGTGGATTTATAAAATAAATATAGCATAAATGAACTCCCGTCAGTGATTACTGACGGGAGTTTTTGACAGCTTACTTAACGTATGGCGATTAATTTATGAATGGGATTTCCCATGGAAGAGAAACGTTCCTCATATTCGGTCATGATATTTCCCTGATTCATTACATCATCATGGTGCAGGTCAAATGTGCAGGCGGATAATTTCCAGCCGGCAAGCGGAATCTGTTCCAACGAAAAATCAAATAAATCACGGTTATCGGTTTTGAATTCCACCTGACCGTCCGGGATAAGAATCTGGTCATACCGGGCAAAAAATTCTTTGGAAGTAAGCCGCCTTTTGGCATGTCTGTCTTTTGGCCACGGATCGGAGAAATTCAGGTAAATCCGGCTGACTTCATTTTTCTCAAATACATCGCAGAGATTTTCCGCATTCATTCGGATAAAGATAAGATTCTTTACCGGCATTTCAGAATTGCTGTTTAGCTGTTCTAACTTTTCGATGGCACGAATCAGTACACTGGAATACTTTTCAATTCCAACATAGTTAATATCGGGATTCTGACGTGCCAAATCCGTAATAAAACGTCCCTTTCCCATGCCGACCTCGATATGGATCGGATGGTTATTTCCGAAGTGTTCAGCCCATTTTCCTTTCATGAAGGCTGGCTCGTTTATGGTATAAAGGCTGTCGACAATGGCTTCTCTTGAGCCTTTCACATTTCTTAATCTCATTTCAGTATCCTTTCATTTAGAATAAATTTTTTCGTCTGTTTTTTCTGCGTTTCATTTCACGGCGGTGAAGGAACACTTTAACAATAATTACAAGTGCAGCAGCACTGCCAAGTCCGATACCCAGTAAAAGATATATATTAATAGAAGTAGTTTCACGGATATCGGTTTTGGTATTGGATGAATCACTGTTTTTTACAGGTCCGGAGGAAATCGTGCCGGATGAATCGGACAGGTTCATGATGAGCGATGCCTTACCAAGATAATTTCCTTCGTATTCATAGGTGATGGTTGCAACCATATTATTCTGGGGTTCGTCAAGAAATTCCAGGGTATATGGGATTTCTGACAGGCTGACATTGGAAGGAAGCAGGATGGAATCTCCGGAAACGGAAAAAATACCGGAGTCCTGACCGTATAACTTATCAATTACCGGAATTGAGCCGGAACCTGAACCAAAGCGGGTTTCAGCATCTTTGATATTTACTTTGGTAAAATTGTTAAATCCATAGTCAAAAAGTGAGATGGTATCGGAAAAAATATGCTCATCGTCAGATTTCATGATGACACAGATTAATCTCAGCCCATCTTTTTCCGCGGCGGTAACGAGAGTTCTTCCTGCTTCATCCGTATATCCTGTTTTTCCGCCGATGGCATAAGGATAATAGTACTGTGACGTGGACAGCAGAAGCGCGTGCCTGTGCCAGATACGGAAAGATTCGCTCTTATTCGTAGCCGCAAGGGTGTAATTTTCAGAACCCCATATCGTTGCAAATTCAGGATTTGCCATGGCTGTCCTTGCAATCATGGCCATATCATAGGCGGTCGTATAATGATCTTCCTGATGAAGTCCGGAAGCATTAGCAAAATGGGTGTCCAAAGCACCTGCCTGGGCAGCACGCTCGGTCATAAGCTTTGCAAATTCGCTTTCAGATCCGGAAACCTGGAATGCAAGACCGGTCGCAACTTCATTTGCACTGCGCAGAAGCAGGGCATATAAAGCATCCCGTATCGTTGTTGTTTCGCCCTCTACCAGACCAAGTTTGGCGGCATCGGACGGAATGGTAATTAAGATCTGGTTTGTATAAGTAATCGTATCATTCAGATTTAGGTTCTCGATGGCGAGCAGACCGGTCATAATCTTTGTAATACTTGCCGGATATAAGCGTTCGTGTGCATTGCTGGCATATAATATAGCACCGCTGTCGGCATCCATAAGAATGGCGGAAGCACCATAGACGGAAGGTGCCTGCGGCCATGAATTTACTGTTTCAGCGTCATCTGCATGGGCAGAATGAACAGAAAACGGCAGAAATATAACAAAGATAAGAAGAACTGCAATAAAAGCAGTCCGTTTTTCTGTTTTAAAATAATTCATTTTTTCCTCCTGAAGTTGGTGTAAAAAGCTATTTGGCGGCAGATGCTTTCTGACGGTATTTTGTACGATGCTTCTTGGTATAATCCACACGTTTCTCATAGAGAGCTGCCGCACCTTCAGAATCGGTCATGGTCAGTTCTTTTATCGCATAGTAGCGATCTTTATCATTCTTCTTGATATGGATTTTGCCGGACTGATATCCGTGGTTCTTACAAAGAGCCAGACAGTAATAATTTTTGGAATTATCGGAAAACCAGCGGAGCTTTTTGCGAAGCCTGCGATCGCATATACAACAGCGGGTTGACAGTACCTCACTGTTTTCCATGACTTCATGCCTGCTGGGAAAAGTTCTTGAGATATAACGGGAATGTGTATCATACCGCATATATATTTCATCGTCCGGACCTGCCGGCTGCTGGTAGGTATCCACCGTGTCATTTGGAAGAATCTTTTCTGCCCCCATGGCAGCCATAATCAGCGCCGTATAATAAGCATCACTTAAAGCCCTGTGAAAATCTTTTTTCTTTTCGATTTCATAGAATTCGACGGCATATTCCAACGAACGCCTGTTTGTATTAGCACCGTTGATAATACTGAATACTTCCTGGATATCATAGAAAAACAGGGGGCTGGGAAACAGCGGAATCTTGTAGTAGTTCATATTACGCTGCAGCTCCGTAAGGTCAAGCGGTCCCCAGGTACAGAAGCGGTATTCACTACTGCTGCACCAGGTTAAGAAACGTTTCAGAACCTCCGGAAAATGTCCCCCCTGCTGAAGATCGGCAGAGGTAAAACCGGTTACTTCGCGTGAAATATGATGTATTTTCGGATAAACGACAGGACGTATCACTTCCTGAAAGGTATCTATGATTTGGAAACCGTCATTTAATTTGACTGCACCTATTTCAATTATCTCAAACGGAAGAATTTTTGCATAACGGTTTTTTTTGTTTGCGGCCTGATTCCATTCTAAATCCAGCACTATGTAGTTCATGATAAGGTCCTGCACTTTCTATATTAGATTAAGATTAGATTAAGGTGTCAAAAACACCTGTGTATTATAAGTCTGCAAACATCGCTGCAATCTCATCCTGTGTCATTGTTTTCGGGGTCGGTTCTGAAGATAATATCTGATTTTCGTTCGGTATATTCTGGGCAGCCAGGGCATCCTGAACTGCCTCTGGAATCGGAGATTCTTCATCTGTAACCGGTTCGGAATCCACCGGAATGTCTTCAACTGCGGCTTCTTCCATTGCTGGTGTATCCACAGCAGCCTCCGGGATTTCATCCACAACAGGAGAATCTTCCACCACCGCCGGTTCGGAATCCACCGGAATGTCTTCAACTGCGGCTTCTTCCATTGCTGGTGCATCCACAGCAACCTCCGGGATTTCATCCACAACAGGAGAATCTTCCACCACCGCCGGTTCAGGCTTCACCGGAATATCTTCCACGACTGGATCTTGCGCAGCGGCTGAGGCTTCGGTATTTAAAGTATTCTGAACGGAATTTACCAGTTTCTGGTTCTCCTGGAGTAACGGCTGGATAGAGATGGCATGTTCTACTTCTTTGGAAAGACGTTCATTTGCTTTCGCAAGATCATTCACCAGTGAATTCAGATCCTTCGGAACATCGGAAACTTCTGGCAGGGTATGGGACTGTTCAAGTGCCATTCTTTTCGTTGTAAGGTAAATCGCTTTGCCGGCTTTGATCAGGGTTTCTGCCTGCTCGTCCCGCTTCTGCTCAGCGGAATGTATGATATTTAAGATTCCATCAATAGAAAGATATCCCAAAATGCATAAAATTATTCCGATGCCGGCAAGCATAAAATAATCATATGGATAATAACTGATCCAGTAGAATTCAAAGAAAGCAGAGATTACAAATCCCAGAATATATATAATTACAAAATTAAATTTTGCTTTTTGCTGCTTGAAATTTTTATCTTCCATAATATAACAATCCTCCAACACATATTTTGGTGGGACTCAGATTCAGAATCCAAGAAACATTATAGCATAAAAAAATAGTATTGACAAATGATAAAGTAATAAATAGAATGTTTTTATCCCATCAGGCGGGATATTCAGCGAGCCGGGCGGAAAATGTCCCGAAGATCGCCGGAAAGGTATGGTATAGAAGGATATGAATAAATATATGAGAGCGATTGGCTTTCAGGAATACAACATAAAAGATTTTGAAAGAATGTTACTGGAACTGGGAAAACACAGGGAATATTACAGAATGGGAAGTAACTGGCAAAATGAACGTATATTCGAGATTTGCCAGCTGGTGGACGGAAACCGGGAAAATGCCGATATGGCAGGTATATTGTGGAGTGGATTTGAATTTCAGGACGAACTGGTCTGCGAGCGGTGTACGCCAGTGGCATATAGTACATATTTTGCTCCCCGTAATCTGAGTGTTGAGGAAAAGATATCGGGGCATGAGTATACCGGGGCTTTTGAGGAAACGCAGACTGGAGTATTCATCATCTTTTATCTCGCAAATGCGGTAGAGTATCTCAATCACTGCAAAGATGGAAATGCACAGAACGAGTCTGTTTTCGTGGCGCTTGCCGGTCTGTCACTGAATGGAACGATCCTTTTTCCGGTAGCAAAGAGCAGGGATGGAATAGAGCGGAAGCAGAAAGAACAGAGATATCGGATAAAACTGATGGCAGAAGCGAAGAAAGGCAATGAGAAGGCGATGGAACAACTGGCATTCCAGGATATGAATATTTATACCAAAGTTTCACGCAGAATACAGACCGAAGATGTGTTTACCATTGTAGAGTCATCCTTTATGCCATATGGAACGGAATGTGAATTATACTCTATTGTAGCAGATATTGTAGAAACTCAGAAAATCAAAAATATATATACAAAAGAATTAATATGGAAGCTGCTGTTGAACTATAATGGAATATTACTGCCGGTTTACATCAATGAACAGGATTTGCTGGGAGAGCCACAGGCAGGACGGCGGTTTAAAGGGAGTTTCTGGCTTCAGGGAGTTGTAAAATTTAATTGACAAAATGATATTTTCTGGTAAAATAGGATAGATGGCTTGTGAAATTATAAGCTGTCCCAAAGCAAAAGTCCATGTAGCTCAGCAGGATAGAGCACACGCCTCCTAAGCGTGGGGTCGGAGGTTCGAATCCTCTTATGGACGTTGTCAGAAAGCTAAGAGATTTTAGGATTAAAGTCTTTTAGCTTTTTTTGTTGAATCACTGAAAAGTCCTTGCAATCCAATAAAGGGTTGTGATATAATTCCAAAGTATGCTTAAAAAAAGAGAAATAGGGAATGGTGAAATATAAATGGCAAAAGGTTATTATGATATTCATTGTCATATTCTTCCACATGTAGATGACGGTTCACGTTCAACAGCCATGTCAAAGGATATGTTAAGAATTGCATATGCAAATGGTATCCGTCATATAATTTTAACCCCTCATTATATGATCGGACGTTTTGAAAAGGGGCGGGATGAAATATATGACCAGTATAGGCTGTTTCTGGCCAAAGTGCAGGACGAATTTCCAGATATAGAATTCATGTTGGGAAGAGAAATCTTTTTTGGCGAGGATATTGCGGAACTGCTTCAGGAAAATGTTGTCAGCACCCTGAACGATACGGACTATGCATTGATTGAATTTCACCCGACAGCAACGGCAGACTATATTGCGCAGAGTCTTTATAAAGTTGAGAATGCTGGTTATACCCCTGTTCTTGCTCACATCGAGAGATATCCGGACCTGTTTAAGAATATTAAGATGATTGAACAGATTATAGAGGGCGGGGCATATATCCAGGTCAATGCATCCAGTGTGGAAGGAAGGCTTGGCGGCGGTGTAAAACGTCAGATCATTAAAATGATGAAAAAAGGTTTAGTGCATTTTGTGGCAACAGATGCCCATTCCAATCGTTCAAGAGCACCGCAGTTAGAGGAATGTATCAGATATATTGAGAAAAAGCTGGGAAGCGACTATGTGAAGAAGCTTTTTATCGATAATCCGGAGAAAATGGTGCATAACGAATATATTTAATGTAAAGAATTGAAAGGAAAGAGGTTACAGATGGAAACGAACGTTAATGTGCAGAATAATGATGAAGTTGAAATTGACTTAAGAGAAATATTATTCGTGCTTCTTGACAAATTACTGGTTATATTGCTTGTGGGAGTTCTTACCGCAGGTCTGGCATTTCTTGGGACAAAATTATTTATCACACCAAAGTATCAGTCCGAAACGTCAATTTATGTTATGAGTAAAAATGAAGAATCAACAGCGAATGCAAACGATTATGTAACGAGTAACTACATGACAAAGGACTATCAGGAGCTGATTACCAGCCGTCCGGTACTTGAACAGGTCATCGCCGATTTGGATCTTGACTTTTCGACCGGAGCATTAAAGGGTATGATAACAGTAGAAAATAAAGAAAATACCCGTATTATTGCAATTACAATTACGGATACCAATCCGGAGCGTGCAAGAAAGATTGCCGATGCAGTAAGAGCAACCAGTGCAGTTAAGATTAAAGAAGTAATGGGAATTGAGAACGTTAATGTAGTAGAACCTGCAAGTCTCAGTTCATCACCGGTATCACCGAACGTATTCAAGAATATGATTATCGGCGGTGCATTAGGCATTATTCTTGCCATAGCAGTAGTTATTATCCGACATATCACGGATGATACGATTAAATCTCCTGATGATATCGAGAAATATCTGGGAATCAGCACACTTGCAACGATTCCGGTTATGTCGGAAGCTGAGTGGGATGGAGAAAAGAGCAGTTCTTCAAAATCCGGCAAAAGCAGCAGTAACCATAAAACACCTGCAAAACAGGTAAAGAGATAGGAAAGGAGGAATAGAAATGATTACGATTAATATTAACAAAATGTCAAAACTTGATAATCAGGTAAACGAATCTTATAAAAGACTTAGAACAAATGTTCAGCTTTGCGGAAGCGATATTAAAGTAATTGCAGTAACAAGTAATATCCCAAATGAGGGAAAATCTTCTGTGGCATTCAATCTGGCTGTTTCCATGGCAGAATCAGGCAAGAAGGTTATGTTCATGGACTGCGATTTAAGAAAATCCGTATTGATTGGACGTTATAAGATTAAGAATGCCATCAAAGGTCTGACCCATTATTTATCCGGTCTCAGTGAATATGAAGAAGTGGCATATGAAACAAATGTACCAAATCTCCATATGATATTCTCCGGCCCTGTACCTCCAAATCCGGCAGAACTTCTTGGCGGGAATAAATTCAAAATGCTGTTAAGCCTTTTGAAGCAGAATTACGATTATATTATCATTGATACTCCTCCTGTAGGAAGTGTTATCGACGGTGTTATTGTGGCACAGCAGTGTGACGGTGCAGTCATGGTTATTTCCCATGCGGAAATCAGTGTAAAACTGGCACAGAATACAAAGCAGCAGCTCGATAAATGTGACTGTAAGATATTAGGTGCTGTATTAAATAAAGTACCAATCGCTGGAAATGGTTATTATGGAAAATATTACGGTAAGTATTATGGTAAATACTACGGCAAGTATTACGGTAAATATTATGGCAACTATGGTTCTTATGGGGATGAATAATTTTTGATAAGATACACAATGGAGAAATCCCGTTGAGAAAGGATGGGTTATGGAGAGTAAAAAAATCTATTTTCTGTTAATAGTACTCGTAATTATTATATTTTCAGGCTGTGTGATCAGTGTTGTGGTTTCCGACAGGAAAGCCCCGGAGATTACCCTCGGTGAGGCAGGAATGGTAGATCAATATAGCGATGATATGGATACCTCGGAGCTGTTGGCAGGAGTAACGGCATATGATGACAGAGATGGCGATGTAACGGATTCGGTAACTGTATTAAACGTACTGGTGCTTGATAATGGAGAATACATCAAGGTTACATATGCGGCGAAAGATTCACATAATAATGTAGCACAGAAGAGTGCCAAGATTAAATATTCCGGCTCAAAGAGTTTTATCAATGTGTCGGTAACGGAAGATGATTCAGAAGTGCAGACACAGGAAACAACAACCGAGAAAGAAACCGTTCCGCAGGAAACAACGACGGCAGGTCCTGACCTGACACAGCTGGGGGGCAGTGGAACTCCGGTTAAAATCGATCAGGAAAAGGTAAAAACTACTGGCGTTCCGCAGATTGAGCTGAAATATACAGATTATGTCATCAAAGCAGGAGATTCCTTTGGAACAGCAGAAGCACTTGATATAGTAAATTCTACACTGGATGACAAAGAAGGTGTATCCAACAGAATTGTAATTAATGGAATCGGTAATGTAAATACAAATAGAGTGGGTGAATACCAGCTTGTATACAGTGTAAGTGATACGGATGGAAACCGTTCTGAGGCACAGACACTTACCTTACATGTCATTGAGTAGTTTATAAGTGGAGAAAATATGAGTCAATATAAAGCATTAGCATTGGATATCGATGGAACATTATTGAATACAAAGAAAGAAGTAACACCGGAAGTATTAAAAGAAGTGAGAAGGCTGCAGGAAGAATCTGTGCCGGTCATGATAGCATCCGGGAGACCACACGAAGGAATCCGCCATGTGGCGAAGGCAATCGGCATGGATGTGTACGGCGGATTTGTGCTTTCCTTTAATGGAGGAAAGATTACGGAATTCAAATCCGGACATGTTGTATACAATAAAACAGTTCCGATCGAATACAATGATGAAATTCTTGACTATGTAAAAAGCCATATTCCGGAGGCTGCCGTACTGACTTATGATGATGGAGAAATCATTACGGAGAATCCGGAGGAGCAGTATGTCCAGTTAGAATCCAGAGTTGTAAAAATGCCGGTCAGAAAAGTGGAAAATCTCAAAGCGGAAGTAGACTTTCCGGTAAATAAATTCCTGGTAACGGGTGCACCGGAGCGGTTGGAAAAAGCAGTGAAGGAGATGGCAGAGCATTTTGCGGGAAGACTGAATGTATTCCAGTCCGAACCATTTTTCATAGAGGTCGTGCCGCTGGGCATTGATAAGGCACAATCCTTGGATTATCTGTTGAAACAGCTCGGATTGCACCGCGAAGAACTCGTGGCATGCGGTGATGGCGGAAACGATATTACGATGGTCTGCTATGCTGGAATGGGTGTTGCGATGGCAAATGCCCGCGATGAAGTGAAAGAGGCAGCCGATTATGTGACTGCATCCTGTGATGAAAATGGTGTGGCACTGGCAATTCAGAAATTTTTTCATTAATATAAAATAACAAAAAAGGAACATCCCCATAACCGCTTATGGGGATGTTTCTTTTATAAGCCTTTATCAAATATTAACAGACCGTTTTTAGTCAAGTCGCTTTAATAATTCTTCACGTTCTTTCTCATATCCCGGTTTGCCGAGGAGTGCAAACATATTTCTCTTATAGCTTTCTACACCAGGCTGGTTGAACGGATTTACACCGAGTAAGTAGCCGGATACACCGCAGGCAAATTCAAAGAAGTAGAATAATTCACCAAGATAGAATTCGTTCTGTTCCGGAACTTTTACCATGAGGTTTGGAACATTTCCGTCTGTGTGGGCGAGAATGGTTCCGTTCATGGCACTTTTATTTACGAAATCCATGGTCTTGCCAGCAAGATAATTCAATCCGTCGAGATCAACAGGTTCTTCTTCGATAGTAATCTCACACTGTGGAGTTTCTACATTGATAACGGTTTCAAACATGATTCTGGCACCGTCCTGAATGAACTGTCCCATAGAGTGAAGGTCGGTTGTAAGGTCAACAGCAGCCGGGAAAATACCCTTCTGATCTTTTCCTTCGCTTTCGCCGAAGAGCTGTTTCCACCACTCTGATACATAGTGAAGGCTCGGTTCGTAATTTGCAACGATTTCAACATTTTTGCCCTTTCTTAAAAGGATATTTCTCATTGCAGCATATAACAGTGCGTCATTCTCTTCAAAGGCTGCTTCCAGTGCATGTTTTCGTCCACTTGCAGCACCTTCCATGAGTTTGTCCAGATCCGCACCGCTGACTGCGATAGGGAGAAGACCGACGGCTGTAAGAACGGAGAACCTTCCACCAATATCATCCGGAACAACGAAGGATTCATAACCTTCTTCGGTTGCAAGATTCTTCAATGCCCCCTTAGCCTTGTCGGTAGTCGCATAGATTCTCTTTGCAGCTTCTTTCTTGCCGTATTTTGCTTCCAGCATCTTCTTGAATACGCGGAATGCAATGGCTGGTTCTGTGGTTGTACCGGATTTTGAAATAATATTAATAGAGAAATCTCTGTCACCGATAACGTCCATCAGGTGTTTTACATATGTACTGCTGATATTATTTCCGACAAAATAGATTTCCGGTGTCTTTCTGACACTCTTGTCCACCATGTTGTAGAAGTTGTGGCGCAGGAATTCAATCGCTGCCCTTGCTCCGAGGTAAGAACCGCCGATACCGATTACTAAAAGTACATCGGAATCTGATTTGATTTTTTCTGCGGCTGATTTTATACGGTTAAATTCATCCTTATCGTAATCTACAGGTAAATCAATCCATCCTAAGAAATCATTTCCTGCCCCGTTTTTTGATACAAGAGTTTCTTTTGCATCTAATACAAGTTTTTTCATAGAAGTTATTTCATCTTTTGAAATAAACTCTGCTGTTTTAGAATAGTCAAATGTTACTTTTGCCATAATTCTTTTCTCCTTCACAAAATATTTCCTCCGCATAAATAATGCGGCTCTTTCTAACTATTATATCACGTTATACAGAAAAATTAAATAAGGAAATCATTAATTACTGAAAAAATAATTTCATCGCTGTTAGTATCATTAATTTTACTGCTTTGCGTATTTTTGTCAGAAACTTCCGGGGCTTTTGCCGGATTTTGTGTTGGAGATTCAGCGGCAGGTGCGGCCTGTAATGCACTGCTTTCTGCCATGGACAGACGGTGTCTGAGTGTATTGTCGAGATAATCCGTAACCAGTGTGGCACATTTGTCGGACAGGCTGCACAGATCGAATAAACCACAGACAAAAAGATACAGGATACAGTACAGAACCGAATAAATCACATAGGGATAAAAATCAGCCTGAAAGAGAAAAACACCTGCGAAATTCACACCAATGCCGAGTGCGGTAAAAAGATTTGACAGAAGCAGGAAGGTGTGATAATGAAAGCCTGCCACAGAATAATCCGCAATATATTTTTTTACAAAAACACCGGTATTGCATATGGCGATATTCAGCCTGCAGCAGTTGGTGAAGCGAAGCACGATCTGTTTTAACAGCTTGTGCCGGACTTCCTGCATTTTCTTAGCCGCATAATAAAATCTGAGAAGCCGCAGATATCCGGTCAGGATAAAAAGCAGGCTGAGTGAAAATAAAGTAACGATAGAATACTTAAAATATAACATAAACAAAACCCCTTTCTTATAGATTGTTATACTGTATTATGATAAAAATGGCAAGAAAAACAGTTCGACAAAATACCCCTGTATGTAGTATAATACATGGAGATATCCGGACAGAGATGACGGATTGTGACAAGAAGTAATGCAGAGAGAGAGGAAGAGAAAAATGACATATAAGACAAAAGGAACATGTTCAACAGCAATCGATATAGAAGTAAATGACGGCATTATCGAGAGTGTCCAGTTTACCGGCGGATGTAATGGTAATCTGAAAGGAATCTGCGCTTTGGTAAAAGGAATGAGGGTGGAAGATGCCATAGAGAAATTAGAGGGAATCCGCTGCGGAATGAAACCGACTTCATGTCCGGATCAGCTGGCACAGGCATTAAAATCATTATAGGAGGAATCATCCAGATGGAAAAGATAGCAAGTTTTACAATCAATCATTTAAAGCTTCTTCCGGGAATCTATGTGTCCAGGAAGGATAAAATCGGTGCGGAAACGGTTACTACCTTTGACTTAAGAATGACAAGACCGAATTATGAGCCGGTCATGAATACGGCAGAAGTGCATACCATCGAGCATCTTGCGGCTACATTTTTAAGAAACCATCCGCAGTATAAGGAAAAATGCGTTTATTTCGGGCCGATGGGCTGCAGAACCGGCTTCTACCTGCTGCTTGCCGGAGATTATGAATCAAAGGATATCGTGCCGCTTATCCGGGAAATGTTTGAATTTATTCGTGATTATAAGGATGAAGTGCCGGGAGCATCCGCAAGGGACTGCGGCAATTATCTCGACATGAATCTGCCGATGGCAAATTATCTTGCAAAGAAATATTTAACTGAAGTATTGGATCACATTTCGGATGAACGACTGATCTATCCGGAGTAACATGGAGGGAAAGAAATGCTTGGAATTATTGGAGCAATGGAAATTGAAGTAAACAGAATAAAAGAACAGATGGAGGATGTATCTGTAACGGACAAGGCAGGAATGAGTTTCTTTGAAGGGAAATGGAATGGAAACGATGTTGTCGTAGTACGTTCCGGCATCGGAAAAGTAAATGCGGCAGTCTGTGCACAGATTCTTGCCGATACCTTCCATGCCGATGCCATTATCAATACGGGAATTGCAGGTTCTTTAAAGAATGAAATCAACATCGGGGATATTGTACTTTCTACCGATGCCATCCAGCACGACATGGATGCACAGGGATTCGGCTATGCGCCGGGTGTAATTCCGCAGATGGAAGTATCAGATTTTCAGGCAGATGAGAAGCTGATAGAACTTGCAAAGAAATGTTGTGCAGAAGTCTGCCCGGATATCCAGGTGTTTACCGGAAGAGTAGTCAGCGGCGATCAGTTTATCTCAGACAAGAAGAAAAAAGAATGGCTTTCCAGCCAGTTTGAAGGTCTGTGTGCGGAGATGGAAGGTGCAGCCATTGCACAGGCAGCATATCTGAATCATGTTCCGTTCCTGATTATCCGCGCAATATCGGATAAAGCAGACGACAGTGCGACTATGGATTATCCTGAATTTGAGGCTATGGCGGCTGAAAATTCCGTAAAACTGCTTGCAGATATCGTGCGGCAGGGAATATAGACCGGAGGTAGGAATTGTGTTTCGACTTTGGGCAAAAATATGGGAATCCGGGCATATGCGGAAAGATATGGTGGTATGCAATGAGGATAAAGAATTAAACCGTACACGAAAGATCTTTGCGGCAATTGAAGAGGTATGTAATGAATTCGACCTGAGCCGGCCTATCTGGCTGGATAATAATATTGCCGAATTCAAAAAGCATGATAAAGTACGTTTTAATAAAGACAATTTTATTGATGATATTGACTTTGATTATCTTGAAATACAGGTAATAGAAGAAGATATGCAGGAATGAACGGCGATAAAGATGCCGGAGCTGATAAAATCTGCCAGCGACATCACCGTATGGAGTCTGGTAGACTGCAGCAACATTCCTTCCATAATTCCCGACAAATTCACAATGCCGGTAATACTTACGTCTCCCGCTTCTGGGAGACTTTTTTTTACCCCCAGCCCCGGCTTTAAAGGGGTATCGGATAAGGTTACATATCCAATGTGGTTATGTGTGCCGAGGGAGGCATCCACAGCTATCACAAAGGGATTATCGTGGACCCGGTAAATCTGATCCAGTGTGTCGGTGAGATTTATCGCGTGGACGGGGGATTTTAACGTGCCATAGATCGTAAGCTTCCCAGCAAGTGCTTTTGACAGTTTATGCCCGACTAACGGGCCGAGACTGTCACCGGTGGAGCGATCACTCCCGATACACAGCAGAACAAGTTCGTTTTCTTTTATATCAGGCATCATCTCATGTAATCTCTGACCGAATTTCAAAGCATTTTTCCCTGATAAAGCATCATAATAAAAAATATTTTTCATGTTAATCTGGTAACAGTTATGACAAAACTGCAGCATCCTTTCTTTGTTTATTATGAAGTATATGCCGGAAAGCAGATTCTTTATTCAAAATAAATGTCGATAAGTTATAAAATTCAATCAGATAATGTGACAAATTATAACGATTCCATGGTGTAAAATAATTCTATTCAGACTAAGTGCAGTATCAGGAATGAAATGGAGGATGTTATGATAGAGACAATTTATAATGGTGAAAATAATGAGGAAGAACCGGTGAAAATACCGAAAAATATACATCAGATCGGAGATGGGGAAGGAAAATATCATATCTATATAGAAGATAAAGTAACTGAATTTCTGAAGCTTCTGCCGGAAAACGAGAAAAACATACGTTATGGCATACTGCTTGGAAATGTCCGTTTTTCAAGAGGAGAGGTCTATCTCTTTATCCATTCGGTCGTGGAAGTGCGGGATATGCTTGACAATACACTCTTATTCGGGGATGATGTGTGGACAGGCATCTATGATGAGATAAAGAAATATTATCATTCGGAAAAAATCGTTGGCTGGTATTATTCTGCACAGAATTTTAAAGAACGAGATCTGTTCTATATGAGGAAAATGCATCTCGATCATTTTGCCGGAAATGACAAGGTATTTCTGAATATCGACAGAGAGGAAAACGAACTGGAGTTCTATGTCTATCAGAATGGAGATTTACAGATTATCAGTTGTTATCATATTTATCATGAGAAAAATCCGGATTTGGAAAATTATATTTTTGATACACATTACCACCTCAGCAGCAAGCGGAAAAGTATCGTGACGAGGGCGGAAGCGGCAGAGATAAAAAAAGAAAGCCGGAAAGAAAATGAAAAGGAAAAGGAAGAGGAAGAGGAACAGAAACGAAACGGGAAGAAACTCAGGGAAACTGCGGATGCCAGTCCGGAAGAACCTATGGAAAACAGGAAAACGGATTTGACCAAAAAAGCGGATTATGTAGGAAAAGCAGTTTCGTTTGTGGCGGTTGGCACGATCGTATTTCTTGTCGGAATGATGTACCAGAAGGGACAGCTCAATCATCTGACACAGGATATGCAGGCGGTGGTTGCCAATATTATGAATAAGGGGGACACATCGGAGTTGGATAATGTCATTCTTCTGGACGGGGATGACGAAACCGGGGATACCGGGGCTCAGGAAACGCAGGGGGATCAGACAACCCTGCAGACCGAAGGAGAAAGTGCAGAAGAAGCTGCTGCGCAGAATACCACACAGCCCCCGGCAGAAACGGAAGCCCAGACACAGGCAGAGCCGCAGACGACAGAAGCGGAGACAGAAACAGCCGGTGTACTGCCTGCAAATACCCGCTATTATGAAGTACAGAAAGGGGATACCCTGTATAAAATCTGCCGGAAATTATATGGAAGTACGGATAATGTCAAAGTAATCATGGAATTAAACAATTTAAGCAGTGCGGACAATATCACTTATGGAAAAACATTGATAATTCCTTAAAAAATAATGACATTTTACAATGGATATGTTATGATAGGGAAGCAGGAACAGGAGGATGAAATGGCATTTTTTAAGAAAAAAGGAACACAGACCGGAGAAAATCTTAATTTTGCTGAGAAAGAAAAAGACTATGAACATATGCTGATAAAGCACAGAAGACGTATGGTTGTACTGGCAATATTTCTTGTGATTGTGGCGATGGCGGCGGTTGTGTGTGTAAAGATATTTTTGGATAAAAGAGTATATGAGAATTATGAAGTGACAAAAACCATTAAAATGGGTGAGGTCGAGAAGTGTAAATTCTATGCATACGGGGACGGAGTCCTGCGTTACAGTAATGATGGTATCTCCTATATGATAGGGGATGAGACCGTGTGGAATCAGGCTTTTGAGATGAAACAGCCGGTCGTGGATATGTGTGCGGATTATATGGCGATCGCAGACCTGGAAGGGACTACGGTTTATATCTACGATAAGAATGGACAGCAGGGAGAAATCAAGACGGAATATCCGATTCTGGATATCGAGGTTGCCGGACAGGGTGTAGTAGCAGCCATTACAAAGAGTGATATAGCCAATCAGATCGAGGTTTATGATAAGGATGGGACAAACATAGCAAAAGGACAGACGGTACTGTCAGGGGACGGATGCCCGGTTGCAATCAGTCTTTCCGAGGACGGAACGAAGCTGGCAGTATCCTATGTGTATCTTGAACATGGTGCGGCAAAGACAAGGGTCGTATTTTATAATTATTCGGAAGTTGGAAAAAATGAAGCCGGAAGAATTGTAGGCGGCTTTGATTATGAGAGCAGTATTATATCCAGAGTGGAATTTGTTACCAATGATATGGTAGCTGCCATAGGGGATGATATTGTAACTTTTTACAGCATGGAAGAAAAACCGTCAAAGGCAAATGAAATCAAGATAAACCAGGAGATACAGAGTATCTGTTATAATGAAAAATACATTGGTTTTGTATTTAAAAGTGAGAGTATCATGAATCAGTACATTTTAAATGTCTATAATCTGAATGGGAAGAAAGTGCTGGATAAGACCATGGATTTCCAGTATTCGGATTTGCAGATGAAGGATAATCTGCTCATATTTAACAATACACAACAGATGTATATAATCTCGGTCGATGGAATCTTAAAATATAACGGAACGATTCAGGAGGGAATACAGAAAGTAATACCAGGAAAACTCGAAAACAGATATCTGATTATAACAAATCAGGAAGCAGAAGAAATTAAGTTAAAATAACCGAAAAACAGAATTAGGTAATTGCGAAACACTTAAATTTTTGTAAATGCATATGCAAATGAAACATTACACGAAGGCACGCTCCCGCTACATTCGGCTGGTAGCGGTACTAAGATGCTAAAATACAGCATCTAAGTGCCGACCGCCTCATAGTACCTTCTTAGTAATTGTTTGATTTGCATATACAATAAAGATAAATTATGAGTTTCGCAATTAGCTAAAAACAGAATCGGTGAAAGGAAAAAATATGAATTATATTGCAATGATTGTGGCAGGAATCGTACTGGTTTTTGCTGCATACCGGGGGTATCGCGCCGGTATTATCCGGATGATATTATATGTTGCCGCGCTTGTAATTACGATTGTACTGACAGGATTTTTGTTAAAACCGGTAAGCCATCTGGTAAAGGAAAACACATCGCTTTATACAAATATTAACCAGTCAGTGGCGCAGGTAATCAGTGAACATAATATTGCAGACATGGAGTCGCTGAAAGAACTTCCGTTTCCGGAAGCAATGATCGGGCAGATTGGAACACCGGCTGCTGCAATCGAAGATTTTGAACAGTTCGTAACAAATTCGCTTACGGATCAGATATTTAATGCGTTAATCTATGTATGCCTTAACATTGTGCTTTATCTTGCACTGAGAATCGTGCTGGGAGCATTTGGTATAGTAGCAAGGCTTCCGGTTATCCGGGAATTAAACCATCTGGCGGGATTCCTGCTCGGACTGGCAGAGGGACTGGTGTTTTTGTGGCTGATTTGCCTGTTGTTGCAGGCTTGTGGCAGCGAGCCGTGGGCACAGCAGGTGTTTGTCCAGATTAATGATAATAGTCTGTTAAGCTGGATTTATAACCACAATGTAGTGGCGGACTTTCTGGCAAAGCTGATCTGAATATAGTGGTAAATATTAGATAATGGCTGGCAGGTGGAAAAGAACAGTTCAAAATGTTAATTGTTGTTATCTCTAATAACAACTATATATTTTTTATTTTTAACAGGTGTGACAGTATTGCTCCGGTTTCGGAGCAGTGCTGTCACATCTTGCGTTTACAGGGAGGTTTGATAAAATAGAGAAAAATAAACAGATTAAGGAGAGGACATATGAAGAAAAGATGGATGACCTGGCTGGGGTTATGCTTATGTACGGCATTGCTGGCAGGCTGCGGCAAGGATACCGGAGAGGAACAGTCGGCAAAAAAGGCAACGGAAAGCAAAACAAAGCAGAACGTAGAAGAAACCACAGAAGAAGTAACGGAAGAAGCCACAGAGGAAGAAACAGAAGTAAAGCCTACAATCTTCCAGATAGCAGAACAGGATATTGAACTGACACCGGGTGGAGAGGCACAGCTTAGTGTAAAAGTTCTTCCAGAAAATGTGGATATTTCAGGGGTAAAGTGGACATCTAAGAACGAAGAAGTTATCAGTGTGGACAGCACTGGAAAAGTAACCGCTGTAAAAGAGGGAAAAGCCGGTATCATTGCATCACTTGGAAAAATGAATGCAACCTGCACGATAACGGTAAAGAATGCACAGGCAGAAACACAGCCTGCGACTGTGCAGGCGGCAGCAGCCGGATATGATCTGAATCAGGAACTTGCAGGTGTTGAGGCACAGTGCCAGACTGTCATGGATGAACTGAACAGTGGAAATATGACACAGATGGATATGAACCGGGCAGCCGGACGGTGTTATACCATCTGGGATGATGAGCTGAATGTTCTCTGGGACAGACTTACCCCGCTTCTGACAGAAGAAGAACATAGCAATTATCTTGCAGAACAGAGAGCATGGATACAGGAAAAAGAAGCCGCCATCGAAGAGGCCGGACTGATGTGGGAAGGCGGAAGTGCAAGGCCGTTGGCAGAGTATACAGCAGGTGAAGAGTGGACAAGGAAGAGATGCTATGTGCTGGCTGGTTATCTGGGAAGCAAAATAGGACAGACTGTGGATATGAGTCCGCTGAATAATGATAGCAGTTACTAGGAGAAGAACGATATGATGATACTAAAGTGTAAGATGTGTGGGGGAAACATAGAAATCACAGGGGAAAGCCATGGGGTGTGCGACAGCTGCGGATGTGAAGTAACCCTGCCAAAGCTGGATGATGACCGGAGAGCGGAGATGTACAACAGGGGAAATCATTTCCGCAGCAGGGGAGAATTTGATAAGGCATATTCTGCTTATGAACATATCATAGCAGAGGATGGACAGGATGCCGAAGCACACTGGTGTCTGGCATTATGCCGGTATGGAATAGAATATGTCAAAGATCCGAGAAGTGGGGAATATAAGCCGACCTGCAGCCGAGTCAGTTTTGAACCGTTTCAGGAGGACAGGGACTATCTTGAAGCATTAAACTACTCTGAGGGACGTACCAGAGAACTTTATCAGAGAGAAGCAGCAAAAATAGCCAAAATACAGGAACGTTATCTGGAAATATCCAGAAAGGAACAGCCATATGATGTATTTATCTGCTTTAAAGCAACGGAAGAAAACGGGGAACGGACGCAGGGAAGCATCATAGCACAGGATATTTACGAACAGCTTACCGAAAAAGGACTGAAAGTATTTTTCTCGAGAATTACACTGGAAGATAAATTAAGTGAGGAATACGAACCATATATTTTCGCGGCATTACATTCGGCGAGGGTTATGCTCGTAGTGGCAACAAAGCCGGAGCATCTTACATCCCGATGGGTGCAGAATGAGTGGAGCAGATACCTTGCCATGATGGATAAAGATAAGAATAAATCCATTATTCCGGTATTTTCCGGAATGAGTCCTTATGATTTTCCACTGGAAATCCCGATGGTGCAGGGACAGGATATGGGAAAAGTCGGCGCAATGCAGGACTTGGTCAGAGGTGTTTTGAAGCTGACCGGAAAAGGCACAGCAAATAACAGACAGCCGGAGCTGTATGCAACCAAAGAAAATATATTAAAACGAATTGCACAGGCATTAGAGGACGAGGCATATCAGGAGTGCTATAATCTGGCAGAACAGCTTTTAAATGCGGATGCTGAAAATGGCTGGGCATATTATTATATGATTCTGGCTGCCAATGGCATAAAAAATATCTGGGAAGTCGGATATAAAGGTCTGAGTCTTGAGGAAAACCGTTATTTCCGCCGGGCATATCAGTATGGAACAGAAGAATTGAAGCAGGAACTGGAGCTTGGGTTACAGAAGAACAGGGAAATTCTTAAAAATCTAAATGAATACCGGAATATAGCAGGGGACGGATATTATTTATACAATCAGATGAAAAACAGATATCCGGAGGAAATACAAAAATACTGGTCAATGTTTCAGCAATATTATAAATATGGAACGAAACGTTCGGAAGAGGAGTATAATCAATATGTAAAAACGGAGAAAAGATTATCTATCACTACTCGCATATTGGGTGTAGCTGCTTTGGTTTGGGCAATCTTAATGATGGCTACAGGTATAGGGAACGAAGGCGAGCTGCTTGCGATGATTGTAAATGGGATTATAAAGGTGTTTGTAATGATTACACAGTGGATTATGCTTTGCGCAATGCTCGCATATCCCCTGTTGGCAATTGATTTATTACGAAATCGTGGGGGATATAAGGTGATGAAAAAGTATATATATTATAGACAAGAACTCCGGACATATAAAAAACAGGTAATTAACCCGCTGGAAGAATTTCTGACTGGCGAAGTAAACAACTATTACGGACCATTAATCAGCAACGGTAATCTTGTTGAATTAAGAGGTGTGACGGAATGTATAAAAGAAATGATGGAACAGCAGTGGTCGTGAGAAGGAAAAACGAATATAAGGAAGCAAAGGAGGCAGATAGCATATGAAAATATTAGATGTAATAAAATGCGAACAGGATAATAATCTGCTTGTGTGGAAACATCCGGCAGAGGATTTTAATACAGCATCCACACTGATAGTACATGAATCACAGGAAGCAGTATTTTTTAAAAATGGACAGGTGGCAGATGTGTTCCCGGCAGGAAGATATGTTTTAAAAACGGAAAACATACCTGTTTTAAGACGTATCATGAATCTTCCGACAGGGGGAGAAAGCACATTCCATTGCGAAGTTTACTTTGTAAATAAAGTGGAGAATATGGCACTTAAATGGGGAACAGATCATAAAGTGCAATTCATAGAGCCAACATATAACTTCCCTATGGAAATAGGCGCAAGTGGTGAAATGAGCCTGAAGATCAAAGACACCGCTTCATTTCTGATACGGCTGGTAGGAACAGAAACCGCACTGACACCGGAAGGGCTTACCAAATATTTTCGGGCATTGCTGATGACCAGGGTAAAATCCTATCTGGCAAGGACAATAAAAGAGCGTAAACTTAATATTTTTGAGATAGACAGTCAGTTAGATATCCTGTCAGATGCCATTAAAGAAAAGCTTGTTGTTGATTTTGACGAATATGGTATTGAATTAAAACAATTTTTTATTTCTACAGTAGTAAGACCAGAAGAAGATGAAGGCTACAGACGATTAAAACAGGTTCAACAGCAGCGGTATACAGATGTATTTGCTGCACAGACCCAGCAGCAGTTAGATATGATTCAGATGCAGACAGATGCCCAGAAACGTATAATGGAAGCACAGTCAATAGCAGAGAAACGTAAAATAGAAGGATATACCTATCAGGAAGAACGCAGCTTTGACGTGGCAGAAAAAGTGGCACAGAATGAAAATGTCGGTCAGTTTACCAATATGGGAATTGGTATGGGAATGATGGCTGGAATTGGCGGAAGTATTGGCAGCAGTGTTGGAAGCATGGTAGAAAATGCCATGAATACCACGCAGGGTATGGCTGGGATCTCAGCAGCAGTTCCACCGCAAATGCAGCCGGCAGCACAGGTACAGGAAGCAGCTGCGGGAAAAGAACAGCAGTCCGGCGAAAATCGTACCAGAACATGCAGTTGTGGTGCAATTTTGCCGGCAAATGCAAAGTTTTGCTTTGAATGTGGTGCGGCACAGCCATTATGCTGTCCGGGATGTGGCAGTGAAGTCACACCGGGTGCGAAGTTCTGTCAGGAATGTGGACAGAAAATATAGGAGAAAGACATATGCAGAAAAATGTAATAGAAGAAAAGAAGGTAAATATAGGACTTACAATAGCAATACATAGTATTATTTTTGTGGGTGCATTTCTGATATCCGCAAAACTTGCAGAAATTACGGGAAGATTCCTTGTAACATGGCTCTTTATTCTGATTCCGGCGGTACTGTTCAGTTTATTTGGTATCGCAGCACGATTGGACAGCAGACAGAATATCATGCAGAATCTTGCTATCGTAGTGATTGCGGCAGTATATCTTATTGTATCTGCCATAGCAAGCATTGTACTTAACTGTCTTAATGTATCAGAAACATTGTTTTACAGTGTGGAAATTATTATAATGGTAATTGGCATTGCGGCAGTGTTGTGGGGATATCGGGGGAAACGATACATAGAGCATTAGAATTTATGATTTGCCCTGATTTTATATCATTATGAAAGAGAAGAACCTTCCCATGTAAAAATACACAAGAAGGTTCTTCTCTTTGCAATAAACTGTTGGGCGGAGAAACACCCAGCTTTGATGCTTATATCAGGGCATATTCTGAAGGCTTTCACACTGGCATCTAAAAAAGTGAAAAAAATAAAAAAAGTTGTTGACAAAAGTAAAATTATGTATTATTATATACAAGCTGTCGCTTGAGAGAACAGCTTTTCAGAAAGAAAGCAAACAACATAGAAAGAAGCGTCTGATGACGTGCGGGTCATAAATGCAAAGCATTTACGACAATACTTTCTGAAAAAAATAAATAAAAAAGTTGTTGACAAACACTTGAATCTGTGATAAGATATAAAAGTTGCTGATAACAACAAGAAAAAGAAGCACCTGATGGTGCGCAGGTCATCAATCAAAGATTGACGACAAGAAAGAAGAACATTGAAAACTGAATCATAAACCATCCCTGAAAATTTCTTATAAATTTTCAGCGAACATCTTCAGAAATGAAGATTTCCAAAAAACAGTAAAACGGATTGCAAAAAACAATCCAAAGGTTCAATAAATGACCAGAGTTATTTTGAACCGGACAGACACTTTTAACGAGAGTTTGATCCTGGCTCAGGATGAACGCTGGCGGCGTGCTTAACACATGCAAG
>OGIO01000232.1_pt1 | contig 77047 bp, 72 predicted proteins | sample 1571841 | NCBI WGS metagenome assembly OGIO01 (sample SAMEA2582111, study PRJEB24529) | metagenome | biome: Human gut stool | place: China | collected 2011
ACCCACGTATCTAGCTTGGAAGGCTAGTGTTCTACCATTGAACTACACCCGCATATATGTGAACCCTTTCGGGTTATTGTCGCTTTCGTTTCGCAACAATGAGTATTCTACTACGGGTCTTTTGAAAAGTCAAGTGCTTTTTTTAGTTTTTTTAAAAAAATTTTGCAAACTGCTTTTACACAGTTATAGCAAAAGCACAAGCGCCTGACAGCTCTGAAGTTCTACCTGGCCCTTTTCATTGATTCGGAATGCTTTCTGATTATTGAGCAGTACCTCTTTTACAGCATTCTCCAGTGAAACCTTTACGGTCTGCTCGCTCCAGTTCCCAAGCACCAGAATCTTCTGCTGCTCATCCTCCCGAAGATAAGCCAGCACCTGCTCCGGAATCCGTTCCCGTACTGGCACAAACCGTCCATAGGTAAATGTCTGCACATATCTTGGATCTTTGCGAAGGGCAGTCAGCTTTCTATAATAATTGAGCACAGAGTCAGGATCGCTCTCCTGTCCCTGCACATTGATCTTCGTATAATCAGGATTAACCTTCAGCCAGGGCGTTCCTGTGGTAAATCCCGCATTGTCTTCTGCATTCCACTGCATAGGTCTTCTGGCATTGTCGCGACTCATGCGATTACAGCAGGCAAGCGCCTCCTGCTCTGTGCAGCCCATTCGAAGCGCCAGCTCATACTGATCCTTCGTATTCAGATCATCAAATTCCTCAATGGACCGAGCCTTAAAGTTTCGCATGCCGATCTCCTGTCCCTGATAGATAAATGGCACGCCCCGAAGCAGAAGACTGGCTGTTGCCAGCATTTTCACTCCATCGTCATTCTGTGCATAGTCTGGCAGGAATGTGCTGGCACCTCTCGGTTCGTCATGATTTTCAATAATATTTGAAAGGAATCCCACAGATGCAACCTTTTCCTGGGCCGTAAATAATGCATCCCTCCAGGCTTCAAAGCAGAACGGTCTCTGCTCATACCAGCCATGTTCTCCTGCAGTCAGCAGGTGCTGGGAAAAATCAAACATCGTAGAGAAATGCCCCTGTTCTCCGATAAATTCCTGAAGTTCTTCTTCCTTCATGTTAAATACTTCACCTACGGTGAACGCATCATATTTCTGGAAGGTATGCACCTTTAGCTCCTCCAGCATCTCACCGATGCCAGACGCACGGGAAACCACGGTATCCGCAGAACATAAGCCATCCGGCCCATCCGCCGGATAATCAGGAAATGTGGTATCCTTCTGAATATTGATGATGGCATCAATACGAAATCCTGCAACTCCTTTTTTCAGCCACCAGTTGATCATCTCATAGATCTTATTCCTCAGTTCCGGGCAGTACCAGTTCAGATCTGGCTGTTCTTTGGCAAATGCATGATAATAGTACAGGTCTTCTCTGCCAGGCACCGGTTCCCACATACTCCCGCCAAAATAGGAGCGATAATTGGATGGCGCATGACCATCCTTCCCTTTTCGGAAATAAAAATATTTCCCATAAGGACCTTCCGGATCACGGATGGCTTCCTGAAACCACTTATGTTCGCTGGAACAGTGATTCACCACCAGATCCATGACCAGATACATGCCGCGCTTCTTCATCTCTGCAAGCAGCGTATCAAAATCCTCCATGGTTCCAAACTCCGGCGCGATCTCATAATAATCAGAGATGTCATATCCCTGATCTACAAACGGTGAACGATAGACCGGTGACAGCCAGACAATATCAATGCCCAATGCTTTCAGATAATCAAGTTTAGAGATAATTCCCTGGAGATTTCCAATTCCATCTCCATTGGAATCATAATAGCTTTTTGGATAGATCTGACAGGCAATCTTGCCATGCCACCATTTTTTCTCCATCGTTTCATCCTCTCTCCACTTTGCATCATACAAGGAGCTTGCTTTACAATGTTTTCAATATCATTGAACAGACTGGTGGAAGCTTCAGATACAGAATTCCATTCCGTACCTCATAGACCGCATCGTTGGTGCTGAATCCATTTTCCAGAGTCAGCATCAGACGTTCCATGATACAAGACGGCGGAACGGATGCTTTCCACACTGGAATGTTCACTTCCCGCTCTTCTCTGGAATTGTTGACTACCACTACGATCTGATTCTCCTCATCAAACCGGCCATAGCTTAAGAGCTGATGCTCCAGTGACAAGAAACAAGTGGAACCATACGTCAGTACTGGATTGTCTTTATGGATACAGATTGCTTCCTTGTGGAAGGACAGCAGCTCCTGATCCTCTTTTCCCCAGGGATAGGTCCGACGGTTATCCGGGTCTGTGAATCCGCACACACCGGCCTCATCTCCATAATAAACAGTCGGTGCTCCCACCCATGTCATCTGCATGACAACAGCCTCTCTCATGACGCCTTTATCAATCCCCTGAGATGCCGCATCAGAACCCAATGTATTCATTCTTCCCACCCGGCGGTTGGTTCTGGTCAGGAACCGGGAATGATCGTGGTTGGACAACTCATTCATGGCTGTCTGCAGGGACGGTCCCGGCATATGAGCCATATTGTAGATCATAGAATTCTTGAATGCTTCTGCATTTCCATAGAGGTCATCTCTGCGGAAATCGCTGTGCTTCTCCATTCCAGTCAAAAACCAGGTAATCGGCTCCATGAACGCATCATAATTCATGACCGTATCCCACTCATCTCCACCCAGCCAACGGCTGGTATCTCCGTAATGCTCTGCAAGGATCAGCGCATCTGGCCGTTCTGCTTTCACAGCTGCCCGGAATTCCTTCCAGAATTTGTGATTGTATTCTTCTGTAAAACCAAGATCAGCTGCCACGTCAAGACGCCATCCATCTACATTGTAAGGCTCTCTGACCCATTTTCGTCCGATATTAAGAATGTATTCCTTCAGTTCCGGGGACTGCTCATAATTAAGCTTCGGCAGAGTGTTGTGCCCCCACCAGCCTTCATAGAACTCATTATAGGGCCATTCATGCTCATTATTGAACCGGAAAAAGTTGCGATACGGACTGGCTGCGGAGACATACGCACCTTTTTCATAATCCTCAGACTGTTCATAGATCCGTTCTTTATCCAGCCACTTATTAAAAGAACCACAATGATTGAACACGCCATCCAGAATGATCTTCATTCCCCTGTTGTGTACTTCCTGGACAAATTTTGCAAAAAATTCATTGCTGGCTTCCAGATTTTTCTTATTTACCACCCGCTGCTGATACTTGGTCGCATGGGTGTTATCCTTGTCACCTTCTGCCAGACACTCCCCACCATCTTCCACGATCACGCCAAGATGCGGATCTACATAATCGTAGTCCTGGCTGTCGTATTTATGGTTGGAAGGAGATACAAAGATCGGATTCAGATAGAGAACTTCTACGCCCAGATTCTGCAGGTAATCAAGCTTATTCCAGATTCCCTGAAGATCACCGCCATAGAAGCGCCATACATCCATAGATTCCGGAAGAGTTTCCCAGTCCTTCACCTGATGAACTGGCTCATTCAGATACATATATTCCCGATCCTCTACGTCATTGGTCAGATCACCGTTGCAGAAACGATCGGTATAGATCTGGTACATGACTGCACCCTTCGCCCATTCCGGCGTGGAAAATCCCGGAATCAGCTTGAAGGAATACACATTCTGAAGATCTGTAGTCACTCCCAAAGTATTATAAAAACATCTTTCATTGCCTTTATCAATTTCAAAATAATAACGGACTGTACTCATCAAAGGTGCGGTCCGATAGGTGTAGTAATCAAATAATCCCCGGGATGCTGTCTTCTTCATCGGATTACGGCTGCTTCCGCTGATAAAATAGACTTCATCCACATTATCTTTTGCTGTACGGAGTGTTACGGTCACCCGGTCTCCGCAATGCGGTTCAAAGGGGCTCTGATAATATTTGCTCTGATCACTGAACAGTGCCTCCCTGTTCAATGTCTGCTGTGTCATTTCCATAGTTGATGGTCCCTTTCCCATGTTCTCTTATTACTTATGATATACCCACTGCCCACTTAAAACAACAATTTTCCAAAAAGGACAGCAAAAAAGACAGCGGGGGGTGTGCTGTCTTTTTTAGGAGAAGGTATTTCTTGTTTCTTATGGGGTGTAGCAAAACTATATAATGTATTGGGGGTTTTTACAATAATTATAGTATCACAATTCCCCGCCGAAGTCTGCACAAAGTTCACAAAAATGTCAATTCATTTTTATTCACTTTGCACAAAAAGTGCTTCAAATTCTTCTCGAGTGATCTTTTCCTTTTCCAGCAAAAGTGCTGCACAGGAATCCAGTACCGGGCGATATTCGCTGATGATCTTTCTGGCATTTGCATAACACTCATCCACGATCCGTTTCACTTCGCTGTCGATCTCACCGGCCACGGTCTCGCCGTAGGATCTGGTATGTGCCAGGTCACGTCCGATAAATACTTCATCCTCATCATTTCCATAGTTAATCAGACCCAGCCTCTCGGACATACCATACTGAGTCACCATGGCTCTTGCAAGCGCAGTCGCCTGCTTGATATCCTGAGATGCACCTGTCGTAATATCTCCAAAGATCAGTTCCTCTGCCACACGTCCACCAAGATCTACCGTAATATCCTGCAGCATCTTCCCTTTGGTGCTGAACATGTCATCCCGCTCTGGAAGCGGCATGGTATATCCGGCAGCTCCCATACCCGTCGGAATAATGGATACCGTATAGACCGGTCCCACATCCGGCAGCACATGGAACAGGATCGCATGTCCTGCCTCATGGTATGCTGTGATCTTCTTCTCTTTTTCAGAGATCACACGGCTCTTCTTCTCTGCGCCGATACCTACTTTAATAAATGCTTTACGGATATCCTCCTGCTTGATATACGCTCTGGTGTCCTTTGCTGCAACAATAGCAGCCTCATTTAACAGATTTTCCAGATCCGCTCCGGTGAATCCGGCTGTGGTCTGAGCGATCTGATGCAGATCCACATCATCTCCAAGCGGCTTATTCTTTGCATGAACCTTCAGAATCTCCTCGCGACCTTTCACATCCGGACGACTTACCGGAATCTTCCGGTCGAAACGTCCCGGTCTTAAGATCGCCGGATCCAGAATATCCACACGGTTAGTTGCTGCCATAACGATAATGCCTTCATTAACACCAAATCCGTCCATCTCCACAAGGAGCTGGTTCAACGTCTGCTCACGTTCATCATGTCCACCGCCCATACCAGTACCGCGACGTCTTGCTACTGCATCGATCTCATCAATAAATACGATACAGGGCGCATTTTTCTTGGCTGTAGTAAACAGATCTCTTACACGGGATGCTCCCACGCCGACAAACATTTCTACAAAGTCAGATCCGGAGATGCTGAAGAACGGCACACCTGCTTCACCGGCAACAGCCTTTGCGATCAGGGTCTTACCAGTTCCCGGAGGGCCTACTAACAGTACTCCTTTGGGAATACGCGCCCCTACCTTCGTATAGCGTCCCGGGTTCCGAAGGAAGTCCACAATCTCCTCCAGTTCGCCTTTCTCCTCTTCCAGACCTGCCACATCCTGGAAGCCTTTCTTCACATCATCACCGGCAGTCATCTGTGCACGGCTCTTTCCAAAATCCAGCATTCTGGCATTTCCGCCGCCGCTGTTTCTGCTCATGGTCATGACAATATAGAATAGCATGATACCGCCTAAAAGCAATGTTGTTCCATAAGTCTCAAAAAATCCCGGCTGCTTTACTTCCGCGATATCATAAGCAACGCCAGCGTCATCCAGAAGCTCGCTGGTCTTCTCTGTATCCAGGATCTGAGTCACCTTCTGGGTGCCGTCCTTTAACTGGTAAGTTACCGTACCTGTCGGTGTCTCCTGGTTGGGCTGAATACTGGCACTTTGAATCTGCTCTTCCTCCACCGCTTTGGTAAACTGCGGATAGGTGTATGATGCACTGTTCTGTCTCTGCTCGTCAAAAAAAGCCAACAGCATGCAGACCAGTGCCAAAACCATCAGATAAGTACCGATTCCTCTCCACTGTCTGTTCAAGTCTCCTTATCCTCCTGTCAGTCAAATTCCACCACACCGATGTATGGCAGATTGCGGTACTGCTGGTCATAATCCAGTCCGTAGCCGACTACAAATTTATCTTCGATCTGAAATCCTACATACTCCACATCCACATCTACGACTCTGCGCTCCGGTTTATCAAGAAGCGTACAGATCTTAAGACTTGCCGGATTTCTCTGACCGAGAAGCTTCTTCAGATGACTCAGAGTACGGCCGGAATCAATGATATCCTCGATAATGATCACTTCTTTTCCTTCAATGTTCTCATCCAGATCTTTGACAATACGAACAATCCCACTGGACTGGGTGTCTCCGCCATAGCTGGAACACTGCATGAAATCCATGGTTACCGGTACAGTAATTCTTTTTGCCAGTTCGCAGGTAAAATATACACTTCCCTTTAAAATGCAGATCAGATGTACACTCTTTCCAGCATATTCTCTGCTGATCTGCTCACCAATCTCACGGATTCTTGCGTCAACTTTCTCTTCCGGAAGCATTACTTCAATATGATGTTTCTCCATCCTTTATTCCTCCATCTCTTATCTGTTGTATTTTCAATACTATTTTGGTCTGTTCTGTGATCTTATATTCTTCACTGATCCTCATACCGACGACCCACAAAATATGATTTCCGTCTGCCAGAACGGTCAGCCCGTCTCTGCTCTCTCTTGGAACTTTATTGTCAATCAGATAATCCTTCAGCTTCTTGTGCGCCCCAGGTCCGGTTGACAGGTAGTCTCCAGGGCGTCTTGTCCGCAGAACAACTTCTTGTCTGATTTTATCATAATCAAACCACTTCGTATAGCAATTTACAGGAATTTCCTGATTTTTGTCCCTGTTTTCCACGGTCACTTCATATCGTGCTCCCTGGAATTCATAAGTTCCTGTCCTTCCGCAGAAAATAATACCGTCATCCCGGTTGATGCCATATCCTTGCTTCAGTACAATACCGTCATATTCCAACACTGCTGTGTTCTTCCATGGCAGCAGGATCCTGCTCCCCCGTTTTCCATATGCCAGCAAGCAGATCTGCTTCACATGAAATGCCTCCACATCCCGAAGGCCTCCGGGCAGATGTTCCAGTGCGCGCCGCACCAGCATCTTCTGCATGGCCGGATGCAGCTCGTCAAATGCCTCCAGCCGAATTCGGATACAGTCCTTCTCCATCTGCAGATACTGTTCTTCTGCTTTGTGAAGTTCCTGTTCCAGATACGATTCCACTTCCGACAATCTTGCTGCTGTTCCTGCCATGCGGGCCACACAGCCGGGCATGACCCGTTCCATAGGCGCAAGTAATCCATGCCGGATCTGATTTCTCGTATAATCCAGCTCCTGATTGGTGCCGTCCTCCACCCAGCGGATCCCCTCTTCCAACAGGTACTGCTCAATCTGCGGCCGATCCACACACAGAAGCGGCCGGATATAATTTCCATTGACCGGACGCATACCGCACAGTCCCCGAAGCCCTGTACCACGCATAAGCCGGAACAGCATGGTCTCTGCCTGATCTCGCTGATGATGCGCCAGCGCGATCACCGATGCCTGGCATTTCTCAGCGAGATGCTCAAACACCCGCCGTCTTGCATTTCGCCCGGCTTCCTCAAGACTTAAGCCATCTCTGGCTGCCTGGGCAGGCACATCCTCCTGTACCACAGTGAATGAAATATTTCTCTCCTGACAGAACTGCTCACAAAACTGTTGATCTCGCAGTGCCTCTGCCCCACGGATCCCATGATTTACATGAACTGCTTCCAGCTGAAGCGGAACCTGTCTCCCATAGTTCCACAATAATTGCAGAAGTGCTGTTGAGTCCGCACCGCCGGAAAATCCCACCAGCACGGTGTCCCCGGGCTTGACCATATTCCATTGTCTCAGATAGGCAAATACTTTCTCCTGCATGTGACTGAACTCCTGTATTTTCTATGCTCATTGCTTTGCGGGCATGTGCATGGCTCTGAATTATTCAGAGCCACATTCGCAAAATCGCCTCTGCGAGGCTTTCCTTTTGCTCATATATGGCTTCTCGCCATATACATGCTCCGAAATATGTGCCTTCATGCAAGCATGAGTCACATATTTACGGGCATGTGCATGGCTCTGAATATTATCACAAATTCCACGCAAAAAAGCAAGCCGCACTACCTCTTCCAGATTCCGACCACCAGAATGGTCATATCATCCGCTGCCTTTCCATATGTCTGTACCTGTTCCATGAGCCGTGCCGCCATCTCAGAAGGGGTTCCCGGCGGAAGATTCCAGATCAGATCCTTCATGACCGCCTCTTCCTGCCCTTCCGGCAATGCTCCCAGTACCCCGTCCGTCATGAGGAACAACAGATTTCCATCATAGATCCGTACCCGATAAGGATCTAAGGGCAGTTCACTGCTGATCCCTGCAGGCAGACCTGTCCCACGGATACATTCCACATTCCGTTCCCGCCGGATAAAGCTGGCGGCAGATCCAATCTTCAGAAATTCGCAGATTCCTGTATAAAGATCAATGGAAGCCAGATCCACTGTGGAAAATATATGTGGTTCCGGCTGCAGCACAATGGACGAATTGATCATCCGCACTGCTGTCTCTCTGGAAAATCCCGCCTCCAGAAACTGTTCCATCAGATCCAGCACTGTCTCACTCTGCCCGCAGGCCTGAAGTCCTGACCCCATCCCATCAGAGAGTCCTGCCACAAACCGTCCTTCCGGCAACCAGAATACGGAGAAATTATCCCCGGAGACTGCCTCTCCCGGTTTCGTCACTTTCTTGATTCCGTACAACACCTGATAAGCAGTGGCCTCCACAAACAATACCGTCACTTTCTCCTGACTGACAAATGTCCGGCTGTCTCTGGCAGGCATCATCTCACAGTCCGTCAGTTCTGACAATACCGCCGCCACTTTCTTTACCGGCACGCAGATCTTACGCTTCGTATGCATGGTCACATAGACTTGTCGCTTTCGTCCGCCGGGACTGTAAAAAAATACCTGAATCAATGTTATTCCCATAAAGCGAAGCCGCTTTCCAATCTCCTGCTCCAGCGGCACATCTTCTTTTGTCCCATAGATCCGTTCCATGGCTCCTTCCAGTATGGAACCCATTTCCCGGATCTGCCCGGCTGCTGCGATCCGGTTTTCTGCCAGCCTCCGCTGAAACAATAACTCTCCTCTGTCTGTCACCGGCGTCATCTGGGGTGTCATGCAAAAGCTGCGGGAAAGCTGAGCAAAACTCTCCTGATACTCTTCGATCCATTGTCGGACCGGATGCACCGGTTCCTGCTCACTGTCTTCTCTTTTATGGCTGCGGATCCATTCCCACCCATAACCTGCCAGCACGATCAACGAAAACAGTGCCAGACTCTTCATCACGCTGGAAGCCATGACCCACAGTTCCTTGTGGTACATATATTCCACCGTCAGCTCCATGGCTGCCAGACTTCCACCCACCGCCAGTCCAAAGATCCACTTGTCTCTTCCTTCGTCTCTCCTGCCAAACAGGATCAGCATACACACTCCCAGCGTACACGCCAACACATACTTTGTCCATTCCATGACAACTCTCCTCCATATCCTTATTCCGCCGCATGCAGAACAAACGCTGCGGTTTGTGTAGATACTATAAGAATCTGTCTTTGCGAGCTTTGTCATTTGGAATCGGCTCGAAAAAATAATTTTTCGACATAAAAAAGCTCCTGTCTGAGCAGGAGCTTCATGTCTTATTTACCTGATGCCTTGAAAAGGATCTCATCCTCATAAACCAGTCCGAGCTTTTCTTTGGCTACATCTTCCACATATTTCTTTGTCTTTGTATAGGTCTCAAGATCTTCGATCTCTTTGCTTCGTTCCGTCTCATCGGCGATCTGCTTTTCCAGTGCCGCCTCTCTGTTCTGATAAGTCTGATTCTTCTGTTTCAGCTGAAGACTTCCAATTGCAGTCACACAAAAAACAGCCATGACGATCAATAAAATACCCATGGCTCTCAGGTGCTTTCTCTGATCTCGAATACGTCTGCTTCTTGTCTTCGCTGTCATCCGTCTTTCCTCCTATGAGAATAAAATAATTATAAACTCTCTGAGTTTTTTTTTCAATTTGTTTTTGTAGAAATGTCCTGCGATTTTCCCGACTTGTACTACTTTACGAGCCACCGTTCCAGCAGGCCTTAGGAAAAATTCCAACACTGTCTTCAAAATACCTGATATGGGTTCCACGATCCATCTTCCTATCAGATAATAATAGACGATCATGCCCGCCGCCACCGCAAATAATGCATACCCGCGGACTGCTCCGTCATTTTCCCGATACAACAGTGCAAAGATTAAAAATGCAGTGCAGATCCAGTATAGAAGATCCTGAATCGCTATCAGCCAGACACCATGGGGAATCAGCCTTCGAGTGATCCTGAGCAGATCGTACAATGCCAGGATCAACGCACCTCGCAGCATGGCCAGTCCAAAAAACTGCAGCTCTCTGACAATTCCGTCACTCCCCATAGGCTTACCGGAACAGACGGTTCAATAATGTCTCTCCGCCTTTTTTGAAGTCTGACACTTCCGAATACTGGATGCTGTCGATCCTTCCCTCCAGATCGATCTCTCCTTTTTCCAGCGTCAGCCGATTCACATGAAGGTCTGCTCCCTGGATCTTGAGCATGCCCATATCTGTCTCCAGCAGCACTTCCGATATATCAAAAGAGATCACGTCCGACACACCAGTGATACCAGCTGTCCGCCGATTCGAAAGCGTCAGCTTGTGCGCTCCTTTTGCCTGTGTGTGATCTTCCACAGTTCCCATCTTTACCATACAAAAAGACCTCCCATATATTCTCTTAAAATATATTAGGAGGTCCTAAGATTTATACCTTATAAATATCTGTAAAGCTCTTTTGCTTCATCCTTTTTGACGGTCTCCTGCACGTCCAGCACTTCCACCTTTACAGTTCTTGTACCGAACTGGATCTCGATCACATCCCCTTCCTTCACGTTCAGGGAAGCTTTCGCCGTCTTATCGTTTACCAGAACACGTCCTGCATCACAGGCCTCATTGGCAACTGTCCGACGCTTGATCAGTCTGGAAACTTTCAGAAACTTATCTAATCTCATGCTCTGTCGTATTAGTTCAGGGCATCTTTCAGTGCTTTACCAGCTTTGAACTTCGGAGCTTTGGAAGCTGCGATCGGCATCGGCTCACCAGTATGCGGGTTTCTTCCCTCTCTTGCTGCTCTCTCAGCTACCTCGAAGGTACCGAATCCAACAACCTGAACTTTCTCACCTTTCTTTAATTCATCAGTAACAACCTCGATAAATGCTTTTACAGCTTTCTCTGCATCTTTCTTTGTAAGCTCAGCGTTCTCTGCAACTGCTGCGATCAGTTCTGCTTTGTTCATGATTTTATTTTCCTCCTGGAATATTTTCATTTATTGTGTACAACACGTATCATAGTTATACCGGTTTTCCTACTGTTTGTCAAGCGGTTTCCCTTGAAGTTCCGCGGTTTTTCGATTCCGCTTTGCCTCCTTTTCCTGCCGCTTGATTTCCTCCCAGCGAGCCTGATTCTGCTCGTCGGAACCATATTCTTCGTCGCCAAATACATGTGGATGACGGCGGATCATCTTCTCCGCCAGACCATTTATCACGTCATCCATCGTAAAGAGACCTTCCTCTTTGGCGATCTGTGCATGAAGCAGTACCTGCAGCAATACGTCCCCCAGCTCTTCGCAGAGATTCTCCGGATTCTTCTGCTCAATAGCCTCCACAACTTCTTCACATTCATTTCTAAGACAGGAGATCATGCTCTCATGGGTCTGAGCCTTGTCCCATGGACAGCCATGGTCACTGCGCAGTTCAGCGATGATCCCCACCAGTTCTTCGTAACTGTACATCTTCTTACAGCATCTTCTGGATCATCGCCAGTACTTCTTCTCCCATTGCAGCACTCTTCTTGTCTGCATCCTCCAGAGAAGTACCTTTGACACCATAGTAGAATTTTACCTTCGGCTCTGTACCTGACGGTCTTACGCACAGCCATGCGCCATCGTTCAGATCATAGTAAAGTACATTGGATGCCGGAAGGCCGGTCGGTTTTACTTCACCAGTCTTCATATCTTTGATCGTATCCAGCTTGTAGTCTCTTGCAGATACTACATGATAGTCACCAATTCTGACCGGCGTATTATTTCTCAGAGTCTCAAGGATCTCCTGAATCTTTGCAAGTCCTTCAATCCCTTTGAGTTCGATAGATTTCACTGCGTCTTTGTAGTAGCCGTATTTCTCATAGAGAGCAACCATAGCATCCCACAGAGTCATGTTTTTGGTCTTATAGTAAGCCGCTGCCTCGCAGAGAGCAACCGTTGCGGAGATGGCATCCTTGTCTCTTGCGTATGTACCGATCAGACAGCCGTAGGACTCTTCCATTCCGAACAGATACGTTCCTTTTCCGGTCTGCTCATCTTTCAGGATCTGCTGTCCGATGTATTTGAATCCCGTCAGAACCTCTATCAGTTCACAGTCATAGGATGCTGCGATCGCATCTACCAGATTGGTGGTTACGATGGATTTAACAACCTGTCCATCCGCCGGGATCTTGCCTGCAGCCTTCTTCTGGCTCAGTACATAGTCGCAGAGCAGAGAACCTGACATATTACCAGTCAGCGGAATATATTCTCCTGATTTTGTATCTTTTACATAGACTCCAAGACGGTCTGCATCCGGGTCAGTTGCCAGCACCAGATCTGCATCCACTTCCTTTGCAAGCTTCAGTCCCAGCGTAAAAGCTTCTGCCGCCTCCGGGTTCGGATAGCTGACAGTCGGGAAATCTCCGTCAGGAAGTTCCTGCTCTTTTACAACATATACATTTTCAAATCCAAGCTCTTTAAGCGCACGTCTTGCCGGAATATTTCCGGTACCATGAAGCGGGGTGTAAACGATGCGGATGTCTTTCTGCATTTTATCAATGGCATCCTGATTTACTACCTGTGCTTTTACATGTGCAATGAATTTATCATCGATCGCCTGTCCGATGATCTCATATTTGCCTGCTGCAATGGCAGCTTCACGGCTCATAGTCTTCACCGTAGACAGATCAGTGATCGCCAGTACCTCTGCGGTAACGCCTTTATCATGAGGCGGAGTAAACTGTGCTCCATCCTCCCAGTATACTTTGTATCCATTGTACTCTGGCGGATTGTGGCTGGCAGTGATATTAAGACCTGCGATACAGCCAAGCTCACGTACTGCAAATGACAGCTCCGGTGTTGGTCTTAAAGACTCGAATTTGTATGCTTTAATTCCATTTGCTGCCAGTGTCAGAGCCGCTTCCTCAGCAAACTCCGGAGACATATGGCGGGAATCATAAGCAATTGCTACGCCTTTTCCCTGTCCTCCCTGCTTGATAATATAATTTGCAAGTCCCTGGGTCGCTCTGCGTACTACATAGATGTTCATACGGTTAATACCTGCACCGATAATTCCGCGCAAGCCCGCTGTTCCAAATTCCAGATCCTTGTAGAAACGTTCCTTTATCTCTTTGTCATCATCTGCGATCGCACGCAGTTCAGCTTTTGTGGCTTCGTCAAAATACGGATTGGAAAGCCATTCCTCATAGATTGCTTTATAGTCCATTTTGCACAACTACCTCCCTGATTTTTCGTATTTTCTGGGATTATTATATAATAATTCATATGAAAAAGAAACTCTTTTTTCCCTTTGTGCAAGGAATTTCTCAAGTTTCTCCATATGCTTGCCCGGAATCCATGCTTTATTGGTATTATAGTAGTAATTTGCCAGTTTCCAGAATTTCTCCGGATACAGCAGACGGATTCCCAGGTATTCCCGTTCTTCCTCTCTGAGTGGCCGGACCTCGCTATATGTTTTCAGCATTTTCCGGCCAAGTCTGGCATCATAGTTCTGCTTTTCCAATACCTTTCTCATGAACAGGTAGAGGTCGTTCATCTGCACATCCACAGAAAATTTTTCAAAATTGATCACGGTCATATGCCCGCCTGCCACCAGCAGGTTATGATGAATGTATTCGCCATGGCAGATCTGCCCTTCTTCCAATGCCTGCCTGCGCAGAGCCTCATAAGAAGTCTCTTTCAGCAGACGTTCTGCCCGCTCAGCTTCCTCACGAATGGATGAAAAGCACTGAATATAGGCTGCCTCAAATTCATTTTTCCGGTTCTTCCTGCGGACAAACGTATAGATCTTCCGAAGCTCCTGATTATGCCGTGCCAGCTCTTCTCTGGCATCAGTTCCTGCAAGACGCTCCACATCCTTCTGCTCGAATCCCGGCACCTGTTTCATATCCCGATGGAGTGCTGCCAGCAGTGACACCGCCGCCAGGATCTCACTCTCACTGCGAGTGTCACATTCCCGTCCCTCCGGTGATTCTTTGACAAGATAATTCAGATATTCCCGGTAAACCGTCACCAACCTTCCTTCAGCATCGGCGATGATCTGATCTGTCCGATGACCGCATGCCTTCAGATGCGCCAGAAGCTGCTGCTCTTTCTCTACTTTGGCGGCACTGCCGGAGAACTCCCGGATCAGCAGACGCCCCTCGCTGCTATCCAGCAAAAATGCACCGCGCACCCGCCAGCTTGCATTTACAGAAAACGGATATTGCTCCAGAACCTGCAGATCTCTCTCATTCATAGAAGTCCCCCCATATATCGGCATTTCGTACCTTCTATCTTATGAAGGAAAGGATGGGGTTATGCAGGTTTTTCGAAAAAAGATGTTTCGGAGTGTTCCTCGCAATCCGATGGGGACAGCTTGTTCAGAGGGACCGCTCGCGCTAAGTCCTCGATCCAGCGGTACTAACCTTCGACCTTCGCCTATGGCTCGGTCTTAGGAAGTACCGGGACTGCGGACGTCCCCTTCACAAGCAGTCCCCATCGAATCACGAAAAACTCTCCAACATAAAAGCTGACACACCTTCACGGCATGCCAGCTTCATTCTCTTCTTATATAACACTATTTTTTAGCAGTAACAAGTTCAATAATTGTCGAGGACAGATCTCTAATCGTCTCCGCCGAACATAATATAGTCTCTGCATGAATCAACAACAATCCAAACTCCATCTCGCCTTCTGCTTCCCGCTGTAATGCTGATGCATGTGCCTGCGCAGCTTCTTTGAATTGTTCCAGACCTTCCTGATAAGCAGTCTCCCAGTCTTCTCCTTCTTTTGCCAGCTCTATCGCTTCCAGAAAACTACTTTTTGCAGAACCTGCCGGCGAGATAATACCGAGACAGATTTCTTCATATTTTTCCTGATTCTTCATTTTCTATTCCTCATATTTCTTTTGCCATTCCTTTAATGGTTTTTAAAATACCTTCCGCATCCATCAATCCATACATTTTCATATCAATTGCCTGAATAGGTCTTCCACCTGCTTCTTTTGCAACTTTTTTCAACATAAATCGAATCTGCGGTCCAAGTAAAATCACATCTGACTTTTCAATTTCATCACTGGCAGTTGCCAGAGAAGTTGCCCATATATTGATTTCATAATTTTCACTATCGGCTACTTTCTTAATTTTGTCACACAATGCACCAGTAGATGCACCTAATGAACAGATCAATAATACATTTAACATACTTACCCTCCAAACTGACTCCTGTCACGAATCATTTCTGCAATTTTTTCCGAAAGAACAATCGCATTTCCTGTAAAATAATTGGCTGTCTGCCTCTTGTTCATAAAATTTTCCTGTGTAAGAATAATATTGTTTGATACTATTTTACACAAATGACTGGTTGGCTGGGACGAAATTGCATAGACATGATAACCATTTTTCAAAGCACCCTTTGCGATACGAAACAAATCCTCCGTTTCTCCTGAATTACTTACAACTATCAAAATCGCCTCTGCCGCAGTACCAATTACATCCAACGGATTAAAGTTTGCTGCATAATATCCGGCTTCAACTAATCTGTCGCGAAAGTAATTACACACGAAATGCGAATACCCAAGTCCCTGCAAGTAAATACGGACATTAGGTGTCTCTGTAATCTTCTGTATCAATTTGTCTATGACTTGCAGACTTTCATCTGAAATAATGACCGTACTCAAACTGTCTCTCAACTGTAGTTCGACACTCTTTTCCATCTGTTTTCGAAATGAAAAACACATGTCACTATATCCATAATAGCCCATTTTCTTTGCAAGTCTCACAACCTTAGATGGTGAACAGTATGTAAGCGTAGCCAGCTCTCTTACAGTAATTGTTGAATTTCCTGCTTCTAATTGACGATACAGTTCATATATTATATTTTTTTCTTCTTCCAGATTAATCTGCTTTACAATGTCTGAAATATTCATGCCATCCTGTCCGGAACAACTTTCGTTCCTCCAACGTAGTCATGCAACATACGCCGATCCTTGTTGCATCTCATAGCCAACACAGACGCGGCTGCAACTACGATCCAAATTCTGTTTATAACGATTATATCACCAAAACAAAGGGCTAACAATGTCCGGAAATAACTACTGATTGGAGAAAACCATCCTTCCAACAAAATGATGCCCAAAATTTCGCGACACAAGAGCTGTCGAATCCTCACAGGCATTCCATTCCCAGATACTACTATCAGATGAAAAAGTTTTTTCCCAATGGTCTGTCCATTCATTATTTTTACTAGGGTGCCAAACAACAAGCAGTGTAGCCCTAACATTAATATCATGATTCCAATTGCTTCTTTTATGGAATGCTGTTCCAATGTCATGTAGTAGACCATTTTCATGCCCTTACACTTTAGTATAAAGGCATGAAAAGCAATGAGAACTGCACTGTAAAGATACCAATCTACTGCATATGCCGCCAGACGTCTTAATGAAAACATCTTATATGCGTCATTCTGCATTTTCCTTTGCATCATTTTCCTCACTAATATACTGTTTATCAAGCATCTTAATGAACGGCCAATAGATGACTCCCGACACTACAAGAAGTACAATTTGCAACACACCTCCCAGCCAGCTTCCTGTCATCATCCAACCTCCAAATGGAGCTGGCAGTGTCCATGGTACAGGCGTACCTGTCGGCCGCGGAACAATTCCTACTTTCATTGTAAAGTATGCAATAGAAACACAGACTACCGGAGACAGAACAAATGGAATCAGCATTACCGGATTTAACACGATTGGCAATCCAAAAATAATAGGTTCATTTACATTGAAGATTCCCGGAATTAATGCTGTTTTTCCAACTGCTTTTATTCTTTCTGATTTACATGTGAAAATCATCTCAAGAATCAGCGGTAATGTCAGTCCAGTACCTGTCAAAAAGATAATCATGTCTCCAAATGCATCCGTTACAATAAAAGGTCTGACTGCCTGTGCATTCTGAATATATACCTGAAGATTTGCATCACGTGCTGCCTGCCACAGCGGCGTCCATACTGTCTGAATAACGTTTGTTCCATGAATACCAAACATCCAGATCAGTGAATTTAAAATTGTACAGATAATTGTTCCGACAAACGAAGTTCCCAAGTTTGTTAGAGGAGCCTGCAGAATTGTATAAATAATATTGGATACATTTCCAAAAGAAGATTTCTCTGCCAATACTCGGACAATAAGGAATAAGAAACAACAAATTGCTGCCGGAATAACAGCTGTAAACTGCTGTGATACAAACGCTGGTACGCTCTCCGGCATTTTAATTGTAAGTTTCTTTTTAATACAGAAATTATAGATAGCTTCTGTAATAATTGAAATCAACAATGCTAGGAACAAATTTCTTGCAGAAAATTCTACAAATAAAAATCCTGATCCATCTTCCGTAAATGCCATTACTAAGAAGAAACTCATGAGTGCTACTATAATCGCCGGTGTTGTATTGATTTTATCTTTTTTTGCCAACTGGTAAGTTGTTCCTATAATAGCTGCTATAGAACTGATTCCCATAGTTGCTACATTCATATAGCTCCAGTTCCAGTTTGCCCATAATTCTTCTCCGAAAACACCAGCCATAAATGTCTGATATGCTTCAAGAGGGAAATCACTGATAACACAGCAAAATGCTCCTACCATCATTAATGGCATCATGGCCATCATACCATACTGTATCGCAGACAAATATTTGTTTGACTGTACCGCTTCAACCATTGGAAGCATTTTTTCTTCCATTTTATCTAAAAATTTATTCATGTTAATCCCCCTACACTATCCGGTCAGCTATCTAAAGTTTGGCCAATAACCTCCATTAACCTCTTTGAAATCTTTGATAATAGCCTTTGCCACATCTGCATCCCCAATCATTCGGTTCTCTGTAAATGCCTGCAACAGTTTCTGGTCATTTTCTTCCAGAATCGCCTCAACCAGCAAATGCTCACAGGCGTATTGATTTTCCAGAAGTCCTTTTTCAAACTGTCCTACAGGTCCATGTCTTAACGGTAAAATTTCTTCTTTACCAATCATGCAAGTTGCTTCCAGCATCATACCATCATCAAGATTTGGTACAATCCCATCATTCTTTACCATAACCAGTGCCAGTTCCTTTTTATTGTTAATAATAGAAAGCACCAGTTCTACAAGATAAGCAGCATGAACATCATTATCAGAATATACAGTCTCCGAGTTCATTTCCCCTTCAAACTCTGTATAAGGACTGATTTTATCTGTAATATCATATTTTGTTCCCTTCATCTTTCCAAGCACTGCGACCTCTTTACAGAAACTAAATACATGTGCTTCCCGTCCTGCTACTACTTCGTCATATCTGGTATGATCTGGTCTGTAATGCTCATAAGAAAGCTTCGGATACAGATAATACAGATTATATGTATTAGGAAGTGAATATGGAAAATCTTTGATCATCTTCAGATGATGGTAAAAAACAATTCCCCAATGATCATCCTCACCTCTGATTCTGGCTTTTGCTTCCTCACGGAGCCTGTCATAATTTTCTGTAATATAAGTAAGAATCTCCGGCAATAAATCTTTTCCTGTCTTCTTATCCAGTACCTGTGTAAACCATCCATAATGGTTCAATCCAAAGTAAATACAATCTACTTCACTGCGCTTTTTACCGATTAATGGCAGATATCTTCCAATCACATCTGTCGGCATATCGCAGATATTGACGATCTTTTTATCTTCCGGATATATAACCTTGCATGCCTCTGCTACAATTGCTGCAGGATTCGAATAGTTAATGATCCATGCATCTTTTGCATAGGTTCTGATATCCTTGATCAGCTCCAACATCTGAACTACACTTCTGATTCCATAAGCAAGGCCACCAGCGCCGCAAGTTTCCTGTCCGATTCGTCCGTACTTATATGGAATCTTTTCATCATACTTTCTCATCTCCAGTCCACCGGCGCGAATCTGAACAAAAGCGAAGTCAATTCCGTCAAACGCTTCTCTTTTATCTGTTGTATATGAAAATTCAACTTCTGGATAATATTCCTCAAAAAGTACTTTTCCAAACTCACCAACTACTGACTGGCGTTCTGCATTAATGTCATACAGAACAACTTTATTCAGCGGAAACGGTTTCTGCAGCATCACCAGAAGTTCCAACATATCTGGCGTATAGGTGCTTCCGCCTCCACAAATTACAACATTATACTTTTTCATAGTATACAACCCCTTTATGCAATTTTTCTTAATCAGCCGCTGAATTTATTGTGATTTCATTATATTTCAACAAAATAGCAAAGTAAATATGTGCAACATGTTTTGGAAATCGTTTCAACAATTTGAAATATGTTTCACATATAGTTTTTAAGTCAAAAAAATAACCCTCATCAAACGAGGGTTACTTTCATAAAATGTCTTGATAGATTTCCAGCGCCCGGCTCATAAGCCACTCACGCTCATTTTTCTCTGGTTCTTCCAGCACTTCTTCCAGAAGTTTTTCGAGGATCTCACCCAGGCGGGGGCCTGCCGGGATTCCTTCCGCGATCAGATCACGGCCGGTCACAGCAAGTTGCTTCAATGTAAAGCACTGCTGCTTTTCCAGAATCTGCTCATAGATTGATTCAATCTCAGACAAGTTCTGAAGTTTGGATTCCTGTGTCTCTTTTGTCTGTGCCAAGATATCTGCCCGGCACACGTTCAGATACAGCGAAAACAGATCCGCTCCGATCCGATTGGCAGCGCGGCGCACGCTGGATGAAGTGGTGGCTGGCCGATCATCGTGATGAAGCACCAGTCTTCTCACATTACGGATGGTATCATTATCAAACTTCAGGCGGCGCAGAATCTTTGCTGTCAGCTCTTCGCCAACCTGAGCATGCCCATAAAAATGATCGATTCCATTGGCATCTGTAGTCTTCGTCTGTGGTTTTCCTATATCATGGAGCAACATGCTCAGACGCAGTACCTTGTCCGGTTCCACATATTGCAGAGCGTTTGCAATATGCTCACCCACCGTATCCATATGATGAGGATTATTCTGCATACATGCCATACATGCATCAAACTCCGGCAGCATTACACCGGTGATGCCCAGCTCCCAGGCTTCCAGGATCCGGTCAGGATGTGGGGACACCAGCATCTTCACCAGTTCTGTCTGGATCCGCTCAGCACTGACTTTTCGAAGATTTTCACACAGTTTTTTTACAGCTTCCCTGGTCTGTTCTTCCAGTTCAAATCCAAGCTGAGCACCAAACCGTACCGCACGCATCATACGCAGCGCATCTTCTCCAAAACGTGCTTCCGCATCACCCACGCAGCGAATGATCCCACGTTTCAGATCTCCTGCTCCGTCAAACTCATCGATCAATCCTTCTGCCGGATTGTAGGCCATGGCATTGATCGTAAAATCCCGGCGCTTCAGATCCTCCAGCAGACTCTTGGTAAACTGCACTTCCTTTGGATGACGGCAATCCTCATACTCTCCATCCACCCGGTAAGTAGTCACCTCAAATCCTTCTTTTCCCAGCATAACCGTCACCGTTCCATGCTGGATCCCGGTATCGATGGTTCTGGAAAACAATGCCTTTACCTCATAGGGAGATGCAGATGTGGTAATATCCCAGTCTGCAGGTTCTCTTCCAAGCAGTGCATCGCGCACACAGCCGCCGACTGCATAGGCTTCATGCCCTGCCGCAGTCAAAGTATCTATAATATGTTCAACTTTTTCCGGAACGTCAATTCTATACATTCTGACTCCTTGTAATCATATTCCGTTTATTTTCAGTATTCACAATTACACACATCTGTATATTTCTTTGTGAACAAAACATCCCGGCTCCTTTATCAGAAGCCGGGACGCAAATTACAGTTTTACAGGCATCAACTTAGTATGCTTTGCCCCAATATACCATTTTTTTCGCCGGTCTTCCACAGCAGACACATTTATCAGACAGCTGATGCTGTTCAAACGGCATGCAGCGGCTGGTAGCAGTGGTATCTTCCTTGATCTTATCCTCACAAGCCTGATCTCCACACCACATAGCTCTTACAAATCCCGGTTTGTTATTGATAGTCTCTACGAACTCTTCATAAGTAGTTGCATCATACGTATGAGAATCTCTGTGTGCTCTTGCCTTCTCCAGCATATCATGCTGCATAGTCTCAAGAATCTCACCCAGCTTGGTCTCGATCTCATCTAAGGATACCACGATCTTTTCTCTGGTATCACGGCGAACGATCACGGCCTGATTTGCCTCGATATCCTTCGGACCGATCTCAATACGGGTCGGGATTCCCTTGATCTCCTGCTCTGCGAATTTCCATCCCGGAGATTTCTCGGAATCATCAACTTTTACCTTAAACTGACGAGCCAGCTTATCTCTCAGCTCATATGCTTTGTCAAGAACACCTTCCTTGTGCTGTGCAACTGGAATGATCATGGTCTGTACCGGAGCGATCCGCGGCGGCAGCACCAGACCGGAATCATCACCATGAACCATGATGATTGCACCGATCAGACGGGTAGTCACACCCCAGGAAGTCTGATGTACATACTTCAGCTGATTATCTTTATCCGTAAACTGAATGCCAAATGCACGTGCAAATCCATCACCGAAGTTATGGCTGGTACCTGACTGCAGTGCTTTTCCGTCATGCATCAGTGCCTCGATCGTATAGGTTGCAGTTGCTCCTGCAAATTTTTCCTTATCCGTCTTGCGGCCTTTGATCACCGGCATTGCAAGCACCTGCTCGCAAAAATCAGCATATACATTCAGCATCTGCTGAGTACGTGCCTCTGCATCTTCCTCCGTTGCATGAACCGTATGTCCTTCCTGCCACAGGAACTCTCTGGAACGAAGGAACGGTCTGGTCGTCTTCTCCCAACGAAGTACAGAACACCACTGATTATATACTTTCGGAAGATCTCTGTAGGAATGAACCTCTTTCTGATAAAAATCACAGAACAGAGTCTCAGAAGTCGGACGGATACACATACGCTCCTGCAGCGGCTCCAGTCCACCATGAGTTACCCATGCAACCTCCGGTGCAAAACCTTCTACATGATCTTTCTCTTTCTGAAGCAGACTCTCCGGGATCAGCATCGGCAGATATACATTCTCTACTCCTGTCTCCTTGAATCTGCGGTCAAGCTCTTTCTGAATATTTTCCCAGATCGCATAGCCAGCCGGTTTGATCACCATGCATCCCTTTACGCTGGTATAATCACACAGCTCCGCTTTCTTCACGACATCGGTGTACCACTGGGCGAAATCCACGTCCATGGAAGTGATGCCTTCTACTAACTTCTTGTCTTTTGCCATTGTTTGCAATCTCCTTTTCCTTAGCCGCCGCGCCTTCTCGTCGGCAGCCGTTTTTCATGCAAGTATAAACTCCATTATCTTCTATATAATAAGAAGGAATCCCACGTTTGTCAACCGGGATTCCCTTAATTTCCTTTATGGTCTGATTTTAATATTTATTTCGTGATGTAGCTTTTCTGGTTATCTGAATAGCTTCATATGTTCCTTTATAATCCATAAAAGATATCACGGCCTCAAGTGCATCAATTACAGCTAATTGTGCAATTCTTGCTGTTACGGACTCAGATCTAAATACGGTTTCTTTTGTCGAAGTCATGATTACATAATCGCAGAATCGATGCATCGGTGATTTTCCATATGTTGTAAGTCCCACTGTAGTTGCACCACTAATCTTTGCATTCTTCAAGCATTCAATTACATTTTTATTTGTCCCCGAATGCGAAATACCAATCGCTACTTCTCCCTCTTTCATTAGCACAGATTCCATCGCCTGAATATCTGCATCTTCTTCAACCGAACATCGAATTCCAATTTTAAGGAATTTGTGCATTGCATCATGTGCTACCATTGCGCTTCCTCCTGCTCCAAAAAATACAATTTTCCTTGCATTTTTTATAATACTTGCCACTTGTTCCAACATAGTAATATCTAAAAGATGAAGCGTTTCTTCTATGGTTTCTATTTCTGATCGAATTACTTTATCAACAATTTGTTCCGGAGTATCCTTTTCTTCAATAGAAGAATTTAACTGCTTATAAGGAGACATCATATCTTGTGCCAGACTTATTTTTAAATCTTGGTATCCTTTATATCCAACACTCCTGCAAAAACGAACAACTGTCGCATCGCTGATTCCGGCTTTTTCTGCCAGTTCTGTTACTGTATAATCCAATATATACATATAATTATTTAAAATATAATTAGCAACTTTTTTCTCTGATCCTGTTAATGTTTTCATTTTACTTTTAATATTCATTACACATGATGTTCGATTCATATGTCACCTCTTCTTTTCATTAAGTTGCTAAAATTGACAAAATCCAGAAAGATCAGCCCTTCTGGATTTTGTAATTATAATTCTATAGGATTTTATTTTTCTTTTTTGTGAAAGATCTTTTTAAAAAGTTTCACAACAATCGCCTGAAGGTTTTCGATATATGTAGCTACCAGAATAATCAATCCAATGGCAATGTACTGATAGAAGGTATCCATTCCAATTACAATCAATCCAATTCTCAATGCTGACAAAGTAAACGCACCCAGAACTGTTCCAGCCATACTTCCTTTTCCGCCCGCAAGACTTGTTCCACCAATCGCAGCAGCCGCAATTGCCATTGTCTCATAACTTACACCGGCACTTGGTTCTCCTGTTCCCAAGCGAGCCATTGTCACAAGTCCAGCCAGAGCTGCCCCAATACCACACATTGCATACGCAATTGTTTTATATTTGTCTACATTAATACCTGACAGTTTTGTTGCCTCTTCATTCGAACCGATTGCATAAATGTAAACACCGATTCTGGTTTTTGTCAGTATAATTCCATAGACAATTGCCAGTAAAAACATATATAACATACTCAGACGAATTCCTCTGAAAATTTCCGTCTGAAACAACTGCCTAAAGGAATCACTAACACCTAACACAGTTTTTCCACCACAAAGCACATATGCAACACCTCTAAGCATTTCCATCATACCAAGAGTTGCAATAAATGGTTGTAATTTCATTTTTGTTACAATAAATCCATTAATCACACCAATAAATGCACCTATCAAAATGCCAACAACAATCGTTAAAATCGGATTAAATCCGCTAGACGATAATATTGCACATGCCACAAGCACGACTGCCATGGTCGACCCTACAGAGAGGTCAATTCCTGCAGTGATAATAGCCATCGTAATACCCATTGCAAGAAATGCATTTACTGTTCCCTGCTGTATAATATCAATCAAGTTATCATATTCCATATATCTGGCATTTAATAAAGAAAATATGAGAATAACCAGTACTAACGCAACAGCAGTTGTTATTTCTCTGCTACTCTTCTTCGTAAATCGTGATAATGCTTCTTTCATCTCTCAGACTCCTCCATCGCATGTGCAAGAATAATCTCTCCTTCGAATTCTGATTTATCTGTTAATTCTCCAGTAATATTTCCTTCTCGCATAATGATAATTCGATCACTCATTCCAATTACTTCTGTCATTTCAGAAGAAACCATTATGATCGTCTTGCCTCTTGCAACAAATTCTTCCATTAATTTGTAAATTTCAGATTTCGCACCTACATCAACACCTTTTGTTGGCTCATCAAAGATAAGAATATCCACATTTGTTGCCAACCATTTTGCCACTATGACTTTCTGCTGGTTTCCACCTGACAAATTTTTCGTCAAATGCTCAGGATTGCGAATGTTGAGATGAACACTTTCTGCAAATTTGTTAAAATTATCAACAAGCCCGTTAAAATTCAAAAATCCCTTCTTTTGAAACTGTTTTAATACAGCCATATTCATATTCATACAATTACTCATGGATGGAATAAAGCCCTCTCTTTTTCTGTCTTCCGAAATGAGGCCTATTCCATGTGCCAATGCATCTTCTGGACTTTTATTGATAACCCGCTGTCCATTCACATATATTTCACCCTCATACAACGGATCTGCGCCAAAAATCGCCCTCATAACTTCTGTTCTCCTGGCTCCTACTAAGCCAGCAAAACCAAGGATTTCTCCTTTATATACTTTAAAACTAATATCGCGGAATGTTTTTCCACGTAAATTTCTTGCTTCAAATACCACCTTAGAATGATCTACACATGATGGCTGTAAGCGAACAGCATATTCGGACACATCACGTCCTACCATCATTCTAATCAATTCTGGTTTACTCGTTTCTTTAATAACTTTAGTTCCTACATATTCACCATCTCTCAAAATTGTAATACGATCTGCAATTTCAAAAATTTCATCTAATTTATGACTGATGAAAATAATAGTAAGTCCCTTTTTCTTTAAATCTCGAACAATATCAAATAATTTTTCTATTTCGGTTGTTGATAAGGCAGATGTGGGTTCATCTAATGAGATTACATCCGCATTATGATATAAAGATTTTGCTATTGCCATCATCTGAAGGTCTCCAACTCCAAGACCTGACACAGAATCAATACTTTTAAATGAACATCCCAAGTCCTGTAAAATCGCATCTACACGCGCATTAATATCTTTATAATCAAGCAAGCCTGCCTTTGTACGTTCAAATCCCAAAGCAATATTCTGTGCAACATTAAGGTTTTCTACTACCTGAACCTCCTGATGCACCTTAATAACCCCTTTTTCAATCGCTTCATAGGGTGAACTATAATTTGCCGGTTTTCCATCCAGCAAAATTTCTCCGGATGTCGCAGTAAATACTCCATGAAGAATATTTAATAACGTTGATTTTCCCGCTCCGTTCTCACCAAGCAGTGCATGTACTTCACCTTTTTTTATTGAAAAGGAGATATCTTTTAAGGCAACAACACCGGGAAATTCTTTGCGTACATGATCAAACACAATCTTATTCTCTTCCACCCAAATCACCTCCTGCACAAATTTATGTATCAATTTTAGAAAGGGGCTACTATAAAATCTGTATTTTACCCTTCTGGGAACGTTAACAGGTATTTTACAGTAGCCCTAAATATTATTTATTCAAATGTCGGATCGGTCCAACCAATCGTATCAGCTTCATCTGCATCAACATTTGTTGCATCCGTAACCATTGCCGGTGTCCAGATTACAGACGGCATTTCCTGACCAAGAAGAATTCTCACAGCACACTCAGTTGCCATCTGAGATTCATACAGCGGATACATACTAACAGTTGCAGATAACTCGTTTGCTCTGATAGACTCATATGCCTCGTCTGTACCGTCCATACCAATTACATATACATCCTTATTAAGAGTTTTTCCACTTTCTTTTACTGCTTCCAAAGCTCCCATAGCCATAACATCATTATTGCAGCAGATGATCTTAAGATCCGGATATGTTTTCAGTATGGTTGCTGCCACATCTTTTGCAGTATTACGATCCCAATCTGCATTCTGACTATCAACAACTTTAATTTTTGATCCAAGCTCTTCCAGCCTCTCGGTAAATCCATTTGTACGATTCTTAACAACATCAGTTCCTGCAAGTCCCATAATAATCGCACATTCACCATCACCAATGTTTTCATTTGCCCAGTCCGCTGCAACTACACCTTCATCATAAGAATTCGGTCCAATAAACATATCTGCACCATTGAATTCATTGTTTACTGCTACCGTTGCAATATTATCTCTATGTGCATTTTCAACAGCTTCTGTACAGTTTGATGTTGAAATCGGAGATGCAAGAATCAAATCCAGTCCCTGACGAACCTGATCTTTCATATTTGCAAGCTGTCCTTCTGTATCAGACTCACCCATAGGTGCCTGAATATCTATAGAAGTATTTATTCCCCCGGCAGTCAATTTTTCAGCCATTGCTTCATATCCATCGCTGAGTGCCTGCCAATATACGTTATCTACGGAACGAATGGTTGCTCCCAGTTTAATTTCTTTATCAGATTTCGGAATTGCACCAAGATTTTCTCTCATCTCATCAAAGGTCCATGTTTCCTCTACTGTTAACGGATCAAATGCTTTGCTTGTATCCCCCCATCCTGCTGCAAACTGAGCCGGAACCTCTGTAGAAGCATCTGCTGTAGTCGAAGTCTCTTCTGTAGCTGCGTCTGTAGTTGCTTCTGTAGAACTTGCTGTATCTTTACTTCCACACCCCACCATAGAAGCAACGATAGCTGCACTCAGCAATACACTTAATACTTTTCTTTTCATTTTTATCCTCCTTTTATTGAACCGGTTCTACCGGAAAATCTTTTATTATATTAGTTTTTGCTTAAAGCACTCCACGGATTTGAATGTGTCATCTGATAAATTTCATTCTCTGAAAATCCATTTTCCTGAAGCAGTGGTATAAATTCTGTCAAAATATAATCAATTCCTACAATTCCAAAATAATTTTTTAATCGATCCGTTGTCGGATCCGTAGAAATCAATATCTGACTTAAAAAGCCTTCGTCAATCATATATCTAAGCATTTTTATTTCTGAAGCCACATTATGAAACTCAAACAGAGTGATCGTATCATATTCCATAAACACACCCGTCTGTGCTATCTTCTTGTGAATACTGTAGTCTTCCACCTGCCTATCAACATGACAAACCAGAATTCTCTTCTCAGGTACACCTATTTTTCCAGCCAGCAAATCAATTGCTTCTAAGACATCCACATTTTCTGTATGAAGCATGATTGGAGATCCTGTTCTCTTAGCCGCAAGACCTGCTGCTGTTAATAAATCTACTGTTTTAGGATTTTTCAGTCCATTGATATCGATCATTGATTTTATCAATCCTGCTTTGCAATCTGTCCGATATTCCGGCCAAAACCATGTACCATCCTGATACATACCTTCTGTAAGTTCTTCCGAAAACAAATCGGCCAGTTTTTCAATCGATGTATTCCATATCCAATGGTCTTTCGGGTAAAACTTTGGAATATGGTAACCTGTTGTCGCCAGAATGTTCACACCGGTAAGTTTAGATAAATCTTTCAATGCCAATGCGTCACGCCCAGTCGCCAAAGGATTTGCATCTACTACGCTTCCTCCGCCTGCTCGTTTATATAATTTCAATTCTTTCATTGAAGCCGGAAAATTATTGATACATATTTCCTTACATCGTATCTGATCTATCGTATTTACGATATAAACATGTTCATGCGGCTGTGTATGTCCCATTTCTTCTTCTGTAATTGTTCCAAGCACAGATTCAAAAAACATTTACTCCCCTCCCTTCTTTAATATTACTTACAACTTTCGCTTCCTATTTTGTACAGTTCTTTGATCTGCGGATAGAGCTGTGTATAAACCTGATATCGTTTTTCATAAACATCTACATGTTCTTTAGAACTGTGAACCACTTTATACACCGTTTTTTCAACCTTGTCCGAAGCTTCATAAACATCCTTGAAGACTCCGGCACCCACACCAGCCAACAATGCTGCACCAACCGGTGCCATATCATTCATATCCAGAATGATAATGTCTTTACCGGTAATATCAGCCTTAATCTGTGCCCAGGTCTCACTCTTGGCTCCCCCGCCAATGGAAACAAATTCTTTCATTTTGTTTCCGGTGACCCGTTCAGCGATCTCGGAGAGCTGACGCAATCCGTAACCGCAGCCTTCCATAATTGCACGATTCATCTCTTTTCTGGTTGTATGAAGAGATACCCCAAAGAATACGCCTCTGGCATATGGATCCCAGATCGGACTTCTCTCTCCCAACATATAAGGAAGAAATACCAGTCCACCGCTTCCCGGTTCCGCCTCATCAGCTTCCTCATTCATGTACTGAAATGCACTCTTACCGGTTCCTACCGCTTTGTCCTTCAGATCCTGGCAGAAATTATCTCGGAACCACTGGTATGAAGCTCCGGTATGAGATAAAGCACCCTGATAGATCCAGGTACCTTTCACTACATGACAACGGTTAATAAATCCTCTGTCAAAGTTCGGTTTATCTGTACAGATGGTAAGCACATTGGTTGTTCCAACAGACTCACATACATCTCCGGCTTTTGTGACTCCTGCCGCAAGTGTCGCACAGGCAGTATCACCTCCACCGATAACAATCGGTGTACCTTTCGGAATTCCCATCTTAATCAGATCTTCATTGATCAGACCTCCAACCACATCTGTGGAATCATGCAATGGAGGAAGTTTTTTAATATCAATTCCCGTCTTCTCACAAAGTTCCTCGGACCACTTAAATCCTCCTGTGGTCTCAAAAAGGTTAGTGTAAGACGCATTGGAATAATCGATTGCAAATTTTCCTGACATCCGCTGTCCCATAAAGGTATTCAAATGTCCGAAATATTTTGTTTTTTCATACGCTTCCGGAAGATGCCGTTTGATCCATAACATAGAGGTACCGGACATCGCTCCAGCCATGGCAGTATTTGCTGTGATTTCAAAAAGTCGGTCCTTACCAACTGCATTCAGGATTATCTCGGCTTCTTCCGTACTGCGTCTGTCGGAATAGATAATAGCATCTACCAAAACCTCTCCATTTTCGCCCATAGCCACAAGTCCCGGACAAAGGCTGGAAATACTGATTCCTGCCACTTTGGACAAATTCAATTTTTTACCTTCCTGAAGAAGTCGGATACATTTTAAGTATGCATTCCACATGTCCTCCATATCGATCTGAACAGAATTCTGATCCGGAGTAATCATACGGTATGAACTGCTGCTGATTCCCAGCGGCTTTGCATTTTCATCAATAATTACAACTTTGATACTGCTCGTTCCTATGTCAACACCCAGTAAATACTTTTTATCCATTCCAGACACCTGCTTTATTTTTTAGAACTGATCATAGTTCTTATCATTCTCAAGCTGAGCAAGAAGCTCTTTTGCCTGCTTGGGAGTATATCCCTCATGAATGATGTAACGAAGTGCAATTACCAGTGCTGTTACATCTTTGTAATCCCATACAAAACGTCCCATGGTAACTCCACCTACACCACACTGCATAGCATCGTAAGTCATGTTCAGGTAATCGTCAAGCGTCTTGCAGGCGTCTCCACCCTGGATAACTACACGGAAGCTGCTCGGTACGCAGGAGATTGCTTTTGCCATAGATTCCGGATCACCAGTATAGGTAGTTTTTACGATATCCATACCCAGCTCGCATGCACTACGCACACAGTAAGCGATGTTTTCCCAAGCGGTTCTCTTGTCAACCGGTACGCTTTCTCCCTTCGGATATACATGTCCGATCAGCGGCATGCCTTTCAGGCGGCACTCCTGAGCAACTTTTCCGATTGCCTCAAACTGCTCGTTCTGGAAATCACCAAGAGTCATGCAACCCATGGATACTGCATCTGCGCCAAGAGCGATTGCGGAATCAACCGTTCCGAATACAGCGTCCTGTGTGGGGGATACCGGAGAGTAGCTGGAAATCTTGCAAAGTAGAGATACTTTACCAGCATGTTTTCCGAGGCATCTCTCAGCGATCGGACCAGTCATGGTCATTGCATCCGGTCTGCCAGCTACGATCTTATCGATTGCACCCTGAATATCCTGAATACCAGTCATCGGAGCAATTCCTCTTGAGATCGCATGGTCAACTGTGATTGCCATCATCTTGTTACTCTTCGGATTGACGAGTCTGCTCATTCTTACTTCTTTTCCTAATAATGCCATTGTTTTCAATCTCCTTTTATATATTCTAATCTGATTATGGTTCAATCTCAATCTTCAGGCCTGCACCGCTCTTGTTCATCTCGTATGCTGCCTGGAAATCTTCTATCTTATATGTATGAGTTACAATTGGCTTCAGGTCGATGTATCCGTTAATCACCATCTCTGCCGCATCCAAGTAATCCTGACGTTTGTAAGCACTGGATCCGGTAACTTTCAGTTCATTGTAATGAATGATGTTCGGATCAAGATCAGCCATAACTCCTTTTACAAATCCAGCGAACAGGCTGACTGCTCCACCTTTACGTGCCAGCTTCAGAGTCGGTGTAACCAGTGCCGGAACACCGATTGCCATGATGATAACATCCATTCCCAGACCATCTGTCTCGCGCTTTACAATTGCTTCCAGATCTTCTTTCGTGGAATCAACAACAATATCTGCACCGCATTCCAGAGCTTTTCCTCTACGATACTCATTTAGCTCACTTACAATAACTCTTCTTGCACCTGCTGCTTTTGCAAGCATTACATGCATCAGTCCGATTGGGCCTGCGCCCACGATCAACACGTTGTCATTAAACTTCAGATTTACATTTCTCTGTCCTCTCAGGCAACAGGAAAGCGGCTCAATCACTGCTCCCTCTGCAAATGTAACATGCTCTGGAAGTTTTACGATATTTCCTTTCTTAATTGCGATCTCCGGAAGTCTTACATATTCTTCAAATCCTCCATCGAACTCATATCCGATTGCCTGACGATTCATGCAGACATTTTCCATTCCTCTTCTGCACATCGGGCAGCATCCACAGGGAATTACATTTGCAACTGCTACTTTATCACCGATTTTGTAGCCTTCTACACTATCACCGATCTCCACGATCGTTCCGCTCATCTCATGTCCAATAACGGATGGGTAACGAACATCTTTCGTTTTCTTTCCTTCCAGAATTCTGATATCTGTTCCGCAGATTGCGGCACGCTCCATCTTCAGTAACATCTCGCCAGCTTTGATCTGCGGCTTCGGATAATCAGATACCGCATGGAACTTATTTGGCCCTTCAAGAACTACAGCTCTCATTTCACTGCTACTCCTTTCTCGTGTTTTCTCTTGATGGTTGTATCATAGCATTTTTGTAATTTTATTTCAATATGTATTTTTACTTTTGTAATTATTCTTCAAAATCTTCCTTCATTTTTTGTGCATATTTACACATTTTCGACCTTGTAATATTGTTTTTCTTCTAGTTTTTCATGTTTTTGTCAATTTTTTGACGTAATTTTATTTCAGAACTATTCTCTTTTGAAAATTATTTTCATCTTTTTATGATTCCAAAAGAAAAAAAGCAGGATCAAACTGATCCTGCTTTTGAAAATTTTGAAATATTTTTTCATAAAATTCAATTAAAATTTGTGAGAAGACGTTGCATTTCGTGTCTTCTGAATCGCATCATACGAACTGTCATAATCCATAAATGATATAACCGCAACCAGAGAATCAATCACCGCCAATTGTGCAATTCTAGCTGTCACTGATTCAGATTTGAAAACAGTCTCTTTCGTCGAAGTCATCAGCACATGATCACACATTTTTTGCAAAGGCGATTTTCCATATGTGGTAAGTCCAATCGTCACAGCCCCATTTGCCTTCGCATTCTTCAAGCACTCCAATACCCCTTTGTTAGTACCCGAATGGGAGATTCCGATAGCCACATCTCCTGTCTCCAGCAGTGCAGACTGCATCGCCTGAATATCCGCATCTTCTTCTACAATACAACGGATTCCGATCTTCAGCAGCTTATGTAATGCATCATGGGCAACCATAGCACTTCCACCTGTTCCGAAAAACACCACTCGCTTCGCATCCTTGATCGCTCTTGCTGCAGCCTCCAACTCTTTCACATCTAAAATGTGAATGGTCTCCTCCAGCGTCTCAATCTCCGAGCGCAGCACTTTGGACACGATTTGTTCCGGTGTGTCCTTTTCTTCCAGGGATGTATTCAGATGTTTATATGGAACAATTGCATCCTGGGCCAGATTGATCTTCAGATCCTGAAACCCCTTATACCCCACACTTCTGCAGAATCTGACTACCGTCGCATCACTGACATCCGCTTTCTCCGCCAACTCAATGACCGTGTAATCCAGCACTTCCATATAATTCCCCAAAATATAGTCTGCTACTTTTTTCTCGGAACCAGTCAGCAGCTTTAATTTGCTCTGAATCGTTACGATACAGGAAGTTCTATTCATTCCGCCTTCCCCCTCTTAAAGTTTATATCTTTTTTCATCATAACTGATTTTTATGCAAAAATCCAGATACGTTTCACATTTCCTGTTCCAGCCGGTTAATATTTTCAATTTTTCCGATCACCACGATCACATCCTCCGGCTCAAACTGATAATCCGGTGAGATCTCGATCATGGTATTATGGCCCTTCTGGATCGCGATAATATTCAACCCGTATTTTTTACGGAAATTACTGTTCATGATCGTCTCTCCGCACAGTTTATTCGGAACCAGGATCTGACGGATCTCCACACTGTTATCCAGCATAATATAATCCAGGAAATTGCTGCTGATCAGACGTTTTCCAAGGCGGATCGCCATATCCTTTTCCGGATAAACGACTTCCGCTCCGATTTTGCGGAGGACTGCTCCCTGTTCCGGGCTCATGGCCTTGGAGATGACCTTGGGCACTCCAAGCTCGAGCACGCTCATGGTAATCAGAATGCTTGCGTCGATCTGCTCACCTATGCACACCGCCACTACATCACAGTTCTGGATCCCTGTCTCCTTCAGGCTTTCCATATTGATGGTTTCTGCCACAAATGCATAATCCGTGTACTGGCGGATCGCCTTTACTTTATCTTCGTCCCGGTCAATGGCGATCACATCCTTGCCCGCCTCTGACAAAGTGATTGCCAGTGCGGTACCAAAACGGCCAAGACCGATCACTCCAAAAGAACCTGCTGTCTGTTTATTTTTCATTTTCATCTTCTCCTCTATCCAATCATTACGGATTCCTCCGTATAACGTGTCTGCCGTTCCGGTCTGGTCACCCAGATCGTTACCATCGTCATCACACCCAGACGTCCAGTAAACATGATCAGGATCAATACTACTTTCGCCGCAAATCCAAGTTCCGGTGTGATCCCTGTGGAAAGTCCTGCCGTACTGAAAGCAGACACGACTTCAAACATGATCTGAACAAAATCAAACTGAGGTGCAAGCACGCACATCAGAAATGTGCCAATACATACCAGCACCATGGATGTGATTACCAGCATTCCTGCCCGGAAGACATTTTCTCTGGGAATGCTCCTGTGAAATGCGCCCGTCCTCCGCTTGGAAAATTCGCTGCGGATCGCCTGCAGCAACACAAAGAAGGTACTGGTCTTCACGCCACCTCCGGTAGAACCTGAAGATGCTCCGATAAACATGAGAATCATAATGACAAATAATCCTGCATTGGAAAGCTCTCCCAGGGAGCAGGTGGAAAAGCCTGCCGTTCTGGCTGACATACTGTGAAAAAATGCCTGCATCCAGGTAAGATGATCTGTCAGCTTCAAAAGTAGTGTTCCGCTCAGTAAAAGTCCTCCACTGGTCACCAGAACCACCTTCGAATGCAGTGTTAATTTCTTAAAACTGCGGTTTCTGGCTACATCCAGAATCACCGGAAATCCAATACCACCTACGATGACCAGCGCACTGGTCACAATGTTCAAAAACACATCATCCCCATAGGGTATCAGATTCTGAAGCCCGCCCAAGATATCAAGTCCTGCATTGTTAAAGGATGCCACTGAATGAAATACACTGATTCCCACCGCATGCAGAAATGGATAATCTCTCGAAAAAACCAGAAAGCTCAAAAGTGCACCGGCCAGCTCAAATCCAAGCGTCATACAGAACACCGCTTTCACCAGCTTCACCACACCTTTGTAATTGTCTACATTCAATGCTTCCTTGGCCATAGTACGACTCTTGAAGCTGACCTTTTTACCCGCTGCGATCACAAGACCTACACCCACAGATGATACTCCCAAACCTCCAATCTGGATCAGCAGTCCCATGATTGCCTGCCCAAACGCAGTAAAATGATCTGCCGTATCAATGGTCACAAGCCCCGTCACACATACCGCACTGGTAGCTGAAAATAATGCATCCACCGGCTTCACCGTAACACCCTGACGCACAGACCAGGGCGTCAGCAACAGGCAGGTTCCTATCAGGATCACCATAGCAAAGCCCATAGCGATCAATCGCCCTGGAGGCTGTTTTTTTATAAATGTTTTCATCATTTTGAATCCTCTTTTCTCTCTGTTGAAACCATAACATTCCACCATATGTTTGTCAACGAATGAAAATCTGAAGTTATTTGTAGTTATTTATGTTTATTTGGAATTTATCGCGAAAACAAACGATTAAGACCGCTAATCAGTTGACGAAAATGATTCTGTATGAGATAATTTTACCGGAGGTGAACTGTATGTTTAAAGTAAATCCCTACAGACCGGGCGCAGGTCTGATGCCAACTTATCTTGCTGGTCGTGATGAAGATATTACAGGTATTGAACATCTTTTTGACGCACTTATTTTAAATATCCCGACCCAATCTGTTATTTTCAGTGGTCTTCGTGGTGTTGGAAAAACCGTACTGATCAACCGCCTGCAGAAGCTTGCTGAAGATAAAAATATTTTCTGCAAACATATAGAAGTGGAAGAGAGAAATGATTTTATTTCCCAGATTGCCACCTGTTCACAGGCCTTTCTTCGGAAAATCAGTACCAAAGAAAAATTCAAAAATCTGATTGAAAAACCATTGGATGCTATCAAATCTCTGGTAGTTTCCTTTGATCCCAATGACAATACATTTTCCCTTTCCATGCAGGAAAAAGAACTTTATAAAATTACCAATCTGACCCAAAGCCTCACGGATGTATTTACTTCCCTTGGCGAAGCTGCATATAAATCTGAGACACCTGTATGTTTTTTCATTGATGAAATTCAGTACATGAAACCCACAGAGCTTGGAGCTTTAATTGCTGCGCTTCACAGAGCCAATCAGCTTGGCTATCCGATTATGGTAATCGGTGCAGGTCTTCCTAAAATCTACGCCATGCTTTCTGCTGAAAAATCCTACTCTGAGCGATTATTTCTTTATAAAGAAATCGGGTCACTTGACACAGAACAATCCAAGAAAGCCATTGAGATTCCTGCCCAGAAGTTACATGTCTCTTACTCTGCTGAAGCTGTAAAAAAGATTACCGAATTATCCAAAGGCTATCCCTTCTTTATCCAGCAGTTGTGCCAGCTTGTATTTGACCATGCCTCTGATCAGGTCATTACTCTTGACGATGTGAATGCAGTCATCCCAGGATTCTTTCAGGTATTGGACAATGGATTTTTCAAAGTAAGATATGAGCGCTGTTCTGATGCCGATCGGCGATTCATCTTTGCCATGGTGGCCTGCGGAACGCTTCCGTGCACCATATCCAATATTGCAAAAATTATGAAAAAACCAGTCGGCTCCATCTCCACTGCCAGAGCGCAGTTAATCAGCAAAGGTATTATCTACTCTGTGAAATACAAGGAACTTGATTTTACAGTCCCTGAATTCAGTGGATTTATCCAAAGGTTGGACGAATATCAGGAATGGTTGAAAACCGAACATCTTATAAAATAATCTTCTGTTTATATTCCCCGGATCTTTTTACAGATCCGGGAATTTTTATCGCCATTTCCAACTCTTCTCTCTCATAGAATTTGTTCCATGGCAAATACTTTTTGTAAAACACTCAACAATACAAATTTTCAATTATATACCCACAGCCATAATCACTAAACAGACCACAAGGAGGCCACGCTTATGGATCACCGGATAAAACTTTATATAGAAAAGACCGGCATTCTGCTAGCTGTCTATCTATTACTGAAATACCTGCTTCCGCTGGTATTTCCTTTTTTTCTTGCCTGGCTGACAGTTTCATTGCTGGCATCTGCCTCCAGGCACTTTCACAGAAAACTGCTTCCCTTTACTGCTTCCGTCGTTGCCATGTTTTTCTTTTTCACAGCCGCCACACTCAAGCTCACCGGATGGCTTCTGCTGGAGCCATGTAAAGACCTGATCCCGGAGCTTCAGACGCAGCTGCAGACATGGATCAATGAATATGCTGATCTGGCAGACTGGATTCCTTCCTCCCTGTCTCTTCATCTGTCCACCGCCGTACCGCCTGTGTTATCCTGTGCATTTGGCATCTTTTTATATTTTATGGCTGTGATCCTCTTTGCCCACGACTGGCCGGATTTTCAACGTCTGCTGACACACCTTCCCTTTGCCAGGCCACTTGAACACGCAGGTAAACGAATCGCCCAGTCCTTAAAGGGCTGGGCGCATGCGCAGATTCGTATTATGTTTGTCATTGTCCTGGAATGTACTGTCGGATACTGGCTCTTACACATCCCCGGTGCAGGACTGTGGGCGGTGCTTACCGGTATGGTGGATGCACTTCCTGTCTTCGGCACCGGCACCATCTTCGTCCCCTGGCTGATCCTTGTCTTCTGTCAGAAAGACTACACCTTTTTTGTATGGCTTCTACTTCTTTACGGGATCACATGGCTGACGCGGGAATTGCTGGAACCCAAACTCTTAGGCGATGGTTTGGGACTTTTACCCGTCTGTTTTCTGATCTCCGTGATCGTCGGGTTAAAATTGTTCGGTGCTGCCGGTCTGTTCACCGGTCCCTTTGGCATCCTATTTGTCAAAGAGCTGTGGACGGAACTGGAAATGTGGGATTCACTTCAAACTCCATCCGCTTCCCGGTGCGGGGATGAGAAAAGATAACCTTATATGCACACAGACAAAGCGGTCCACCTGCTTTTCCATATTTGGCATCTCCACAGATAGGCAGACCCGCATGTGACAACTGTACCCGGATCTGATGGTGCCGCCCCGTCAGAAGACGGATCCTCAGAAGTGTCTTCTCTCCATCTGATGCGAGCACCTCATAGTGAAGTTCGCTTCGTTTGCTGCCCGGGGTTCCCTCTTTGACCACTTTGGATGTATTGGTTCGACTGTCCTTCAACAAATAATCCACAAGTGTATCTTCTCTCTGCTCCGGTTTTCCACAGACTACCGTCTGATACCACTTTTCCATGTGGATATGATCCGTCACCTGACGGCTTAAATCTGCCGCTGCCTTTTCATTTTTCCCAATCAGAACGATTCCTTCCACAGGCTGATCCAGCCGGTTCACCAGACCAAGATAAGGCTTTTTCTCTCCTCGCTCCAGCATCTCGTTGCGAAGAAGGCTCATCAGATCCGGTGTAGACACACGGGCACTTTGCACTGCAAGTCCCGCAAACTTACAGACGACCAGGAGATCCTGGTCGTCGTATATGATCTTATATTTTTTCATTCTTACAGTCTCTTCAGAAGTTCTTCTCTCTGAGCCTCATAACCTGGTTTTCCAAGCAGAGCAAACATATTTTTCTTGTAGCTCTCAACACCCGGCTGGTTGAACGGATTCACACCCAGCATGTATCCGCTGACACCGCATGCGAACTCGAAGAAATAGAACAGCTGTCCAAGGGAGAACTCGTCCTGTGCCGGAATCTTCACCAGAAGGTTCGGTACGTTTCCGTCTGTATGAGCCAGAATAGTACCGTTCATAGCACTCTTATTTACAAAATCAACGTTCTTTCCTGCCAGATAGTTCAGTCCGTCAAGATCAACAGCTTCCTCGCCCATCACGATCTCATCCTCACAGGTCTCTACTTCCAGAACGGTCTCATACATGATTCTGGAACCATCCTGAATGAACTGACCCATAGAATGAAGGTCTGCTGTCAGATCTACGGATGCCGGGAAAATACCCTTCTGATCTTTACCTTCAGACTCGCCGTAGAGCTGTTTCCACCACTCAGATACATAATGAAGACTCGGCTCATAGTTTGCCAGAACCTCTACTGCTTTGCCCTTCTGATGAAGAATGTTGCGGATCACTGCGTATTTCACAGCGTCATTCTCCTCAAACGGAGTATTCAGTGCCAGCTCACGACCACTTGCTGCACCTTCCATCAACTTGGTAATATCAGCACCGCTGACTGCAATCGGCAGAAGACCTACAGCAGTCAGAACGGAGAAACGGCCTCCTACATCATCCGGTACTACGAAAGTCTCATAGCCTTCCTCGTCAGCTACGTGTTTCAGAGCTCCTCTTGCTTTATCAGTGGTTGCATAGATTCTCTTTGCAGCCTCGGCTTTGCCGTATTTCTTCTCCAGCATTTCCTTAAATACGCGGAATGCGATCGCCGGCTCCGTTGTAGTTCCGGATTTGGAGATCATATTGATGGAAAAATCACGATCACCGATCACATCCATCAGATCTTTGATATAGCGGGTGGAAAGGCTGTTTCCTACAAAATAGATCTCCGGAGTCTTACGAACTTCTTTGGATACACTGTTGTAGAAGCTGTGTCTTAAAAATTCGATAGCTGCGCGTGCTCCCAGATAAGATCCGCCGATACCGATCACCAGAAGTACCTCAGAATCACTCTGGATCTTAGCTGCTGCTTTCTGGATTCTTGCAAACTCTTCCTTATCATAATCTACCGGAAGATCGATCCAGCCAAGGAAATCATTTCCTGCTCCGGTCTTTTCAACCAGTACTTTTTTTGCTGCCTCTGCCAGAACTTTGCTGTTCTCGACTTCTTCTTTGCTGATGAACTGTGCAGTTCTGGAATAGTCAAATGTTACTTTTGCCATGTTATTTCTCCTCTTCAACAATACTATATTTTTGCTGCATCCTATTGCTGTCAATACATGTCTATATTATCATTCTCTAAGTTTGAAAACAAGTAGTTCGGTACATATTTCGTTACTGTTCACTCGTACCTCGTTCCAGTAACGATTCGCAGGCTCATTTAAAGTTTTGCTTCGCAAAAGGAGCCTGCTCACTCCTGAATCATGTTTTTACGCAGCCTGACAGCAAGTGTCTGGCTGCTGTGTGAACAGTAAATAAATCCCTGTTGACGAACATATGTTCTTATTTTATAATATAAAAAAAGCTTTTTACTCTAAAGCCATGCTTAACAGGAAAGGAGGCCCCATCCATGACAGAACATACAGCTTCTTCCAAAGAACGGCTCTATGCCGCTATTGATCTGAAATCATTTTATGCATCCGTGGAATGCATGGACCGGGAACTTGATCCTCTAACTACCAATCTGGTGGTGGCGGATAAGAGCCGTACAGAAAAAACCATCTGTCTGGCAGTGTCTCCTTCTCTGAAATCCCACGGCATCTCCGGCCGCGCCCGCCTGTTTGAAGTGGTCCAGCGGGTTCGTGCAGTGAATATTGAACGGCTTACTCATGTACCGGGCAGAACCTTTTCGGGCAGCTCCTCCGATGCGGCTGCGTTAGCGCTGGATCCCTCCCTGTCCATCGACTATATCGTCGCACCACCCCGCATGGCCCGCTATATTGAAGTCAGTTCCAAGATCTATAACTGCTACCTTCAGTTCATTGCACCGGAAGATATCCATGTGTACTCCATTGATGAAGTCTTTCTTGATCTGACCGATTATCTTCCTATGTATCATCTGACTCCTGATGAACTGGTGAAAAAGATGATCCTGGAAGTATTGCGCAATACCGGGATCACCGCCACAGCAGGAATTGCACCTAATCTGTATCTGTGCAAGATCGCCATGGATCTGATGGCAAAGCATGTGCCTGCAGATAGAGATGGCGTACGCATTGCTCATCTTGATGAAGCATCCTATCGAAGACAGCTATGGAACCACCGCCCGATCACGGATTTCTGGCGCGTGGGTCCTGGCTATGCAAAAAAGCTGGCACAATATGGCATATACACCATGGGAGATGTAGCTCGCTGCTCCACCGGTGCCAGCTCTGATTTTTATAATGAAGATCTGCTGTACAGGCTCTTCGGCGTCAACGCAGAGCTTCTTATTGACCATGCCTGGGGATGGGAACCTTGTACCATCGAAGCGATCAAAACTTACCATCCAGAATCCTCAAGCCTTGGATCCGGTCAGGTGCTGCAATACCCCTACACCTATGAAAAAGCCCGGATCGTCGTCCGTGAGATGGCAGATGCTCTGTCCCTGGATCTCTTCTCCAGACATTTTGTAACAGATCAGCTTGTACTGACGATCGGCTATGATATTGATAACCTGTCTGATCCTGCGCGGAGATCCGCTTACCACGGAGAAGTGACTACGGACCGGTACGGAAGAAAAGTTCCCAAGCACGGCCATGGCACCATTCATCTGGCTGATTTTACCTCTTCCTCTGCCGAGATCATTGAAGCCGCCATGACACTTTATGATCGGATCACATCGCCTGCTCTGCTGATCCGCCGCCTGAACTTAAGTGCCGATCATGTGATACCTGAGGATCAGGTCAAAAAGGAAGAAACCTATGAACAATTAAGCCTGTTCTCTGATCCATCCAAGGAAAAAGCTGAGAAAATACAAAAGGAAGCTTCCAGAGAACGGGAACGTCGCCTTCAGACTGCCATGCTGGCCATCAAAGACCGATATGGAAAAAATGCGATCCTACGAGGTACAGATCTGGAAGACGGCGCCACCACTATGGAACGAAATAACCAGATTGGAGGTCACAAAGCATGAACGATCCTTCGGATACTTATGAAGATATTATCAACCTGCCGCATCACGTTTCCCGCATCCATCCACATATGACACTGGAAGAACGGGCTGCCCAATTCTCCCCATTTGCCGCACTGACTGGTTATGAAGCAGCCATTGATAAGACACGAAGACGAGCACAGCATGAGCTGGAAGAGGACCCCTTTACCAGAAGGCCCTATCACTAAAAAACCGCCACTCCAGGAGTCTTCTGGAATGACGGGTGTCATTTTTGATTATGATATCTCTGATTTTACCAGTTGATTTTTTGTAGTTGCTGTATTTACAATGACAAGTGCTGTCAGCACACACAACATTCCAACTGCTGAGTTGAACGTCAACTTTTCGTGAAACAGGAAAATTCCAAACAATGTCGCCGCCACAGGTTCTGTTGCTGCCATAATTGCTGCACGTCCACCTTCTACATGTTCCAAAGCATTGGTGTATAAAAAGTAGGGGAGGACCGTGCTTACAAGTGCGAACGCTGCCGCCAGTAAAAACAGTTTTCCGTCTGAAGTCAGCGTACTTACCACATGATCTGCATTACACAGTGGAATGATTCCAAGTCCGGAAGTGATAAATGTGTACGCAACAATCGTCAACGGATGATAACCTCTTTCCAGTCCAAACCGACTGAAAATCGTATACAGTGCATAGGCAAATCCGGCGCCGAGACCAGTGAGCAATCCCTGTGGTGTAAGCGTTCCGCCGCTTCCAATCACCCCTGATACCATCACACATCCAAAGAAGCAGATGACCAGCGCTGCCAGCTTGGACACTGTCAGTTTTTCCTTAAAGATAACAGCCGACAGAAGCATAACTACAATGGGAGATGTATATTCCAGCACCGCTGCCACAGCCATAGATGTCATGGTAATCGTCTTAAAGTAACAGAAGTTAAAACACAGAACACTTAAGATTCCACTTCCTAGAAAAATCCACAAATCTTTCAGTTTAATTTTTAAAAGTTTTCGGTTCCATACAAAGAGCGCAATGGTAAGGATCACACCAGCTCCGAAGGAACGGATACCGGAGATCTCCATCGATGCTAATCCATACTGATTAAATTGTCTTACGAAGATCCCCATACTTCCCCAGAAGATTCCAGAGAGAATAATCAGAAAAGAGCTGATATTTTTCATAATCCGTCCTTAAATAATTGTCAGTTAATTAATATTTTTCCGGGAAGAACAGTTTTCCGGTCTTATCATCAATTGGTTTGCCCATGTTGCTTCCTACGATGAACAGGATCAACGCAACGCTAATACCAATAATAATGTTATGGAAGGAACCAATCTTAATTCCCAGTGCCATGGTAACACAGTAAGCAGCCAGACCTCCGATTACACTCATCAATGCACCGGTAGAGTTTGCTTTCTTCCAGAACAGTCCAAGAAGCATGGTCCAGAAGAAGGTGGTCTGCAGACCGCCAAATGCGAACATGTTAATCCATACGATCAGGTCAGGCGGGTTGATAGCCATAACTACTGCAGCGATACCCATGACAGCAGTTACTGCGAAGGAGATCTTTGCAACGAATTTCTGGTTGATCTCTTCGTGTTTTTCTTCTTTATAATGCAGATACATATCTTTTACAATTGCAGAAGAACCAGCAATCAAGAGAGAAGAGATCGTAGACATAGTGGCAGCCAGCGGTCCAATGATGGTAACACCACCAAGGATCGGCATCATGTATTTAACGATTACAATCGGAATCAGAGTATCAGTAGATCCGTCGATACTGGTAAGAACACCTCTGGAAAGAGTACCTACCAGATGGATACCGATCATCATGAATCCAACAACGATGGTTCCGTAGATCATAGCACGATGTACAGATTTAGTATCCTTGTAGCCCAGACATCTAACCTGAGACTGCGGAAGACCAACAGTAGTAATACCACACAGCATCCACTGAGTTAGATACAGCTGGAACGGAATTCCGCCGCTTGCTCTTGGGTCAAGAAGATTATATCCCTCTCCAGAAGCAACTGCCTGTGCAGATGCAGCATTGATGTTTGCCATAATATTGCTGATTCCGCCGCCGTTATGGATTACAGAAATGGTAAGTAAAATCGTACCAATGATCATTACGATCGCGCAGGCGGTATCGGTAATTGCTACCGCATTGAAACCGCCTACGGTCGTATAGAGGATAACGACAACAGAGAATATAATCAGTCCTGCTACATAACTTACACCAGTACACTGGGAGAAAAGCTGTGCTCCACCGATAAACTGGCTTAACATAGATGTGGTAAAAAATACCAGGATAACAAGTGCGCAGATATTTGCAAGCAAATTGGATTTGTATCTTGCTCTCAATACATCAATAACGGTAACTGCCTGTGTCTTACGACCGATAACTGCCATCTTCTTACCAAGTACACCAAGTACCAGGAATGCAGCCACGATTTGAGAAGTTGCATAGTATACCCAGCCGAAACCGGTTTCCCATGCTTTTCCAGCACCGCTTAAGAAAGAACTTACAGAGCTGTAAGTAGCAACCAGAGTCATTGCGAGTACGAAACCACCAAGGCTACGACCACCGATAAAGTACTCATTTGAAAAGTCTTTTGCTGCTGCATCCGCAGACCGTTTCTGAATCCAGAAGCCCATTCCCATCAATACAACGAAGAATATAACTACTGGAACCATTCTCATTATCGCATCACTCATTAGTTCGTTCCCTCCTCTTCATCATCGTCATCAAGATCAAAATCCACAAATACATTTTTTACCAGGTAAGCAACACCGATGATTGCTACAAACCAGGAACCAAAGCTTCCCAGAACAAACCACGCCGGCATCTTTAAGATAGTCCAGCTGCTGCCCACCAACAGGTACGTGCCAAATCCACCGGCTAACCATACCAGGAAACAGATTGCGGCCAGAATCCACGTTGCTTTCGCTTCACGGTTCATCTGAATAAATTTTTCTTTGTAACTTAGCTTTTTCATGAAACCCTTTCCCCCTTAGTTTCTTTTTATGCATTCGCATTAATGTTCACGCTCATAACAGATTTTCCCATCAATAATGGTGTAATCTACATTTACATTTACGATATTCATCGGATCCATATTCAGGATATCCTGTGAGAAGATCGTAAAGTCTGCCAGTTTGCCGACCTCAATACTTCCTTTAATATCGTCCTCAAAGCTTGCATAAGCACCGTTCAGAGTGTAGCAGCGGATTGCTTCCAGCATGCTGATTCTCTGACACGGACCAACAACTTCTCCGGTCTTTCTGTCGATACGGTTCACTGCTCCATCCAGACCTCTGACTGCCTCACAGCTTGCTGTCGGTGCATCACAACCAATGGTCGGACGAAGTCCTGCATCCAGATAACTTCTCATTGCGAAGAAATGATTGATTCTGTCGCCGAAATATCTATGATAATCGCTTCCATTTAATGGTAGAAAATGACAGTTAGAGACAGGAATAATCCCCATCTTCGCCATTCTCTGAACCAGATCGTCATCGGTGATTACGCAATGCTCAATCCGGTGACGATGTTCTTCCGGCTTACGATAGTGATGTGCAAGTGCTTTTTCATATCCTTCAACCATGAACTCAACTGCAAGGTCACCCTCTGCATGAGCAGTTGCCTGACAATCGTGCTCATTAATCTCATCAATATAATCTGCAACCTCTTCTCTGGTCCAAGAGAGAATTCTTGGAAGCGTCGGATCGTGACTATACGGCTCTCTGGTCGCCATAGTCGGTCCACTGCTACCACCGTCTACCATGAATTTACAACTTCCGATTCGGAACTTCTCATCTCCAAGTCCTGTATGGAATCCCAATTTCATGAAGTGGTCATTGTCTTCCTTGGAAAATGGTTTTCCAAAAATACTGTGAAGCATTACGAACTGACGCGGTTTGAACCATCCTTCCTTTGCTGCTTTATACATCATGCTGTAGCCAGGTGCATCACAGGCACCACAGTCATGAACCGATGTGATACCACCCTGAAGCAGTTCATCATTGGATTTTTTCAATGCTCTGCGGATCTCATCGTCAGTGTATTTTACCTTACTCCACAGATAGAATGCGGTCAGATCTCTGGTCATACCTGTCAGCTTTCCATCAACAACTTCCAGTTCACCTTCTCCAAATCGAGAAGCGTCTTCCGGAGAATGAATGCCTCCTGCTGCCAGTCCCAGTGTATTGTAGATGCAGACATGTCCGCAAGTTCTCATACACTGTACCGGATGATCCGGCGCTGCTTCATCCAGATCTTCAATGGTCACATGACGGTGCTCTTTCAGCTTGTTATTGTCATAGCCCCACAGTTTGATCCATCCACCCTTAGGTGTGGTTTTCGCTGCTTCACGAACCAGATTTTTCACGTCCTCAATGCTCTGGCATCCCGGATAAGTTGCATCCAGAATTGCGTCTCCCATGAATCCGCCTAAGATGGAATGGAAATGGCTGTCAATAAATCCCGGGCACATGGTGCGTCCGCCAAGATCGATCACTTTGGTCTCCGGTGTGAGCAACTGTTTGATCTCTTCGTTACTTCCCACGTACACGATTTTATTTTTCTTGATACCCACAGCCTCGCAGATCTCGTCTTTTTCGTTGACCGTGACTACCTGACCATTAATGAACGCCATGTCCAGATAAGAAAAATCAAAATCCATTCATAAACCCCCTTTGTAATAATGTTCTCCTGTTTTTTCTGCAACTAATATACCACAGTCATAATGCTATGCAAATGGTCATTTCTATAATATTTTTTGTGCAACTGCACATTGACATTGTAAAACATCCTACATTTTTATTTGCCACCTTAAATAAAGAATGCTATAATATTAGCAAAATCTATACATTTTGCACGCAAAACGAGGAGTCAGAAATGGCAATTACATTACGAACTTTATTGATCGAGACATCAAATACATATCATATGAATATTCTTGCTGGCAGTAACGGACTTGACCACTCCGTTTCCTGGGTTCATATCATTGAGGACAAGAGCATTAGTTCATTTCTTATGGGTCGGGAACTGATTTTTTCCACCGGTATCCGCCAAAAAGACGACAGCTGGATGCTTCCATTCTGTAAGGAACTGCAAAAAGTCGGCTGTAGCGGTGTGGTTTTTAATATGGGCCCATATATTCAAAAAATCCCACAAGAAGTCATTGATTTCTGCAATCAGGCTGATTTTCCACTGATTACTACACCATGGGAAAGCCGTCTGGTGGAGATTACCCAGGAACTGGGTTGTATGATTATGGAAAATAGAAATAAAGAAACTACCATCCATAATATTTTCAAGGAATTGATTTTCAATGAATCCTACTACGAATATGGGATATCTGCTCTGCAGCAGAACGGATATTCCATCGATCAGAAGTATACAGTTCTGTGTATACGGATTCTGAAAGACAATTCAGATGAGGTTCTTATGCGACAACTATCTGTCCGCATTGAGGCAAGAATTCGTCACGCCTTTTCTGGAAATAAATCTGCGTTTTTTCAGCTTGACGATCAGTTTGTGCTAATTTTGCCTGGAAAACTCTGGAGCAATGATAAGAATTTTGTAGAGAAGTTGCTCCATATTATGGAAAATGAATTTAACTTGAAGGTTTCCATTGGTTCCGGTCCAGAGGGGCTCCCAGCTTCTAAATTAAGTCGAAGCTATCAGCTGGCTCTCAAATCCGCCCGATTGGCAGAGCGCCTTGGGAAAGGATATATGTTTTATGAAGAAACCGATGTCTACGGATTACTGGCAGAGATTCCCCATGAATCGGTTCTGAAGAATTTCTACAATCGGCATTTTCAACCATTAATTGAATATGACCGACATCACAACACCGATTATGCGATGTTTTTAAGGGAATATGTGATGGCTGGATTCAGCATCAAAGAACTGGCAAAAAATACGTTTCTGCACCGAAATACAGTGTATTATAAGCTGGAAAAGATTCAGGAAATCATGGGTGACAATTACGATCTGAATCTCTGGAAAGAGAAAATGGATCTTGTGCTCTGCATGTATATTGAAGATCTCTTATAGCACTTGTTACTTTTTTGCATGAGCTGGACAATTCTTGTTTCTGACAGGTAACAATTATCCATTTACCTGCCTATCGGAGAAATACAACTCAAATACAACATGAATTGTCCAATCATCCGTCCGGCTGTCGATCACACCCCATTTTATCCCAGAAAGTCTGACAGAACTTCCTGAAATATTTTTTCTTCTTCTTTTTTGAGAGTTAATGGGATAGCCGCGGCATTCTTTTTGGCAGTCTTCTGCGCCTCATCATTGACCTGCCCATCTGCCGGTTTCTCTTTTTCACCGCACTGTCCCTTGATTCCTTTCGCAAAGGAGTTCGCCGCATCTGTCTCTTCCTCAAATGCTTCATACACATGGATCTGCCTCGGATACAGCGTGTTGGATACATAGTCCAGAAGCAAAATGTGGATCTGCTCCCACAGGCTGTCTACTTCCAGCAAAAGTGCCAGTCCCAGTACAACTGCTGCTGATCCCAGCGCCATCGTCCCCCGCTGCCACGTAAGTACCTGTCCATATCCCAGCCAGTCCAGCAGTGCCACCTCAACTGCTCCCACACAAAGAATGATTCCTGCCCAGCGCTCCGGAAGGTATCTCCATCTGGGCAGCGATACCCTCATCCGCTTCTCCTGACAGATATATTTCCGCACAAAAGTATCCCTGTCGCTGATCTCCACATGCACTTCATAGCTTTTCTGAAATTTCAGCGTCATCGCCCGAAGCATGCGCCCCTTCTCGCCTCCCTCAAGCGCCGCCTCCCGGCATACACTTTGAAACACTCTGCGTCTACATACTGCCAACAGGATTCCCCATATCCCCAGCAGTATAAATTCGCCTCCGTTCTGTAATAATTCAAGAGCAGATACGACCACTCCCATTGAAAAAAATTCTCGCATAAAAAACGCCTCCCCTGACTTTTTGGATCTGGCTCTATTATACCAGACACCGATCAGCCGGGAAGGCGATGTTATCGACGGATTCTGACAGGACTGCTGCCCCGTCGCCCCTCAGTCATCTTATTCTAAATATACTGCCCCATTACAGACGTGCTACAAAATTCTCTACCAGTGCCACACTATGCGCAATCGCCTGGCGCTCAAAGGTCGGATAGTCTACGGTTGCACTGTCATCTGCTTTATCAGAAATAGCACGGATGATCACAAACGGAATGGAGTTCAGATATGCTGCCTGTGCAATAGCTGCTCCTTCCATCTCAGTGCACATACCACCAAACTGTGCCGTAATGCGGTTCTTCACCTGACGGTCAGAGATGAACTGATCTCCGCTGACGATTCTTCCGGCAAATATGCCAACCTCCGGAACGGCTTCCTTGCATGCGTCCTCTGCTGCTTTCACCAGTCTCTTATCTGCCTCAAAGCAGCTCACCGGCATCCGCGGGATCACACCTGGCTCATAGCCAAATCCGGTCGCATCCATATCATGCTGAATTGCATCGGTAGATACTACGATATCTCCGATGTTGATCTCTGCTTTCAGAGAACCTGCAATACCTGTATTGATCACTGCATCCACCTGAAACAGATCTGCCAGGATCTGGGTACAGATACCCGCATTGACCTTACCGATTCCGCTGCGGACGATTACCACTTCTTTATTGCCCATCTTTCCTGCATAAAAATCCATAGACGCACGACTGGTCGTCTTCACATAAGTCAGCTTTCCACGAAGTGCCTCTACTTCTTCCTCCATTGCTCCGATAATACCGATTTTCTTTATCATTTTATTTTCTTTCTCCTTTGTAACAAAATAACCAGTTATTATGACGATTCTGATTAAGAATATAACACAAATTCAGAGTTGGGGGAATAGGAATTTTATGCTTGCTTTATCTATACTTTCTGAGTTATTCTTATTACAGATTTAATGTTTCATATATCAGTATATCTTGTTTCCATTCGAAACAAATATTTCCAACAAGCAGAGATACAGAGAGGATTTTTCAGTTGTTTTCAGTTATGTTCTACATTATACTAGAGACACAGAAAAACTCCTTTTTGTATGAACTATATGCTACAAAAGGGAGGTAACAATTGAATAGTGATTTAACTCATGCTGTAACAGCAGCCAGTAAAGATGCCCAGTATGATGCCAGCGCCAAACGATTACTTGGGCAGAAAAGTATTCTTGCACATATTTTAGAAAAAACAGTGGAAGAATTTAAAGGAATGAACCCATTTGATATCATTCCTCAGATTGAAGGCGATCCTTTCATCAGTACTGTTCCCATAGAGCCCGGGCTTACAAATGCAGTTTTTAAAAATAACGGGCAACGGATCATAGGATTTAATTCAGAAAATCAAGAACTTTATGAAGGTCTGGCACGGTTTGATATTATTTTTTATGTAAGGATGAAAGATGGACTCTCACAGATCATTATTAATGTGGAAGCTCAGAAAAATGACCCTTCTGAATATCATATTCTGAATCGAACCGTTTTCTATGTGAGCAGAATGATTTCTTCTCAGAAAGAACGGGATTTCAGACATTCCAATTATAATGACATCAAACAAGTATACAGCATCTGGGTATGCATGAATATGCCGGAAAACAGCCTGAACCACATTCATCTGACCAATGATCCGTTGATTGGTTTCTACGATTGGAAAGGAAATCTGAATCTTATTAACATTGTAATGATTGGTCTGGCAAAAGAACTCCCGGAACATGATGAAACCTATACGTTGCATCGATTGCTTCATGCATTACTTTCCAAAAAACTTACTGTACATGAAAAAATAAATATTTTTGAAAATGAATATCATATTCCCGTTGAAGAAACCATGCGAAAGGATGTGGATATTATGTGTAATTTAAGTCAGGGAATCAGAGAGGAAGAACGTACAAATATCATTCTTACAATGCTGAAAAATGGATTTTCAGTTGAACAGATTGCCAGGGCAATCGATATGAACATTAAAGATGTGGCAGCTATTGTTGCCGGAAAGGTTCCTTCGAATGTTTAAACAATTATAAATATCACAGTGTGGTCATTTTGACACATATCTGCTATACTATGTCCGTAGTTCTATTTTACAAGGAGGAATTCTGATGATTTACAAAACAAAGGGTGTCTGTTCACAGGCAATTGAAGTAGAAGTTGACGGCGATACGGTAAAATCTGTTCAGTTCGTGGGTGGATGCAATGGAAATACCAAAGGGATCGCGCAGCTGGTAGCTGGCATGAAGGTGAACGATGTGATTGCCAGACTGGAAGGAACCACCTGTGGCTTCAAGCCAACTTCCTGTCCAGATCAGCTTGCTAAAGCGCTGAAAGAGATCAAAGCGCAGCAGTAGTCCTGAACGCAGATTAATTGAATCGACTGGTCATAGTCTGAGTATGATGTGACGACATAAAGAGAGAGAGGATATTCCGACGCTTGCTGAAGGCGCCGGTATCCTCTCTCAATTTGTTTGCCTGTAAATGTTTTGTATTTGGATGATTTTACTTTTACGTTATTCTATTGTTTTCTTTATTCAGTTGTCACGAACGCACATCAAAGCGGGCTGCGTCCGCGGTGCCAGGGCGGATGATAAGTTCTCCTCCGGCTCGCGCGTCTTCCATGGGAGTTCTCATATCTGCCGATCTACGAGTGACTGATCTCTCACCGATCCATCTGTCTGCCTGCACATTCGGGGAAATGCACCAGCAACCAGACATTCGCTGCTGCGTGTAGGCGGTTGCAGCAACGAGTTTATGGGTGGTTGGAAATCTTTTCAGTTTGTTTATAGTGCTTAATTAATCGGAATAGCATCGGTACAGGTAGTTGTGGTTTCTGTAATATCACCCTGGAACACAGAATGTGCACCTTTTACACGATAATAATCACCCTTGGTAATCTTATAATCGCCACTGCTGACGGTTGCCACCGAGTTATTATAAGCATTTCCCGTCCAGTAGTTTAATGTCCACCAACCATCTGTCCCATTTTCACTCTCATCCAAGTAAATTCTTACATAAAGTTCTTCACATGCATAATGAGCTAAGGTAGTTCCTGATGCCAATGCATATCCTGACTTACTTCCCTTCTTTACCTTTGCAATTCCTGCTTGAAGGTAATCGCCTCTGGCAATGCCGTACCATGTATCGGTTGCTTCCTCTTCCTGCACATCATATACATGATAGCCTGCCGGTTCATATTCTTCCGCAAATACCGGTGTACTGATACCAACCGTCAATATACCGATGCCTGCAAGAAGCATTGCAAGTTGTCTCTTAACCAATGGTCTCCTCCTTTCCTCCTCTTTTTGTAGGCCTACATATATATAACGAATTTACTTTCCTTTTTTGACACCATTACACATTTTTTATAATAATATTTTCCAGTATCTGCTTAAATTCTTCCTTATCCATTAATCCCGAAAGAGAATAATAGGTATTTAAATATTCAAATGATACTTGATAATACTGATTTTCATTTGAATCTCTATATTGATACACTGGCACCTCCATTCGTAATGCATCCATTTTTACCACTTCGTCAATTTCACCGTCCACATTTACATTAATACTTGAATCATCATAATCTTTGCTAATATAGACATGTAATTGCTTTTCATTACATACGTACCTCATAATAGCTTCTTTTAACTTGTCTTTTATCCAATATTCCTGAAGAACCATCCCTTGAGGCTGATATCCAAATCTAACCGGCAATATGCCCAACTGATCCTCGATTTCCTGGCAAACCTCTTCCTCATCATAACTACTTGCCACGGCACTATCGTTGTTATTCACCTTCGTAGTACTTTCATCCCCATCTTCTCTCTGGCTCACCACCGGCAGATACACTTTTTTACCGGAGCCGACCATACCAACTCCCAATGCGAGAATTGCCACCAAGGCTGCAGCAAGGGCAGCGCGCAGGCGAATACGTGGACGACGGGCAGTTTTCGTATGATTCGATGCTGTAGATGTCTCAGTTGCACGGATCTCCACCACGTTACCCGCATCATTACCCTCAGCATCGGATGGCGCACCTTCTGCTTTTGCAGCAGCTGCTTCACTCGTAGTCGATTCCTCAGAAGCCGCCTTCACATGGCTATGAGCCGGCACTTCCGGTGTCAGTTCCCTGGCACTCTCCATGCCATGTTCATCTTCTGCATCGACAAGTCCCAGTCGCTTTCGGATACTCTGCAGCTGGTCCATGGTTGCTTCTATATCTTTTAACTCTTCTGATTCCATGAGTTCTTTTATTCGTTTATCGGCCATACGGTCCACGTCTTCGCTGATCCGGTCATCCAGCCATTTTTCGCTGTCGTGATTCATCGTATATCTCCCATCGCGCTATTCTTGACTTTTCCCACCCATCACATATAATAATTACTGACTTCTGATATTTCCTACACAGGGAGGGTATTTTTATGAAACGAATTATTCTTACCGGAGGCGGCACTGCTGGTCATGTGACCCCGAATATTGCGCTGCTCCCCCGTCTGAAAGATGCCGGCTACGAAGTTTTCTACATCGGTTCCGTTGATGGAATGGAGAAAAAGCTGATCGAAGCCCAGGGCATCCCTTACTATGGTATTGCCACCGGCAAGCTCCGGCGGTATTTTGATTTAAAAAATTTCACGGATCCATTCCGTGTGATCAAAGGTTTCACCCAGGCGATGCACCTGATGAAACAGTTAAAACCTGATGTTGTATTTTCCAAAGGCGGCTTCGTATCCGTTCCTGTCGTGATCGCCGCAGGACGCAAGCATATTCCGGTCATCTGCCATGAATCCGACTTAACGCCGGGTCTTGCCAACAAGCTGACCATGCCGTCTGCTGCCAAGGTATGCTGCAACTTCCCTGAGACTCTGCAATATCTTCCACCGAAGAAAGCAGTCCTCACCGGTTGTCCCATCCGTAAAGAGCTTTCTGAAGGAAGCCGTGAAGCAGCCCTGAAGCTCACTGGATTTGCCACTGACAGACCAGTTCTAATGGTCATGGGCGGAAGTCTTGGTGCTACCGCAGTGAACAAAGCAGTCCGTGATGCACTGCCTGAACTTCTGAAAGACTGGCAGATCATCCATCTGTGCGGCAAGGGAAAGCTGGACGAATCTTTGAAAGGCACTCCAGGTTATCTGCAGTTCGAATATGTGCAGAAAGAACTGCCTGATCTCTTTGCCCTGTGCGATCTGGTCATCTCCAGAGCCGGAGCCAATGCGATCTGCGAGCTTCTGGCATTGAAAAAGCCTACTCTTCTGATCCCGCTCTCTGCCAAAGCAAGCCGCGGCGATCAGATCCTGAATGCCCGTTCCTTCGAACGTCAGGGCTTCTCCATGGTTCTGGAGGAAGAAGAACTGACAACAGAGAGTCTTCTCCATGCAGTCTCTGAGCTGAATGCTCACCGGGCAGATTATATTCATGCCATGGAAGCATCCCCGCAGTCCGATGCCATTGGAAAGATCTTACAGCTTCTTGAGGAAGTTACCGCTTAAGGTAACTTCCCTTTTTATTTTATCCATTTGGGTACTGTTCCTTGTACCGCTTTCGCAGCCATGCTCTTCCACGGCTTTTCCATTTGCTGATCAGCTCCGGTTTCTGACCCAGCAGCTCACCGATCGTATTGTTGTCCAGATCATATACCGTACTGAACACAATGACCTGATACCATGTGGGATTCACCTCCCGAAGCTGTTCCAGCACCAGAAGGTGTTCCGTCATGTTTTCTCTTGATACAAACAGATCCGACAGATCAATGGGATCGATCAGATCTTCCACATCCGGCACTGGAAGTCCCACAACTGTGCGCTTCCTTCCACTCTTCTTCATCAGATCCAGACACTGATGGGACGCTGTCACCAGCAGCCATGTTCTGGTCTTCTCTTCAGGAACCTTCTCATAGTTTTCGCCGAATTTATAAAAAGTTTCCTGAAGAACATCCTCTGCCTCATGCTTATCTTTCAGGTAGTCACAGCAATGCTTTAAGATCACTGTACCATATTTTACAAAGGATTCCGTAAGACGCCGATCCTTTTCATTCTTATACACGCTACTAATATCCCCGTTACTCTCCGTCCACCAGACGTTTTACCTCAGCCATATCCTCTGGCGTGGTCTCGCCCGGCTCCCACAGAATACCGGCGTTGTCATTCTCATAACGCGGGATCAGATGCATATGGAAATGAAATACCGTCTGACCGGCAGCCTCTCCGTTGTTCTGTACCAGATTAAATCCGTCTGCTCCCAGCGCAGCCTTCATCTTGCCAGCCATTTTCTTTGCCACCAGAATTGCCTTCTGTGCAGTCTCATCATCCAGCTCAAACAGATTTGCAAAATGATTCTTCGGCAACAGAAGCGCATGTCCTCTTGTAGCCGGACCCAGATCCAGGATCACACGAAAGTCCTCATCCTCATAAAGTGTGGTGGATGGAATCTCACCATTGGCGATCTTACAAAAAATACAATTACAGTCTTTCATTTCCTAACATCCTTTCTATTCTTTCTAAAGAAATTTTATAATTTCTTTTCTATATAAAATGGCATTGTTTGTCGACATTTGTCGAACGAATTTTATTGCCATTTTTTGACATGTCTGCTATATTCTGATTCAGGGAGTGATACTATGATGACATACGAAGAACAGGAAAAAATTGAACGTCTGGTCGCAAAAGATGAAAATGCGCAGAAACTGATCACCGCGCTTCGCGACGATTACCACATGGCTCTGTCGCAGATCTCTCATGAGATCCGCAATCCGCTGACCTATATCGACAGTTCGGTACAGTGGATCCAGAAAATGCATCCGGAAGTAGAGCATTTTGAATTCTGGGACCAGATAAAAAATGACCTGCAATATATGCGGGTCCTTCTCGATGATATCTCTGCGTTTAATAACGGAGACAAACTGAATATCTGCAAGATCGACCCTGTGGAATTTGCCTGTGACCTGAAGGATACGCTCCTTCCCGAGCTGCTGGCTCACCACATTCCACTGCTGTTGAAGCTTGATAACACTTACCCTGATTTTTATGCAGATCCTGTCCGCCTGAAACAGGTATTTATCAATCTGCTCACCAACGCCATCGACTCCATTGAGGAACGGGGCCGGATCACATTGAAGATCTTCACCCACAACAAACGGATGCTGCTGGCAGTCCGTGACAATGGCTGCGGCATCCCTCCTGAGGATCAGGAATCCATCTTCCAGCCCTTCGTCACACACAAGGAACATGGAACCGGTCTGGGTCTTGCCATTGTGCGCCGTATCGTTGTGGCTCATGGAGGTACGATCCATCTGAATTCCACTGTCGGAAAAGGAAGCGAATTCCAGATCTATCTGCCGTTACTTCCTGCTCCGAGATTCTATTGACCGATAAACATCTCCAGCTTCCAGTCGGGGTGCGGCCGGCATTTTTCTGAGTCTGTATCTTCCAGAGAAATGTATTCCAAAAGCCGCTCCGGCTGCTGCAAGAGTTCTAATTTCCGCTCTCTGCCCAGTCGCTTAATCCGATATTCAATTCTCGCCGCCAGCGACCAGTCCTCTGTCTCCCATACCATCTCCAAAGTCTGGATCTGTCGGCTCTTCGTGTATTTTGCACCGTTTTTCTTCTTATAATAGTGCTCATTCATCCGATTCCCCAGGTCCTTCGCAATCCCGGTATACAACGAATCGTCCTTACATCGCACCATATATACATATGCCATTCGGTGCTTCACCACGCTTCCTGCTATGTTTTCCTCGCAAGTATACGTTTATATTAGTCTACCTGCTGTAAAAAATCCAGTGTTTTTTCATAATTGCTACAATTCAGAGCCATGCACATGCCCGTAAATATGCGCCTCATGCTTGCATGATGGCACATATTTCGGTGCATGTATATGGCGAGAAGCCATACAGGAGCAAAAGTAAAGCCTCGAAGAGGCGATTTTGCGAATGTGGCTCTGAATTGTTATTCGATGTCCTATCTGTGCATGGCTCTGAATAGGTAACAAAAAAGAACACCGCCCCCGGGCTCTATATCCCAAAAACAGTGCTCTGCAATGCGCCTCCAGGGGCTCGAACCCTGGACACCCTGATTAAGAGTCAGGTGCTCTACCAACTGAGCTAGAAGCGCATACGGTATAAATTTGTGTTGTTCAGCGAACAAAACATATTATACGGTATGGTTGCAAAAAATGCAACCCTTTTTTTATATTTTTTTTACTTTTTCTTCAGATTTCTTATCTGACAGCGATCAGCTTATGGATCGGATTGCCTTTAGAAGAGAATTTCTCCTCATATTCTGTCATAACATTTCCCTGACACAGTTCCTCATCATGATGAAGGTCGTAGGTTACCGCATCCAGCTTCCAGCCAGCCTCCTTCACAGATTCCACTGAGAAATCGAACAGGGGACGGTTGTCCGTCTTGAATTCCACTCTGCCATCTGCTTTCAGGATCACATTGTATCTTGCAAAGAACTCCTTGCTGGTCAGTCTCCTCTTGGCATGACGATCCTTCGGCCACGGATCGGAGAAATTCAGATAGATCCGGTCTACCTCTCCTGCCCCGAATACCTTTGTGATGGCTTCTGCGTCCATTCGCACAAAACGGATATTGGCAAGCGGTGTCTCCATCTCCGACATCTTCTCCAGTGCACGGATCAGCACACTTGAGTATTTCTCAATTCCAACATAATTGATAACCGGGTTCTTTGCCGCCAGTTCCATCAGAAAACGGCCCTTCCCCATTCCTATCTCTATATGAATCGGATGATCATTTCCGAATATGTCATGCCAGCTTCCTGCACGCGTCTCTTCTTCGTGTACTACATAGATACTCTCCTGAATCGCCTCACGGGATCCCTTTACATTTCTAAGGCGCATATGTTCCTCCCTTTCCTCTTTTCAGTCTTTTTCAAACAGCATTTATTGTACACGATTGTAACGTGTCTGAAAAGGATTTTTTTCGCAAAAATATTATATTTATCTGAAAATATCTACATATTTTTGATATTTTAAGTGTCAAGCGTTTTACACAACTTTTTCCGAAACCTGTCTGTTTTATCAATAAATTACAAAACATCTGTTTTGTTTGCCTCTTTTTAGAAATCCTCCATTTTCCCCAAAAAATGTGGATAATGTGGATAACTTTGTGAATAACTCGATTTTACCTTATTTTTCAGGGTGAAAAATGTGGATATTATTGTGGGAAATGTGGGGAAATCAGGAATAAGTTTTTTGTTCTTTCATTTTTTTGTGCATAATGTCTATCCATGAATTTGTCAATTCTTTTTTCATAAAAATATATTTGCAGATAATTTACATGAATTTTACGTCAATTCTTCCATCCACCATTCATCCATGTAAGCCGAGTTACAACGCCGTCGAAAAAAGGGCTGCCGCATGACTGCGACAACCCTTTATATAGGAAGCTATTTTCTTATTATCGTTTTGGATTAACCGAAGTATCTCTTCAGAAGACCTTCGAATGCTTTTCCGTGACGAGCCTCGTCTTTTGCCATCTCATGAACGGTATCATGAATTGCATCCAGGTTAGCTGCTTTTGCACGTTTTGCAAGATCAAATTTACCTTCGGTTGCACCATGCTCTGCTGCAACTCTCAGCTCCAGGTTCTTCTTGGTGCTGTCGGTAACAACCTCGCCCAGAAGCTCTGCAAATTTAGCTGCATGCTCAGCCTCTTCGTAAGCTGCTTTCTCCCAGTACAGACCGATCTCCGGATATCCCTCTCTGTGAGCTACACGAGCCATTGCCAGATACATACCAACCTCAGAACATTCGCCGTTGAAGTTTGCTCTCAGATCCTCAAGGATGTCCTCGCTAACGCCCTTTGCAACACCTACAACATGCTCTGCTGCCCAGGTCATTCCCTCTTCCTGCTTTTTAAACTTGCTTGCCGGAACTCCGCACTGTGGACATTTCTCCGGTGCCTGCTCTCCTTCATAAATGTAACCGCATACTGTACATACCCATTTTGCCATGATTTTGTTCTCCTTTTCTTTTTTGATTTATATTGCTTTATTGTTTTCTTTCTTAACAGTAATCATTACTGTTACCGTTATTATACCTAGTTGATTGCCTTTTGTCAATAGATATTTTTTAATTCTCTGTTTTTTTACAATCCTTGCAGATTCCATAGAATTCCATCCTGCATTCATGGATCTCTCCGCCATCCCACAGCTTGTTCGCTTCAGCGACCGGGCTAGCCACCGGTACCATCATATCCATGACCCGTCCACATCTATGGCAGACAAAATGATTGTGCGGTGTGACCCTGGCATCGAACCGGTCCGCTCCGTCTGTCGTGATCTTCTGAATCTCACCGATCTCTACTAATAAAGAAAGATTCCGATATATTGTTCCCAGACTGATATTCGGATATTCCTCACGGATGCTGGTGTAGATCATATCCGCAGTCGGATGATCCTCACGTCCGCACAGGTAGTTCTTAATGGATTCCCGCTGTTTGCTGTATCTCAGAACTGCCATTTGCATCCCTCCTTTAACGATATCAATAATTGTTACTGACATCATTATAGTATTTCCTATTAGAAATGTCAAGGGAATTACTAAAGTTCACCCGCGCCATTTTAACACCCGGAGCCATTCGCAAAATCGCCTCTACGAGGCTTTACTTTTGCTCATTTAGGGCTCTCGCCCTATGGATTTATAAAAGAAGCATCCTGCAAGCAAGCTTTCATCTGCTTCTTTTTATAAATCCGCATGGCTCTGAACATCTGAAATATTAACATTTCGTAAACAAATCCCCGTTTGGTTGACAAATTACTACAACCTTGTTATACTTACCCTAGTTTTTGTAATAATTTTGTAATATTTTGAATAGAATTGTAAAATCTTGTATCAGGGGGTCTATTATGGCATTCAAGAAATCACTCTTACTTCTGGCAGTTGCCGGTGTATTTCTGGTTCATCCTATGACAGCGGATGCATCTTCTATTTCACTGGCACTTGCAGGCGGAATCTCATCTTCACTAGATGATTCATCTGCTACGGATGAAGATGTAGAAGCAGTTGTCGCACAGACGGCAAAAGAAAATTATACCGGTCTTTGCATTGCTCAGGTCAATGATTATGTTAATGTCCGCAGCGAAGCCAGCGAAGAGGGGGAAATCGTTGGTAAACTGTTCAACAATTCTGTTGGTGATGTAGAGGGATCCGAAGACGGTTGGTATTTGATCAATTCCGGTAATGTACACGGTTATGTAAAAGGTGAATATGTAGTGACCGGTGATGATGCCGAGGCACTGGCTGAGCAGGTAGGCACCCGAGTTGCTACTGTTACTACCGAGACTTTAAGAGTTCGCCAGGAAGCTACTACGGATTCTTCTATCCTGGGTCTCATTCCCATGGGTGAGGAACTGACCGTTCTGGATGAACAGGATGGTTTCGTAAAGGTATCCATCGAGGAAGGTGACGGTTGGGTATCTACTGATTTTGTAGATCTGAGAACAGATTATGTATATGCAGAATCCAAGGAAGAAGAGGAAGCTCGTCTTGCCAAGGAAAAAGCAGAGCGTGAAGCAGCACAGAAAGCAGCTGCCGCAGCAGCAGCCAAGAAGAGCAAGAACTCCAAGAAGGAGTCTTCTTCCGAGTCTGTCGTGATCGGTGGAGGCAGTGGAAGTGCAGGCGGCAGTTCCGTTGCAAGCTTTGCATCCCAGTTCGTTGGTAATCCGTATGTATATGGCGGTACAAGCCTTACAAACGGTGCTGACTGCTCCGGATTCGTTATGAGTGTATATGCAAACTTCGGTATCGGTCTTCCGCACAGCTCCAGTGCTATGAGAAGCGTTGGATATGGCGTAAGCCTTGCAGATGCACAGCCGGGCGACATCATCTGCTACAGTGGTCACGTTGCTATCTATGTTGGCGGAAACACCATCGTACATGCCAGCACCGCTTCTACCGGAATCAAGTTCACTTCTCCGGTAAACTACAAGAATGTCCTTGCAGTACGTAGAATCTTCTAATTACATAAAAGTATAATGGAAGGCAGTTTCCGAAAGGGAACTGCCTTTTTTGTAACTATTCAGAGCCATGCACATATTTAATAAATATGCGAGCTATGCTTGCATAATCGAGCATATTTTTAAATATGTATATGGCGAGAAGCCATCATGAGCAAAAGGAAAGCCTCGTAGAGGCGATTTTGCGAATGTGGCTCTGAATAGTTACTTTTTTAAAATTCCTCTTGCATTTTCTTTTTTATGGGTTATAATATGAATAAATCAATACATAGTTTTTAATACTACATATCATAATATAGACTAACAAGGAGGAATTTATTATGACATTATCTATTAAAGATCCTGGAAGCGCATTGACTCATTTTATTGGTATGATCCTGGCCGGCTTGGCAGCTACCCCTCTTCTGGTTCTGGCAGCCAAGGACGGCGGCCGATATGCGGTACCTGCTCTGGCAATCTTTTCCGCAAGCATGATTCTTCTCTACGGCGCCAGCACTACTTATCATACATTTAATATTTCTGAAAAAGTAAATAAAGTATTACGTAAGATCGATCATATGATGATCTTTATTCTGATTGCTGGAAGCTACACCCCTATTTGTGTGATCCCGCTGAGAGACACCGTAGGGATCCCTCTTCTGATCCTTGTATGGGCTGTTGCCATTGCAGGCATGCTGATCAAGGCATTCTGGATCACCTGTCCAAAATGGTTCTCTTCCACCATCTACATTGCCATGGGCTGGCTGTGTGTGCTTGCTATGGTTCCACTGGTACAGACCCTTCCCACCGCCGCTTTTATATGGCTGGTGGCTGGTGGCGTGATCTACACCATCGGCGGTGTGATCTACGCACTGAAGCTTCCGCTGTTCAATGCAAAGCATCAGTATTTTGGATCCCATGAGATCTTCCATGTATTTGTCATGGCTGGCAGCCTGTGTCACTATGTAACCATGTTCTATATTGCTACCATGTAGTGATACCAGAAGAAAAAGCTATGAATCCCGCGATGTGCTTGCACATGAGCGAATTCATAGCTTTATTCTTTGCCCCCTTTATGAGCATAACAGGGACGCGCAAGCTTCCCGATATGCGAATAAGGGGTAACGATTGCGGGAGTGCGCAGCACGGAGCAATCGTAAAGGTGTCATTTTTATTTCGTTACTTACTCCAGAAAATCCATCGGATTCACCGGATCATCATCTTTCAGAAGCTGAAAATACAGGTTACTGCCTTCTAACGTATAGTATTTCGTTGGTTCTCCCACATAGCCGATCAGTGTACCGGCTTCAATGGTATCCCCTTCCTCAACAGTCAGGTCTGCAAGCTGTCCATAGATAGCTTCGTATCCATTTCCCAGTTCCATAGTCAGCGTGGTTCCGGTCTCTTCATCATTCCGAATCTGGCTTACCTTTCCTCTTGCTGCGCTTCGCACTTCACTTCCAAGCTCCGCTGCGATCACCACTGCCGGGTGATATTTGTACTGATTCAGCGTGGAGAAATAGATGCTTTTATCCATGCTGTAGTTCAGAAGTACATCTCCATCCACTGGCCATCGCAGGTGATTATCTGCTGAAAATGTCAGTGCCTTGCCTTCTACCAGATCAGAATCTGCAGCCACGGATTCTTCCTCCGCTGCCAGTTCCCTGCCATCGGCCAGTTCATCAGAGGACTGCACTTCCTCTGCCTGACCATTTTCAATCTGTGCAATCTCGATCTGCGTATCTTCCTGCTCTGTCTCTGCCAGTTCTGTCTGACCGATCTGCTCCACATCCTCTTCGGTTTCAATTTTTGCTTCTGTCTGTCCTGCTGCACCTCTGGAATTTGCTGTTTCCTTCTGATCCTGCTCAAGCTGAGCGGACTGTTCCTCCGGTGTCGGAGCCGCACTCTTCTGGTACTGATACACCCCATAGATCCCGGATAAGGAAAGCATGCAAAGGCACAGTGCGATCAGAAAACCTTTCTGATTTTTTTTACGCATACCATCACCTCTGGTCATATTTTTACCAGTTCAGGGAATGGTTATACACTGTGCATTTTTATAAAAACAAGAAAAAATATCCTGCCAAGGCGTTCCTTCCCGGATCCGGCGGTCTGCCGTATAGAGACTGATTCCAAATCCATGTCCCACACCTTTAATGGTGATGGTAAGCCTGTTGTCGGTATTGCCGCCTGCTCCCGCTTTACCCGTCTTCGTTATACCATCTGCCTTCATCCAGAAGCAGCTGGACGGAAAATGCAACAAAGACCGGAAGGCTTCCCCGGTCCAGGTCTGATCACCCAGGCTTACGGATTCTACATAGCCTTCTGAATCCCGTTGAAACTCAAAATCGTCTAAGGTGATTTTCTGCTGCTTGGCCTGCCAATCCGTACTATCCGCGTCGTCTTTCCCAGCAATATCTTTGTCTGCCACTTCTGTGTAATCCACTCCCAGTGCCTGCAGTATTTCCTCCATACTCAGGCTGCAGATCTGCACATAATCAGAGGCTTCTTTATCTTCCCTGCACTCCACAGAGAGCACATAGTCATAGCTGTCTCCAAGAAGCTTCCCATCTCTTGTATGTCCAACACTTAACTTATGAAATGGAAGTTCCCGATATTCTCCATCAATGGTCACTGCCATTCCTGATGTGCTCTCTATTGCCTGATAGATTCGCCCATATGGTTCTCCATAAAGTTCAGACAATGAGAGCTGTTCTATAGCCGACGATTCCCCCACACAAAACGCTTCCGTCCGATACAGCACTGCCAGCAATTTCAATGTATCATCGCTCATCCAGGACAGATCTTCCGCAAGCATCTGCTGCAGCACCTGATAATCCACCGGATCCAGCTGTTTTTCCTTATGGATTCCCTGTCTGCCATTGAGCAGAAGCACCATGGTAAATGGAAATGCTGTTGCCAGAAATATTCCTGCCAAAAACATTTTTACATAATTTTTCATACAAAAAGCACCTCTTCCCATTGTATGAAAAGAGGTGCCTGCATATACAGACGAATCTGTTGTTATTTATTTTGCTTCTTCCGGTAACTCAACTGTCACTTTGTCAAGCTTCCAGATATCATCCACATACTCCTGGATGGTACGGTCTGAAGTGAATTTTCCAGCATGTGCCACATTGAGCATTGCCATTCTTGCCCAGCCCTTCTCATCGCGGTATGCAGCTTCTACACGCTTCTGTGCCTCTGCATAGGAACGGAAATCCTTCAGGATGAAATACGGATCCGGACGGTTGTATCCACCGTCTACCAGCAGAGCATTGTACAGCTCACGGAAACGCTCCGGATCATTCGGTGAGTACTCACCGTTGATCAGCTGCATCAGTACATGACGGATATCCTGATCGGTATTAAACAGCTGAGACGGATCATAGCCGCCCTGGTTCTCCAGTGCGATAACTTCCTCTGCACTCATACCAAAGATAAATGCGTTTTCTTCGCCAACTTCTTCAACAATCTCAACGTTTGCTCCGTCCATGGTTCCCAGAGTCACAGCACCATTCAGCATAAACTTCATGTTACCGGTTCCAGAAGCTTCTTTGGAAGCTGTAGAGATCTGCTCGGATACATCTGCTGCTGCAAAGATCCACTCTGCGTTGGATACACGATAATCCTCGATAAATACTACTTTCAGTTTTCCATTGATAGAAGCATCATTATTGATCACATCAGCCACAGAGTTGATCAGCTTGATGGTCAGTTTTGCTCTCATATATCCAGCAGCTGCTTTTGCGCCGAAGATAAAGGTTCTCGGATAGAAATCCATATCCGGATGCTCTTTGATCTGGTTATACAGATACATTACGTGAAGGATGTTCATGAGCTGTCTCTTGTACTCATGAAGTCTCTTAACCTGTACATCAAAGATGGAACGCGGATCTACATCAACGCCATTGTGCTCTTTGATATATTTTGCCAGACGCACTTTGTTCTGATATTTAATATTCATGAACTCATGCTGTGCCTTCTCATCATCCACATACAGTGCCAGCTCTTTGATCTTCGGCAGATCAGTGATCCACTCGTCACCAACATGAGCAGTTACCCATTTTGCCAGCAGCGGATTGCCGTGAAGCAGGAAACGTCTCTGAGTGATACCATTGGTCTTGTTGTTGAACTTCTGCGGCATCATCTCGTAGAAATCTTTCAGCTCCTGTTTCTTCAGGATCTCTGTATGCAGTCTTGCAACACCATTTACAGAATATCCTGCAACAATTGCAAGATGAGCCATCTTAACCTGACCGTCCATGATAATCGCCATCTTCTTAACTTTCTCATAGTTGCCCGGATACTGCTCCTGAATCTGGTTTACAAATCTGCGGTTGATCTCCTCTACGATCTGGTAAATACGCGGAAGCAGTCTTGAGAAGAGCTCGATCGGCCATTTCTCCAGTGCCTCTGCCATGATCGTGTGGTTAGTATATGCACAGGTCTTGGTCGTTACATCCCATGCCTCATCCCATTCCAGACCTTCCTCATCCATCAGGATTCTCATAAGCTCTGCGACAGCCACGGTCGGGTGGGTATCATTCAGCTGGAAGGTTGCCTTCTCATAGAACTTGCGGATATCGGAATGTTTTTTCTTATATTTTGCGATTGCTTCCTGAACACTTGCAGATACGAAGAAATACTGCTGTTTCAGACGAAGCTCTTTACCTGCCATATGGTTGTCATTCGGGTACAGCACCTCTACCAGGTTACGTGCCAGGTTCTCCTGCTCAACAGCCTTCTCATACTCGCCCTTGTCAAAACGGTCAAGCTCGAAGGAATTGATTGCCTCTGCATCCCAGATTCTTAAGGTGTTGATCACGTTGTTGCCGTATCCGACGATCGGCAGATCAACCGGAACTGCAAGTACGGACTGATACCCTTCCTGGATGAACATGTTTCTGCCGTTGCGGTTCTCCACACGAACATATCCGCCGAATTTTACAGTCTTTGCATACTCCGGACGGCGAAGCTCGAACGGGTTGCCGTTCTTCAGCCACATATCCGGTACTTCTACCTGATATCCGTCAACGATCTGCTGTTTGAACATACCATAACGGTAACGGATACCGCAGCCATAAGCTGCGTATCCCAATGTTGCCAGAGAATCAAGGAAACATGCTGCCAGTCTTCCCAGACCACCATTACCAAGTGCTGCATCCGGCTCCTGATCCTCGATGGTATTGAGATCCAGTCCGATCTCTTCAAGTGCTTCCTTTACTTCATCATAGAAAGTAAGGTTGATCAGGTTGTTGCCCAGCGCACGTCCCATCAGGAACTCCATGGACATGTAGTATACGATCTTCGGATCAGCTTTCTCATATTCCTTCTGCGTTGCGATCCATGCATCCATGATCGCATCCTTTACAGCGTATCCGACTGCCTGAAAGATCTGCTGTTCGGTTGCTTCTTCGATTTCTTTACGGAAAAGTGTACGAACATTGTACTTCACGCTTCTGATGAAGAACTCTTTGTTAAAAAGTCTTTTGGCCATGTTATGCCTCCCATGTTAATTACTGTTTTTCCACTCCAAGTGTTACGGATTCACCATTGATGCTCCACTCTTTTGTATATCCTTTTACCTCGTCAAAACGGATATCTGATGCCATAACGTCGCTTAAGATTTCCTCACGGTATTCCTTCATGTAGCCTTCAATCTTCTGATTGCCCATGCTGTATACCACGATCTTGTCCATCACTTCAAATCCAGCTTCTTTACGCATGGTCTGGATCTTACTGATGATCTCTCTTACAAATCCCTCCTCAATGAGTTCCTCACTCAGATTTGTATCAAGAACGACTGTCACAGTGCTGTCTTCCTCTGTCACGTACCCCTCCATCTGTGCGGTATCAATGAGCAGATCCTCTTTTGATAATACCACGTTCTGTCCGTCAATGTCAAATGACAGGCTTCCGCTGTTGTCCAGCTCTTTCATAGCCTCGCGGCCATTGATCTCAGCCAGGTGTGCACGGATACCATTGAGAAGTTTTCCGTATTTCGGTCCGACAGTCTTCAGCTGTGGTTTGAAGGTGTAGCTGGTAAAATCACTTAAGTCCTCTTTGAACTCTACGTTCTTCACATTCAGCTCATCTGCAACAACTTCCTGGAACATTGCATCCAGCGGACGCTCTGCACGTACATACATGGTTCCGATCGGCTGACGGTTCTTGATGTTAGCAGTATTTCTTGCAGCACGGCCCATAACAACGATATCCAGAACCTCTTCCATAGAAGCCTCCAGATCTTTGTCGATCATCTCAGCATCTACTGTCGGGAAGTCACACAGATGGATGCTCTCCGGAGCGGTCTTATCGATGCTGCATACCAGGTTGCGGTAGATCTCCTCTGTCATGAACGGGATCATCGGAGCTGCTGCTTTACAGATGGTTACCAGCGCAGTATACAGAGTCATATATGCATTGATCTTATCCTGCTCCATTCCCTTTGCCCAGAAACGTTCACGGCTTCTTCTTACATACCAGTTACTCAAATCATCTACAAACTCCTGCAGTGCTTTTGCAGCTTCCGGAATGCGGTAATTTGCCAGATTGTCATCAACTGCTCCAACGGTGGAATTCAGCTTGGACAGGATCCAGCGATCCATAACCGTCAGGGATTTCTTATCTAATGTATATTTAGTTGCATCAAAATTATCAATATTTGCATACAGTACAAAGAATGCATAGGTATTCCACAGGGTACCCATGAATTTTCTCTGACCTTCCTGTACAGCTTTGCCATGGAAGCGGTTCGGCAGCCACGGTGCACTGTTGATGTAGAAGTACCAGCGGATCGCATCAGCACCGTAGGTCTGCAATGCATCAAACGGATCTACTGCATTTCCTTTGGATTTGCTCATCTTCTGACCGTTCTCATCCTGAACATGTCCGAGCACGATAACATTCTCATACGGGCTCTTGTTGAAGAGCAGGGTGGACTCTGCCATCAGAGAATAGAACCATCCACGGGTCTGGTCAACAGCCTCGGAAATAAACTGAGCAGGGAACTGCTGCTCAAACAGATCCTTGTTCTCAAACGGATAATGATGCTGAGCAAATGGCATTGCTCCTGAGTCAAACCAGCAGTCGATAACCTCCGGTACTCTCTTCATAGTCTTGCCACACTTCGGGCAAGTGCAAGTGATCTCATCAATGTACGGACGATGAAGCTCAACAGTCAGAGCTTTCTCATTGCCGCTCAGCTCTTTTAACTGCTCACGGGAACCAATTGCTTCCTGATGTCCGCAGTCTTCACACTGCCATACGTTCAGCGGAGTTCCCCAGTAACGGTTACGGGATACACCCCAGTCCTGAATGTTCTCCAGCCAGTTTCCAAACCGACCTTTACCAATGCTCTGCGGGATCCAGTTTACAGTCTCGTTATTGCGTACCAGATCATCACGCACTGCAGTCATCTTGATGAACCAGGATTCACGTGCATAGTAGATCAGCGGAGTATCACATCTCCAGCAGTGCGGATAGCTATGCTCAAATTTTGGCGCATCGAACAGAAGTCCCTTTGCATCCAGATCTTTGAGCACCTCCGGATCTGCTTTCTTTACAAACAGACCTGCAAACGGAGTCTCTTTTGTCATATCACCTTTTTCATCTACGAACTGTACAAACGGAAGATCATATTTACGGCCAACCTGAGCATCGTCTTCACCAAATGCCGGAGCAATATGAACAACACCAGTACCATCGGTCAGAGTTACGTAAGTATCACATACTACATAATGACCTTTCTTGTGCTGCTTTTCAGCCAGATCTGCTGCACACTGATACAGTGCCTCATATTCTTTGCCTTCCAGATCCTTACCTTTGTAGGTCTCCAGTACTTCGTAAGCAGCCTCACCGTCTTTTGCCAGTTTGCCAAGTACGGTATCCAGAAGTGCGGATGCCATATAATATACATATCCGTCAGCAGCTTTTACTTTTGCATACTCCTCGTTCGGGTTTACACAAAGTGCCACGTTGGACGGCAGAGTCCACGGTGTAGTGGTCCATGCCAGGATATATGCATCCTCACCTTTTACTTTGAAACGTACCACTGCGGAACGCTCTTTTACATCTTTGTATCCCTGTGCCACCTCATGGGAAGACAGAGGAGTTCCACAACGCGGGCAGTACGGAACGATCTTGAATCCTTTGTACAGGAGTCCTTTGTCCCAGATCGTCTTCAGTGCCCACCACTCGGACTCGATGAAGTTGTCATCATAGGTAACATACGGATTATCCATATCAGCCCAGAAACCAACGGTACCGGAGAAATCCTCCCACATTCCCTTGTATTTCCAGACACTCTCTTTACATTTGGTGATGAACGGATCCAGACCATACTGCTCGATCTGCTCTTTTCCATCCAGACCCAGAAGCTTCTCAACCTCCAGCTCTACCGGCAGTCCGTGGGTATCCCAGCCTGCTTTTCTCGGAACATAGTAGCCTTTCATAGTACGGTATCTCGGAATCATATCCTTGATAACACGGGTCAGCACATGACCGATGTGCGGCTTACCATTTGCGGTAGGCGGTCCGTCATAAAAGGTATATGTCGGGCAGCCTTCTCTCTGCTCCATACTTTTCTTAAATGTGTTGTCTTCTTTCCAGAACTCTTCAACTTCTTTTTCGCGCTCTACAAAGTTCATGTCGGTGTTTACTTTGCTGTACATGCTTTTGTTACCTCCTTGTCTTCCAAACAAAAAAGCCCCGCCCTGCAACAGGACGGAGCCTAATAGCCCGTTTATAAACCACCTCTTACAACATACTGTCATATGCGTTCCCGATAACGGAGGGAATACCGTCGAAGCCTACTTTCTTCTTCCTATATAATATAGAAGAAACTCCTCTTCAGCCCGAGGCTCGGAAGTGATCTTCGGAAATCCCTGTACTCTCACCGGGCTCACACCCACCCCGGTTCGCTGCGCATTTCCAGTGGTTCCTACTGTCTTCGTCATAGCCGTTTACACAAGTGCAATTATAAGTGCGGTCGACAGTATTTGTCAAGGCTTTCGCTGATATTCCGGGGATTTTTTAGTATTTATTCCTGATGATGTTTGGTCACTTTTTTGTCGATGGTCAGCACTTCCCCTTCCGGTTTGTAGGAGATCTTCACATAAGTATGCATAGCCGGACAACCTGCCTTAGCGGCAACCAGCTGGCAGTTCTTCACGATCTCCATCAACTGATCATAGTCCCCTTCGATGGAGGTCTCACATGGTCCTACATAATAGGAAAGTCCTGTGGATTTAATATAATCGATCACCGCATCTACGATGCGGATCACTTCCTCGTCATCTGTTACAGTGGGCAGTACCTGAATTGCTACGCTTGCATTCATCTTTTATCCTCCTCCAAAAAACGCATCTGCCATATGACAGATGCGTATATCGCTCTAAACACCATTATACAAAGGTTTCTATTATTGTCAATGTAAGTTTTCCCGCCTGAATTGTGAACTTTTCCACTGTTCCCTTGCACAGCTTATGTAAATCAACTATAATATTGAATGGTTCAGAGTTTTGCAAGCCTCACAGGAGTGTTTTGTAAATATCTCTGCATCGTCAAATAAAAATATAACGAGGTAACACATGAAATTTTTTAATAGATTTGCTGTATCCCTTCTGGCATCTGTGCTCTGTGCAAGCACCCTGTTCGCCATGCCAGTAGATGCGAAAAAAACAACCAAACGGCGGCAGCCGACACAGGCAGAACTTGCCGCAGCTGCAGCACTTCAGGCCGCGATTGACGAACGCTATAACAAGGAAATAGAATCTAACTCATGGGAGAACTGGCCAGCCGGTCCACAGGTCTATGCTGAATCCGCTATTGTCATGGAAGCATCCACCGGAACGATCCTGTATTCCAAAGCCATTGATGAACAACATTACCCGGCAAGTATCACCAAGATCATGACTGTACTGCTGGCACTTGAGAACTGTGAGATGGATGAAGAAGTCACCTTTTCCCACAATGCTGTCTATTCCATTGATTACGGAAGCAGCAGCATTGCCCGTGACGAAGATGAGGTCCTGACAGTTGAAGAATGTCTTTATGCTATCATGCTTGAATCCGCTAACGAGTGTGCCAATGCCATTGCTGAGCACATCTCCGGTTCCACCGAAGCATTTGCAGACCTTATGAACCAGCGTGCTGCTGAGCTTGGCTGCACCAACACGCATTTTGTCAATCCCAGTGGTCTGCCAAATGAAGAACATTACACATCTGCCCATGATATGGCACTGATCACACGGGCAGCTGTCAGTCACGAAGAATTTCGTAAGATCAGCGGCACTTCCCGTTATGTCTTACGTGCCACCAACAAGAAGTCTGAAGAACTGTTGATGAATAATCATCATTATATGATCTCCGGCTACAAAACCTCCAAATATCTGGATGATACGGTATTTGCCGGTAAGACTGGTTACACAGAGGCAGCGTTGAACACCCTTGTCACCTGCGCCACCCGAAACGGCATGGATCTGATCGTGGTCACTATGAAGAGTCAGGGAACCGGCGAAAAAGGTGTCCCCATTTACCCCGATACGACCAATCTTCTGAATTATGCTACGGAGAATTTTCAGAAGGTAAATATTTCAGAAAATGAAGCCAACTTCTCCATCGGACAGGGACAGCTCTTTGACACAGGCACCTCCATCTTCGGAAGCACCACTCCGATGATCGAGATGGATACAGATGGGTATGTAGTCCTTCCTAACAGTGTTGATTTTTCTGCTGCATCTCCAAGCCTGGAGTTTGTGGATTCTCCGGATTCTGATGTAGTCGCTGTCCTTCGCTATCAGTTCGATGGTCAGACTATCGGATCTACAGATCTGACACTGGCAGAACCTGCTGTTCAGGATTTCCAGTTCCAGAAGACCGGTGAGGAAGACGAAGGACAAGCACAGGCTGAAGCAAAACCATCCACACGGCTGATCAAGATCAATCTCCGAATCCTGATCTATATAGTTTCCAGTGTTGCCGCTTTACTTCTGCTGTTCGTATTATTTAAGAGACTTAGCAAAGCTTATCATTTTGACATGAGTTTTCTTACCCGCTGGAGACGGAACCGGGCTGACCGCAACTCCTTCTCCAATGCAAATCGAAAACGTTATAAGAGTCGGAAGAGAAGAAAAAAAGATAACTGGTTAAAATAATTTTGATAAATATAACAAGATGACAGGGCTGCTACTCCATAGATGTGTGAATCATCAACTACGGAACCGCAGCCCCGCTTTATTTACTGACTTTATTTTGTTCTAAACAATGAAAGGATACCAATAATGAGCAGGATCGGAAATGCCAGATATAAAAGTCCGCCAAATACCATTCCCAGCAGGATCACCGGAAGAAATACAATCGTAATCAGCAACTTGGAAATGCTCCACGCTGCCCGCATGCCGAAGAAAAATAATTTTCCAAAAATGCCAAACAGAAAAATAAAAAATAATAACTCTAACATCTTTCGCAACTCCTCTTGTGCATATTTTTCTTGTTGTCCAAATCATCATACTCAATATTATGGTGATTATCAATAGGTTTCCTTCTGAATTTTTCTGAACTTTTTGTGTTGTGAAACACTTGAAACGCGGTTATAATATAGATAATATATTAACTAATTTATCTGTTTTATCACATTTTTAGATAAAATATTATCTATATTATAGGAGGTGCTAAAATGTCTGTTACTACACTTCAGGTCTTGTACCACGATCGATTTGTTGGAACCCTTGCAATGACACCGGAGCACAAGGCAGCTTTTCAATATTGTGACGACTGGATTGAACATGGATTTTCAATCAGTCCTTTTACACTTCCTTTAAGGAACCAGGTCTTTATCCCTAAAAAAGATTATTTTGAGGGTCTATTCGGTGTATTTGCCGACAGCCTTCCTGATGCCTGGGGACGATTACTTCTCAACCGCCTGCTCGCTTCCCGTCACCAGAATCCAGATCAGTTAACTGTTCTTGATCGACTGGCAGTTGTAGGATCTTCGGGCATGGGTGCTCTCACTTATCGCCCACAGCATGATCTTTCGGTCTCCATGAAACATGATGATCTGGATGAACTTGCACTGGAATGTCAAAAACTACTAAATACCGAATACTCTGAGAAACTGGATGAACTTTACCGTTTAGGCGGAACCAGCGGCGGTGCCCGTCCCAAAATCATGACTACCATTGATCAGGAAGACTGGATCATCAAATTTCCTGCTCATGTAGATCGCCCGGATTCTGGTAAAATGGAATATGATTATTCTCTCTGTGCAAAAAAATGTGGTATTACTATGAGTGAAACCCGATTATTTCCTTCTAAAAAATACAGTGGCTACTTTGGAACCAAACGATTTGATCGTATCATTGAACAGGGTAAATCCAGAAAAGTCCATATGCTGACAGCTGCTGCTCTTCTGGAACTGGATTTTGAACAGCCCAGTCTTGATTATCATGAATTATTGAAGCTTACAAAAATTCTGACCAAAAATGATCCATTTGATGTGGAAAACATGTTCCGTCGTATGTGTTTTAATGTATTTGCACACAACAGAGATGATCACTCCAAGAATTTTACTTATATCTATGATGAAATCAACGATAAATGGCATCTTTCACCTGCTTATGATCTGACATACAGCAATACTTATTATGGAGAACATACCACATCCGTAGATGGAAATGGACGGAATCCCGGCAAAAAGGAACTGTTAGCAGTCGGCATTGGTGCCGGTCTTAATAAAAATATGTGCAATACAATTATAGAAGAGATTTCCGAATGCGTCTCTTCTATGCTGAAAACATACATTTCTCAATAACTTACATCTAATATTTATGAAACGGGTATTTTAACATGACTGAATTTATATGGGAAACCTCTGAAGAACTTGACCTGAAACTGGCAAAACGAGTACGAAATATCAGAAAACGCCGCTCCATTTCACAGCAGAAGCTCTCTGAAATGAGCGGCGTCAGTTACGGCTCTATCAAGCGATTTGAGTCTACTGGACAGATCTCACTGCTTGCTCTCACACGGATCGCCACAGCATTGGATCTTGCTGATGAACTCCGAAACCTTTTTACACAAGTTCCTTATAAAGATATTTCAGAAGTGATTCGGGAGTCAAGATAATTCCTCTATTTTCCTCACCACCCAATAAAAGGCACATACAAATGTAACTCCTTTTATCACAGATGTGAGAGTCAAGGCCCACCAGACACCCAGAAGCTTCAAGGAGGTTGCCGTCAGCAGAATCGCCAGCGGGATTCTGGCACTGGTCAGAAGGATACTGATCACGCTGCACAGATGTGTCTTTCCAAGACCAGACAGGGCACCGACTGTCATCAATTCTACACATAAGAACGGTTCACTGAAACCAACAATAACCAAATATCCGACCGACGTAGCAATCGCTGATGGCTCATGGAAGAACACACCGGAGATTGGTTCCGGCAGGAATACAAAGATCAACATGATCAGACAACCCCAGATTCCAACAGTCCACAGAGATGCCCGATACCCTTTTTTTACTCGATCCAGCTTCTCTGCGCCATAATTCTGAGCTGTAAATGCATTCAATGCAGAAGCAAATCCATCTGCAGTATTCCATGAAATAGACTCAATCTGTCCACCGACCCGCTGGGTGGCGATCGCTTCCGCACCAAATCCAGACACCATTCTTGTCAATACCATGGAGATCATACAATATGCCATTCCCTGCAGAGCTGTCGGAATTCCGATCCTGCAGATCCCTCTCAGGGAATCCCAGGAAATTGCTGCAAATATATGCGTTCCTTTTAATACATTTTCTTTTTTTCGAATCATGATTCCGCCGACGAGAATACTCATAACGATAAACTGTGCTGTCACAGTTGCAATCGCTGCTCCTGTCACTCCCAGAGAAGGAATCGGTCCTGCTCCCAGGATCAGCAACGGATCCAGAATCATATTTGTTGCCAGTCCAATCAGATTTGCTACAAAGGGTGTTCTGGAATCCCCCTGCGCAGTATAGATTCCCGTCAACGTAAACGTCACAAAAGAGAATACGATCAGTCCACAGGCGATTTTCGTATAAGAAAATGCGGCTTCCAATGCTTCTGGATCCGTCAGCTGGAAAAATCCAACCAGCGGTTTAATAAAGATCAGAACTATTGCCGCAAATAAAAGCCCGGAAAAGACAGACAACTGTACCGCTGTCTGCGCATACTGATGAGCTCTCTTTGGTTCACCACGACCAATATACTGTGCCACCTGCACCTGTCCGCCCATACGTGCCATGGATGCAAGCCCCTGGGACAGCCAGGTAAACATTCCTCCTACACCGACTCCTGCCACTGCTTTTGCTCCCAGCAATCCGATCCATGCCATATCCGTAATATTATATAAAGTTCCCAAAAACGAAGATGCCATAATTGGAATCGCCAGCTTCGTCAATGATTTCAAAATGGGTCCTTTTGTTAAATTCCCTTCCACAAATACCTTCTCCTACATTTTCCTGTCACAACGCACCGTAACTCTGTTTTTCCCGTCCACAGTACAAGTAAACAGACTCAAGGGCTACTCGTTTAATTTCTACTCATTGATACTGCCTTAAGAAAAATCACGATTCCAATGCAGAATAAAATTGCGATCATTCCGACACCCATGCTGATATTTCCGGTAAGCTGAGATACTATGCTGACAATGGTTGTCCCGACAAACGATGCACCTTTCCCACATATATCCATGAGGCCAAAATATTCACCCGAATGCTCCTCCGGAATGATCTTGGTAAAATATGATCTTGAAAGTGCCTGGATCCCTCCCTGGAACATTCCTACGAGAATCGCAAGGATCCAGAACTGGAGCTGTGTCTTCAGAAAGACTGCAAAAATGGCGATTCCCAGATAGGCAAAGATACACACAATAATCAGCTTCTCTGTTCTGATCCTGTATGACAAATTACCAAAAATAATTGCACAGGGAAACGCTACGATCTGTGTTACAAGCAGTGCAAGAAGCAGCCCTGTGCTGTCAAGTCCTAACGCCGATCCATAGGCAGTCGCCATATCAATGATCGTATATACACCATCAATATAAAAGAAAAAGGCAAGCAAAAACATAAATACCTGCTTTTCTTCTTTCATATTTTTAAAGGTTTCTCCTAATCTTTTAAAGCTCTGTGCGATCGCATGGGGCTTTTTCTCTACATAGTATTTCTGTTCATAGTTTTTGAGCAATGGCAGCGACATAAGCAACCACCATACCGCTACGAGCACAAAGGCTATTCCCATAGCTGTTTCCATACGGATCCCAAGCGGATCTGAACCTAACACGATCACCAGGCACAACACAAAGGGCACACAGCTTCCAATATATCCCCACGCATATCCTTGCGACGATACATAATCCATACGTTCTTCATCGGTTATATCGCTGAGCATGGAATCGTAGAAGATCAGACTCGCCGAAAATCCCACCTTAGCAATCAGAAACACGATCAGAAACGCCATCCACTGAACCATCAGTCCCAGAAGAGAACAGGCGATCGTACCTATCAATATAGAAATCATAAATATCGGTTTTTTATAACCCTTCGTATCCGCAATCGTTCCCAGGACCGGCCCTAATATGGCAACGATCACAGTACATGTGGAAGCTGCGTATCCCCAATAAGCGAGATAATCAACGTCCGAAAGTCCTGCCTTACCTGCCAGATAATTAAAATATATGGGAATGATCGTGGCCACCAGCAGAACAAATGCCGAGTTTCCTACATCATACAAGATCCATCTTTTCTCTTTTCCATTCAGCTTCATTTTTTGATATCTTCTATCTGCCTTTCTTTTATTTTCATGCTATAACCCTAATGCTATCTATTATAAAGTAAAATAGCAGACAGTCAATTCCTTCCTGAAAAAACGCTTGATGAGCGGACAAATGGATGCCATTCACAGACTATAGAAGAAACCAAGGCAGCCCATATATGGGCTGCCTTCATTTGTTATGCTTACTATTTTTCGACTTTTCGTTCAAACACATACTCCGTCTCCGATGACAGATTTCCTCTGAAGGCATATCCAAGTCTATCAAACTTTTGTATATCTACAGGATTTTCAATATTATTCTCTGCCATGAATCTGACCATTTCTCCGCGGGCCATCTTCGCATAGGTTCCTTTTGTCACCAATTTATCACCTGACAATTCGCAGAATGTAATCGTGATGTAATTGTCTTTATCCGATAGATATCTTTCTATGCATTTTGAATATTCTTTAGATGCCAGATTTATGATCGTCCTGCTGTCATCAATTACTGAATGATATAACCGGTCCCCCCAGTAATCATATAGATTTGTTGTTTCTTCAATCTCAGCTTTTGCCTGCATTTCAAGACGATAAGGAGTCACACCATCCATTGGTTTTAAAATGC
>OGIO01000234.1_pt1 | contig 76497 bp, 81 predicted proteins | sample 1571841 | NCBI WGS metagenome assembly OGIO01 (sample SAMEA2582111, study PRJEB24529) | metagenome | biome: Human gut stool | place: China | collected 2011
ATGCTTGATCTGCGCCGTCCGATCTACAAACAGACAGCAGCTTACGGACACTTTGGCCGCACCGATGTAGAGCTTCCGTGGGAGAATACCGACAAGGCTGAAGACCTGAAGAAATATCTGAAATAAATTCATATAATATAGGAGGGAAGCTGTTCGCAGCTTCCCCTTTTTGATGCCTTTTCCTGGTAATTTTCCACATTTTCTTGTCTTATCCCCCTACTTCCGTTATACTAGATAAAAGTGTACTAAAAATATCTACATTATTAAGGGGATTTGTCACATGAAAAAATTACTCAACAGTCTTCCTTTCCGTCTGCTGGCCGGTGTGATCATCGGTATTCTGGTCGGACTGGTTGCAAACGAAACTTTTATGAACATTGTTGTTACGGCAAAGCAGCTGCTCGGTGAGCTGATCACCTTCTGTGTTCCGCTGATCGTGATCGGATTTATCGCACCATCCATCACGCGCCTTGGAAAAAATGCTTCCCGCATGCTGATGGTCGCACTGATCCTTGCCTACGTATCTTCTGTAGGTGCCGCTCTCGTGAGCATGGTTGCCGGATTCAACATCATTCCGCACCTTTCCATCGTATCCACTGCTGAAGGATTGAAGGAACTGCCGGAAGTAATCTTTGAACTGAGTATTCCGCAGATCATGAGTGTTATGAGTGCACTGGTCTTCTCTGTTTTGATAGGCCTTGCTGTTACATGGACCAAAGCAGACCGCACTGCTGAACTGCTGGAAGAATTCCAGAAGATCGTATTAGAGATCGTGACCCGCGTGATCATTCCGATCCTGCCGGTATTTATCGCCTGCACTTTCTGTGCTCTTTCTTATGAAGGAACCATTACCAGACAGCTTCCGGTCTTCCTGAAAGTTATCATCATCGTTATGATCGGACATTACCTGTGGATGACTCTGCTGTATCTGATCGCCGGTGCATATTCTGGAAAGAATCCTCTGGAGGTTGTGAAACACTATGGTCCGGCTTATATTACTGCTGTTGGAACCATGTCTTCTGCAGCAACTCTTGCAGTTGCCCTTCGCTGTGCGAGAAAATCTTCTGTATTGAGAAAAGATATGGTTGACTTTGGCATTCCGCTGTTTGCAAATGTGCATCTGTGCGGATCTGTTCTGACTGAAGTATTCTTCGTTATGACGGTATCTCAGATTCTGTACGGCTCTATGCCGTCACTGGGAACCATGATCCTGTTCTGTGTACTGCTTGGCATCTTTGCCATCGGAGCTCCAGGTGTTCCAGGTGGAACGGTTATGGCCTCTCTGGGACTGATCACTGGTATCCTGTTGTTCAACGACACCGGTACCGCTCTGATGCTGACCATCTTCGCTCTGCAGGACAGCTTCGGTACTGCATGTAACGTGACCGGAGATGGTGCTCTGACCCTGATCCTGACCGGATACGCAGACCGCCATGGCATCACTGAGAAATCCAAAAACGAGTAATCTACATAAAAACCCATACAGTCAGCTCTTTTAATGCTGTCTGTATGGGTTTTTTTTTACTGTATGATTATTTCTGCAGCTCCATCCGTTTGATCTCTTTCATTGCCTGCCCCTGCGTATATCCCATGTACTCCATCTCATGCCGCAGACATTCTTCTTTGGACGCATACAAATACACAGAGATCGCATTGGCATGATTTCTGAGAATATAATCTGCACATCTTCCTACCACTACATAGGATTCCCGCTCTGATAATTCCTTCAGCACTTTTGCCTGATAGTTGAACAGGTTCTGATCGGATACAAAGTTACCACTCTCTGGAGGGATCAGTTCTCCATTATATACTTTTCGTGATACTTTATATAGGAGAGAATTTTTCACATCTTCATCAGCCTGTGCAAACATTGCTTCACTGATTCCACTGTCATTCCCTGCTCATGCACTTCCTTATCATTCCTCCTCTTCCTCAGTTGTTACTCCCGCATGGTCTTTTTATTTCTTGTAGTTTTTTACTTTACCATAAGTATCTTAACAAGTAATAAAAAGAGGGGCTCCAACCGCTGTATCTCTCATCGGTTGAAACCCCTTCGTTTCCATTTCGGAATGTAACTTTTTTCTGATGTCATTTATTTTTTTCTGTTTTGCATGAATTTTGCAATATATTTTCTGTTCCCGTCAACCAACCTTCAGACGGAACTTCTGAATCTCTTTTTCGCTTGCTACCTTCTCGATCTTTGCACCCAGACCACGCAGCTTTTCATCCAGATTCTCATATCCACGCTCAATATAATAGATATCGTCCACGATAGTGATGCCTTCTGCAGCCAGTCCTGCGATCACCAGTGCCGCACCTGCACGTAGATCCGGTGCGCTGACTCTTGCGCCCGTGAACTTCTCCACACCACTGATCACTGCCACATTACCTTCTACCTTAATAGAAGCTCCCATACGTGCCAACTCATCTACATAACGAAATCTATTTTCAAAAATACTCTCTGTCACGATGCTGGTTCCCTCAGCCAGTGCCAGTGTTACCGCAATCTGCGGCTGCATATCTGTCGGGAATCCCGGATATGGCATGGTCTTTACGTGAGTTCCCTGCAGCTTGCCGACTGCTCTCACACGAACTGCATCATCATACTCGGTGACCTCACATCCAAGTTCTGTCAGCTTTGCACTGGTTGCTTCCAGATGCTTCGGGATCACATTATGAAGTACAACATCTCCGCCAGTCACTGCTGCAGCAAACATAAAGGTTCCTGCCTCAATCTGATCCGGAATAATGGAATATTCGGTCTTGTGAAGGGATTTTACACCACGGATACGGATCACATCTGTACCCGCTCCCTTGATACTTGCTCCCATACTGTTCAGGAAGTTTGCCACATCTACCACATGAGGCTCTTTTGCCGCATTTTCAATGATCGTATTGCCATCCGCCATCGCTGCTGCCATCATAATATTGATGGTTGCACCTACACTGACCATATCAAGAAAAATGTGTGCTCCATGAAGCTCTTCAGCCTCTGCAATGATAAATCCATGCTCAATCTTGGTCACTGCACCCATGGCCTTAAAGCCTTTCAGATGCTGATCGATTGGACGGCTTCCAATATTACAGCCTCCCGGCAGCGGCACTTCCGCACGCTTATATTTTCCAAGCAGTGCACCCAGCAGATAGTAGGATGCACGGATCTTCTTCATGCTTTCATTTTCTACAATACAGTTTTCCACACCAGATCCATTGATCTCCACCGCATGACGGTTTACGCGCTTGACACGCGCACCGATTCCATCCAGAGCTTCTAATAATGCATTGATATCACGCACATCTGGAAGATTATCTATATATACTGTCTCATCTGTCATACTTGCAGCCGCAAGAATAGCCAGAGCCGCATTCTTTGCGCCTCCGATCTCCACATCTCCAACCAGGGGAATACCGCCTTTTATAACATACTGTTCCACGTTTACACCTCGTTCACAACGATTCAAAAGTCATTACCTAATTCTATTAACAGATTGCTCCGAAAGAGCTTATCTTATTCTCGTTTTCATAAAACATGCCAATTCCGGCATATCTAAGCTATTATAGCTTATAGCCACCGAAAAAGCAACTAACACAATGTCAAAAAAACGTTGACTTTAGCGTCCTTCACAGGTAATTTTTTATTTCAAAGCATTGCTTGATAATCACTCTCTGTAAAACGATGATAAATAGTATGTCCCATCTCCATATGGATACAATAATAATATTCGTCTATGGACGGATCTTTGAAGTGGATCGCGTAATCAAAATCGGATCCCTCCGGCATCTTCTCGCACACGTATTCATGGCCATGGTTTTCAAACACCTGGCAGATCTCTTCCAATGTGCATGCGTGATGCTCCTGAAATAACTGAATCAGGTCTTTTAGAAATGCAGGTGTCTCCACTTGCTCATGCACCCACTGGGAACCTTCCGGCGGAATGCTGATCTCCACACGGCCCCCATGGCTGTGAAAATGAAGTTCTCCAAGAGATGACTTCTCTTCAAATGCCTTCCGCAGAAGTGTCAGCATCTCCTGATCATCCTTTGCATTGCTTCCAAGGATCGTATTCAGGGAATCCACCGGATAGTAGAGACGAACGGTCTCTTTTGCATATCCCAGCTTCAGCTGTGCCTCTTTCACCTGATCTGTCATATTTTTTAAAAGTTTTTCTCTGTTCATCGACTTCATACTCCTGTTTTCCTCTGGTTTAATTATGAAGGATGGAGGAGTAAATGTCAAATACTACGTCCGGATCAGAGGGGTTTATTGAGGACATCCATCGTCCCTCTGATGGTGCCGGGCTCCGTCATATGAAATGGATCCAGAAGACTGTCCATTTGCTCTTTATCCAACAGGTTTTCCTGCAGAATCAGATCCCGGACGGAGGCACCGGTCTTTATGGCCTTCTTAGCAATATCGGCAGCTTTCTGATATCCGACATACGGGCAGATGGCTGTGATGATGCCTACACTGTTTTCAACCAGATAGCGGCAGCGTGTCTCATTTGCCGTAATGCCTGTAACACAGTTTTCCACAAAAGTATGCACCGCATAAGCCAATGTATCAATCGACTGAAACATACAATAAAACACGATAGGTTCAAATGCATTCAGTTCCAGCTGCCCTGCCTCTGCTGCCATAGTAATCGTCACATCGTTGCCTATGATATTAAAAGCGACCTGATTAACTACTTCAGGAATAACAGGATTTATTTTTCCAGGCATAATGGACGACCCGTTTTGTTTCGCAGGAAGATTAATCTCTGCCAGACCGGCCCGTGGTCCAGAAGACATCAGACGCAGGTCATTTGCAATTTTTGAAAGTGTCACAGCACACGCTTTCACGGCACCAGATACCGCCACAAAGACATCCAGATTCTGCGTAGCATCGATCAGGTCATATGCCTGCGCCAGATCCATATCGGACACTTCAGACAAAATCGGAACAATTCGATGTAGGTAAGCCTCATCTGCATTCAGACCGGTTCCCACTGCAGTTCCTCCCAGATTTAATGTACGCATTTCTCCCATGGCCTTTTCCATCCGGTGAATATCCCGCATGATGGCAACAGAATATGCACGGAATTCCTGTCCCAGACGAATAGGAACCGCATCCTGCAGTTGCGTACGACCCATTTTAATGACATCGTTAAATTCCTCTGCTTTTTTGCACAAGGCACCGTGCAGCTGTAAAAGTTCACGTTTCAGATTTTTCAGAAGACGTAGAGAAGTCATCTTACCTGCCGTAGGAATCACATCGTTTGTCGATTGGCTGCAGTTTACATCATCATTTGGATTGATGATGCTGTAATCACCTTTGCTTCCACCCAGAATTTCAATGGCACGGTTGGCAATGACTTCATTGGCATTCATATTAAGGGATGTCCCAGCACCACCCTGGATCGGGTCCACGATAAAATCTTCCCGGAATTTACCTGCCAGAATCTCATCACAAGCCTGGACAATCGCCCGGGCTTTTCTCTTTTCCAGCATTCCAACTTCACAGTTGGTGATAGCGGCAGCTTTCTTAATATAAGCCAGACTGTTAATGATCTCTGGATGCATTCTCAGTCCGGTAATATGAAAATTCTCTGCAGCACGCAGAGACTGCACACCATAATAAACATCACCTGGAATATCCCTTGTTCCAATGGAATCCTTTTCAATCCGATACTCTTCAGTTTTTGTTTCTTTCATTGCCAGTTCCTCTCTTTATTTTAAAAATTTTATTCCTGCACTGGAAGAATCCTTCCTTATTGCATTCAGTATACCTAGGTGCTATTATATAATCAAATACATATATTTATATAGAATATATAGCTTTCAATCTATATTTAAGGAGCGTGATAAAGATGTTTCAAGGAATGGAATATGTTTACGAGGTATACAAAGAACGAAGTTTTTCCAAGGCAGCCGCAAACCTGTTTATTTCCCAGCCATCTTTAAGTGCCAATGTAAAACGGATTGAGAAAAAAATTGGTTATCCAATCTTTGACCGGAGCACAAAACCATTGGGGCTTACGGAATGTGGACAGCATTACATTGATGCCGTGGAACACATTATGCAGGTAGAAAACGGATTTCATGATTTTGTAAATGATTGGAGCAATCTGAAAACCGGACAGCTGATCTTAGGTGGCAGCAGCTTCTTTTCCTCTTGGGTGCTTCCACCACTGATCGGAGAATTTTCAAGAAAATATCCTTTGGTCAAACCCCTTTTACTGGAAGAAAACACGGCAACATTGGCTCAATATCTTCAAAGTGGACGTATGGATTTTTTATTGGACAATTGTGAACTTGATCCTTCTATTTTTGACCGCTATGTCTATCAGAAGGAGCATCTGTTGCTGGCTGTTCCTGAATCTCTGCCCGTGAATGAATCCTTGCGTGCGTATCAGGTTCCAACTTCCAGTATAAAGAACAGAACCTTTTTAAAGATGAATATCCCTGCAGTTTCTTTGCAGGCTTTCTCCAATGAGACATTTATTTTTATGAAGCAGGAAAATGACACAGGAAAGCGAGCTGCCCGCATATGTCAGGAACATCATTTTCACCCGCGAGTCCTGTTTGAATTAGACCAGCAAATGACTTCATACAATGTCACCTGTTCAGGCATGGGAATTTCCTTTATAGGTGATCTGCTGATCTCCCTGGTTCCGCCGAATCCGAATGTAGTTTATTATCGACTGGATGAAAAAGACAGCTTGCGTAATATTTATTTTTACTGGAAAAAAGGACGTTACATAAGCCATACCATGAGTGCATTTTTAGATTTATTATCCTCTTTTGATAATTTGATCTGATTTTTGTAACATATGCTACATCTGATTTCTTTTTATGTGGTATAATACAGACAAATGAAAACGCACAACCGGAAAGGAGCTATTCTTATGAAAATCACAAACGATATCAGATATGTAGGTGTCAATGACCATCAGGTCGATCTGTTTGAGGGACAGTATGTTGTACCTAATGGCATGTCCTATAATTCTTATGTGATTCTTGATGAAAAGGTCGCTGTTATGGATACCGTCGATGCTCATTTTACCCATGAGTGGCTGGACAACATCACATCCGTACTTGGTGACCGTCATCCGGATTATCTGATCATCCAGCATATGGAGCCGGACCACGCAGCAAATATCGCCAACTTCATGGACGTATATAGAGATACTACCATCGTATCCAGTAAAAAAGCATTTGCTATGATGGCACAGTTCTTCGGAACCGATTACCCGGATCGCCAGATCATTGTAAAAGAAGGAGATTCTTTAACTCTTGGCAAGCATACTCTGGCGTTTGTGGAAGCTCCGATGGTACACTGGCCGGAAGTAATCGTTACTTATGATACCTGTGATAAAGTACTGTTCTCTGCAGATGGATTTGGAAAATTCGGCGCGCTTGACGTAGAGGAGCCGTGGGATGATGAATCCCGTCGTTACTTCATCGGTATTGTTGGAAAATACGGCAAACAGGTGCAGAATCTGCTGAAAAAAGCAGCAACTCTGGATATTCAGACCATCTGTCCTCTGCACGGACCAGTACTGACCGAGAACCTTGGACATTACTTAAGCCTGTACAATACCTGGTCCTCCTACCAGCCGGAATCTGAAGGAATCGTAATCGCTTACACTTCTGTATATGGTCACACCAAGCAGGCCGTGGAAGCACTGGCTGACCAGTTCCGTTCCAAAGGATGCCCGAAAGTTGTTGTTCATGATCTGGCAAGATGCGACATGTCTCTGGCAATCGCAGATGCTTTCCGCTACAACAAGCTGGTACTGGCAACCACAACCTACAACGCAGACATTTATCCGTTCATGCGCGATTACATTCATCGCCTGACTGAGCGCAATTTCCAGAACCGTAAAGTTGCCTTGATTGAAAATGGATCCTGGGCTCCGCTGGCTGCAAAAGTCATGAAAAATATGTTTGAAGGCAGCAAACAGATCGCCTGGGCAAATACCACCGTTCATATCAAATCTGCTCTCAGCGATGAAAGCCGCGCAGAGCTGAACGCACTGGTAGAAGAATTCTGTCAGGATTACATTGCTCAACACAGTGAGACTGCCAACAAAAATGACTTAAGCGCTCTGTTCAACATTGGTTACGGACTCTATGTGGTAACCTCTAACGATGGACGCCGCGACAACGGACTGATCGTAAACACCGTATCTCAGGTAACCAACACTCCGAACCGGATCGCAGTGACCATCAACAAGGCAAACTACTCTCACCATGTAATCAAGCAGACCGGTATCATGAACCTGAACTGCCTGTCCACGGAAGCACCATTTGACATCTTCCAGACCTTTGGATTCCAGAGTGGAAGAACCGTTGATAAGTTTGCAGGTGCTGGCATCCAGCCGCTGTACTCTGACAACGGACTTGCTTTCCTGCCAAAATACATTAACTCCTTCATGTCTCTGAAAGTAGAGCAGTACATTGACATGGACACCCACGGAATGTTCATCTGCAGCATTACCGAGTCCCGCGTGATCTCCAAAGTCGAGACCATGACCTACAACTACTATCAGAACAATGTAAAACCAAAGCCGGCAACAGAAGGCAAGAAAGGATTCGTATGCAAGGTGTGCGGATATATTTACGAGGGTGATGAGCTTCCGGAAGATTTCATCTGCCCGCTCTGCAAACATGGTGTGGCTGACTTTGAACCGATCGAAGGCTAAATCGATTCTGTTGTAATTTTTTCAGATTTTGCCCGTATAATTTTCTCATCTTTGTGCAGTATTTTCTGTATTAAGTGTTATAATGCAGTTGTAACAAATAAAAGACCTACTTAACGGACACATTTTCATATGCCTGCTAAGCTGATCAGTTTTTTGGAGGAATAGATAAATGGATACTTTAAAAGCTGAAAAGAGAAGCATGGAAACAAAAGCAAAAAGACTGAGAAGAGAAGGATATGTAACCGGTAATGTCTTCGGACATGACATCGAAGGTTCCATTCCTGTTAAGATCACAAAGGCCGAAGCTGATCGTCTTCTGAAGAAGAAAAAGAAAGGCAGTCAGATTATGCTGGATCTGGAAGGACAGCAATATGATGTACTGATCAAGGAGATCGACTTTGATACTCTGAAGGGTCAGGCAATCGAGATGGATTTCCAGGCACTGGTCAAAGGTGAAAAAGTTCACTCTGTTGCAGAGGTCGTACTTGTAAACCATGAGAAAGTCCAGTCCGGTGTAGTTGAACAGAAGCTGGAAGAGATCGCATATAAAGCACTGCCGGAAGCTCTGGTTGAAACCGTTGAAGTTGACTTAAGCGGACTCAAAGCCGGTGATGTTGTTAAGGTTAAAGATCTTGCAATCGCTGCTGATAAAGATGTGGTACTTGTTACCGATCCGGAAGCAGTCGTTGTAACTGTAACCGTTCCGCATAACGCTCCGATCCCGGAGACCGATGCAGAGGAAGCTGAAGAGGCTGAAAAATAAATATGGTCTGAAGTTGAAGAGGCTGTCGCGATTGCGACAGCCTCTTTTGGGTTGGTATTAAATATAGTATTGGGCTAATATTGTAAATATTTTAGCTTATCTGCATATCCATTTTTTATAAATTTTTCTATATGTTCCTGAAAGACTGATCCCTACAGCAATTCCAAGTGCATACTTCAATGTCAGAACTCCCTGCGCAATTGCTTCATGCATATTTTCCTGTACAATCGCACTCATGGTGTAGTACAATCCTCCACCTGGAATTAATGGAAATACAAGAAGTGTTATATAAATGCCAGGCATGCTCTTTCGTTTTTTTGACATAAATTCTGCATATATTTCTATAAATACAGAGGCTGCTACGCAGGAAATAAACATATAACCAGTCTCATATAACAGCAATCTGTAAATAATCCAGACAATTTCACTGCCCACACATATATCCAAAATTAATTTTTTTTGCAATCTAAATACAAAAGAAAAACCTAAAACACCAAAGAAAATTCCTGTCAATTCCTGTACCATCTTCATATGCCAGTCAGCCATATGGCAGCCATAAACCCACAAGCCAGGGCACCAGCCCACCAAATACTTTCTATCAATCTTAGCAGACCTGAAATTGTATCTCCCACAATCATATCTCGCATAGCATTGGTGACTGTCAATCCCGGAATCAATAACATGATATCACCTATCATGATTTTATCTGCCGCAAAACCAGGAATTTCTTGTGTAATCAGGCAAATCCCGATTCCACTTAAAAAGGAAATCGTCAGGTTAAAAACAACCTGATTCAAACACCAGACAGACAACTTTTTCTGAAAGAAACATATAAATATACCAAAAGCAGCAGAAACAATCGCATCTTTTATGTTTCCACCAAAAAACACAGTAAAACCAGCTGCACCCAACATACTTCCCGGATATTCAAAAGGATTTTCTTTCACCTTATCCAATTCTGCCAGTTCTGACCAGAGCTGTTCCATTGAAAGATTTCCTTCGCAGACTTGTTTAATCAATCTTCCTATTCGCTCTCGGGATTCCAAATTATTTCCTGTATGTCTGTTTATTCTCCGCGCATGAGTTACCAACTGGCCATCGGCCAGCTCCAGTGTCACAGAAATAGAAGAGGTGATCACAAATACATTAGTATGCAAAATTCCGTATGCATGGCCAAGCCGCTGCAGCATATCCTCTATCCGGCTCACCTCAGCGCCCGCAACCAGCATACGTTCTCCCACATCCAACATCAGACAAGGCAATAGCTTTACCGTTTTATCGGACGTCTCACATTCCATTTTTACCATTTATCTAATTGAGTGTTATTCCATTGTATTGACGCAATGCAAGTTCCTTGTCTCTGTAAATCGCTCCGCCCATGACTGCTGCGTAAATATTTCTATCTTCCAGTTCTTTCCATATTTCGTAGGTTACATTTCCATCCAGCCACACCGGAACCCCATAGGTATCCGCGATTTCTTCCGCTGTCTTTTCCATGGAATATTGAAATCTGCGCTCCGGGTCTCCGACCCGGTTTGTAACCACGACTACCTGTCCGGAAAGCTTTAGCAACTTTTTCAACGTTTCCGGATCCCGATCCAGATCCAGATTGGAAATGGAGATACCTGTCGGAATGCCCTCCGCCAGATACGCTTCCAGCACCTCACAGGGATGTTCCAGATGATTCAGGGCAAGAAAGACAATATCTGCCTTACATTTTTTCACCCGTTCCAAATATTTTAACGGTTCCAACACACTTAAATGAATCGAGCGATAAGCATCCTTCCATTTTTCGCAGACTTCCTGGCATACCTTCATTCCCATTGTAATATTGGGAACAATGGTGCCGTCTTCAATATCAATATGAATCTGCCCGAAATGGCGGGCCGCAAAAACCGTTTCTTCTTCCAGATGTAACAAGTCCGAGGATGCAATCGAAGGACTAATCAGCACTATTTATCACCTCTCGCTGCCTTTGCGCGCTCCATCAGTGCCTTTACACGCTCCGGATCTACCGCGTTAAAGAACTTTCCATCGTATTTTACGCTGGTTGCCACAATTGCTCCGTCTGCCACAGAGAGAATCTCTTCTACAGTCTCTGCCTTTACGCCGTTGGAAGCAAATACCGGTGTGTCCGTCACCTCTTTGATGGTACTTACCTGCTCTACATCAATAGAAGAGCCCGGCGTAGTACTATATACCAGCATGGTATCCGGATTCAGGTTAAAGGCCAGTGTCTTGGCAACCTCTTTAAGCGGACGCTCTGCCAGCTGTCTGGTTCCCTCCGGAATAACTGCTGTCATTGTTTTGCAGTTCATCAGGCCAAGCTCCGCGCGATGACGCTCAATCGCCCCCGGATCCAGATTGCTGATTCCATACACTCCTGCATGTGCTCCATGCAAAATTTCACGGATAAAATCTGCCTCCACTGCTGCGGCAAGATCAAAGCCCTTCATAGCATCAGAAGCTACGCAGACACCCATTGGTACTTTGATTTCTGACTTCAATTCCCCAATAATACGAGCCATGCATGCAATTGTTACCGGCTTTACATCTGATGTATAGGGAATGCTGAACTCATTGCAGAACAGAATTCCGTCAATCCCGCCCTCCTGATATGCCTTCAGATCCGCGCGGGCTGCTTCCAGGACTCCCTGGACACCTGTAGCAGCATCAAACTTCGGATCTGTCGGGAGTGCATGCATATGTAACACACCAATGATCGGTTTATCTGTTCCAAAAACATCTTTCATCCACATAGTTAATCTTCTCCTTTAGCTGTCAAAAATTTATTTTTTAAAAGTTTTTCCAAATCCTCCTTAGATGCCGCATCCATTTCTTTCAGCGCACTGTCATCTTTCAGATAGCGAATCACTCTTGCTATAATTTCAACATGCTCACTGTCATCCAGTAAGGCCAAATTTAACACGTATTTTACTTCTACCTGCTCATCCGGATCATCCATACGCTGAAACATGACCGGATGCCGCAAACGCAGCGCGCAGATAGCCTGCTTTATTACATGATCCTTTGTCGTATGCGGAATTGCCACCGGACAGTTTTCTGTCAGTCCTGTCGGGTATTCTTCTTCACGCTTTTTACAGCACTCATAAAAATCATCCTTTACACAGCCTTCCTGCTGCAGTCTGTCTGCTGTTAAACGCAGGGCCTCCTGCCAGTTTTCAGCCTCTCCCTCTATTACAAATAACTCACTCATTTGCTGTGATCCCTTTCTGTTCCAAACTTTCTTCTTTCACCTTTGTCGTCTGGATCATTCTGATCTTTTTTCTTTTTATCTGCTGCAGAAGCTCCGCTTTATCTTCTTCTGAAAAGATATTCGGTATCTGAGCCACACATCGTTTCACTCCTTTATAATAAAACTTAATCGCTGTCTCCGGGCTCCATTCCACCCGTTCCAGTTTTTGAAACAAAATGTGTTTTTCATTGAGAAGGCCATCATGAAATTCTATCTCCTGCCCTGTGACAATCAGTCTGCAAAAACGGGAACGAAAAAGATTACACACAGCAAGTCCCGCCACAAAAACATATATCAGGATATCATACAGCGGATTCGCGTAATGCCAGGGTTTTACCACCAGAACCGCGGCAAACACCAGCACATAGAAAATACCCACCGCCTTATATGTGCGCTTTTTCTTTTCGCTCATCTGATAAATTTTCATCTGACCTTCTCCTTTTTTTACGTTATTACCAAACTTTCAGGAACTTTCCAAGTATTCCTACCAGCACGCAGTTAAACTCGGCTGCATTACTTCCAGAAACCATCGTAGCAGTTGAGGAAATAAATCCGGCTCCAAACGCAAGTTCCGTTACAATCGGAGCCATCCAGGTATTGATATAGGTTTTGTATACAACAACCGCAATGGAAGCTATCAGAGCTTTGAACATATCGCCGTTCGCATACATTGCGCAGGCACAGGTGATATAGACCATAGAGCCCAGAGTTGACAGCGGGAACATATGTACACCTGGCAGGAATGCAATCAGGATGGCAATCGGAATCATAATACCTACCAGCTGGATACCCATCTCATCGCCCAGGCAGAGTGCCTCATCCATACCGATGTAAATCTCGTAATCGTCGCCCAGCTTCTTCTTGAAGTACTTTCTGGCATCCTTGGACAGCGGCAGAAGTCCTTCCATCAGAAGTCCTACTACCTTCGGCATCAGAATAATAGCTGCTGCCAGAGTTACGGAAAGTGTCAGTGTTCCGGAAACGCTCTGCTTGGTCAGTACAGACAGAATCAGACCTACCGTAAATGCCATAATAGAGGACTCACCAAAGGAACCGAACTTCTCAGAAAACCAGTTTACATTCAGATGAATCTTATTGATACCGGGAATCTTATCCAGAACCTTGCATACCACCCAGTCAATAGCCAGAAGATAAATCATATCATGGTTACAGCAGGTAGTACCCGGAAGATTATAAACCTCCTGCCATTTTGCCGCAATTTTATCTGCAAATACCAGTACAACCACAACGGTAAGAAGTCCGAATACGGTCGCAATGATGTAAGCCGGTACCTTTGCCATTCCCGCAATGGTCAATACATAGTACAGCATAGACGCGCCCAGTACCATATGGAAATAGTTCCACACATCAATATCCATGGTCTTGGTGAACCGTACCTTAATCAGGACATAGTTCAGAATCATTCCAAGCGGCACAATCAGAAGCGCAAAGGATGTGGACCACGCAACAGCCGCAAGTCCTTCCCATCCAATATCTACGATTGTGAATCCAGCTCCGTCTCCATACTGCGCATAATAATCAATCGCCGGCTGCAGACCGGAAATCAGCATGTTCAAAATAACATTGATACCAAGGAATCCAGCGCCTACACGAAGACCATTTCTTAAAGCATCAAACGGTTTCTGTTTGAAGATAATTCCAAGAATTAAGATTGTAAATGGCAAAAACACACCGCCACCCAAATCCATAACAAACTGGACAATTGCATTGATAATACTCATTTTTCTCCCCCTTACTCTACACTTAGTGCTTTTAGTTTTTCTACAATCAGGTCAATTGTTTCATCTTCCCCAATACCTGTAATCAGCCCATTGACTCCGACAATTTCTGTTCCAACTTCTTTCGAAAACTTTGTTGTTGTAAAACAGATGTCAAAATCTTTAGCAATGGCCTCCACATCCTGCAATGGAGATTTTGAAATGCTTACCGGAATCTTATGCTCCTTCGCAATTTTCGCAATCTCTGTCGCTGCAAATGTTGATGTGGCAATACCTCCTCCACAGGCAACCAGAACTCTCAGCTCTTTCATAATCATTCTCTCCTTTCTTCTGTTATTTTCCGCGTTTCAGCTTATGCCTATTATAAGCACATGAATATCCAATAAAAAGTCAAAAACCTTTCGGCTTCGTGAAATGATTTGTACTTGCATTTCATGTATTCCTTTATTATCTTATTAATATACAAGGAGGCAAAATTATGGATTCACTTACAAATACTATGTTAAAGCAGATCATTCAGCTGAATAAATCCTTTATCCCGGCTGAAGATCTTATCTCTTTTCTGTCTGTAAGCGATCGGACTGTTTATAATTACTGGAAAAAAATCGAAAAATTTCTTCAGGATTATCATATTGAACATTTTCTTTCCTATGACGGGAAAGGTTTTGTATTCTCCAGAAATAACAGGCAATGCAAGACGATTGCAACTATTATTTCCCATATGGATTTCTATGAATATCACCTGAACTCTGAAGAACGTCCTTGGGTAATCCTTGTCTATCTCTGTGCAGCAAACGAACCTATCACAATCAAAAACCTGGAAGATATCCTGTCCATGAGCCGCACCACCATAATCAATGCCTTACGTTCCGTTCGCGGTCTTATTGAGGAAACTGACTTGGTCTTTGAGGAAAACACTCATTATGGAGTTTCCCTAACCGGTACTGAATACGAACGTCGTGAGCTGATCTTCCGAACTGCAGAAGCCTTGCATGTCATGGATGACTGGCATCTGAAAGAACAATCTTTCAATCCTTTCGTCAACCTGTTTTCAGAACTTTTTCATATGAATCGCTACGAAAACAAAGTACGTACCGCCATTCGGCATATGACAGATGAACTGAACCTGCAGCTCAGCGACAGTAAATTTTATCGCTTGCAGTTTATCCTCTGTGTTCTTCTTGACCGGATTGAAAACTATCCCGTATTTATCCCTAACGAGATAGAAGAGCCTGTCCAGCAAAAAATGCTGGCTGGCACGCTGCTTCAACAGTTCAAAAATCATATCACACCAGACATCCAGGAGACCTGCTATCTGGCCTGCAGACTTCAGCAGCTTCACATCTCTAATCTGGATATTTCCGGTGAGATCAATGAAACATATATTAATATGGTGGTTATCCACCTGTTGCAATGTCTGGAAGTACACTATAAAACTACTCTCACTTCGGATTCCATGCTGACACAGTATCTTTGCGCCCACATTACCGCTTGTTATCGGCGTTTAAAACAGTCAGAGCATATCAGCAATCCTCTTCTGACAGATATGCAGCAAAACTATAGAAAGGACTTCGATATCTTAAAAGAACATATTTTTATTCTGGAAAATTCTCTGAATATTGCGTTGAACAACGATGAAATCGCCTATATTCTGATGCATATCCTTGCAGCCTTGGAACGTCAGAAAACCGATTCCTATATTCCGGTTCTTGTAGTCGCCTGCAATTCCGGTATGGCCACCGGAAATCTTCTGGCAGCATTGATTCGAAAACATTTTCATGTACGGATTGCTGCCATATGTCAGATGCAGAATCTAGAAGAAACGGTAGCAGCCCATCATGCCGATCTGGTTGTCACTACTATTTCAACTACGTTTCATGCTGTGCGCACGCTGGTCGTAAACGCAATCCCCACTAAGGAGGATCTGACAGATTTACAGAATGCCATTACCCTTCTGCAGGAGACTCATATGAATACCTCTTTTCCAGAACAGACTTTCTTAGAAGTCAAAGACTGCGCTGATTCTGTACCTTTATCTTCACTGATTGATGAGGATTCCATCCTTCTTGACAGCAGTGCTGGCACTTGGAAAGAAGCAATTATCGCAGCTGGTGAGTTGCTTCTCTGGAAACGATGCATTACGGTTAATTATCTGAATAGCATGCTAAATCTGATTAACCAGTACGGACCATACATTGTCATCACAAAAGGAATTGCCTTGGCTCATGCTACTCCATCAGACGGTCATCTAAAAGCTGGTTTTTCCATGGTGCGTCTAAAAAAACCTGTTATTTTTGGTCATGCTGACAACGATCCTGTATCTGTAGTCTTCAGTTTTACTGTACCGGATAAACCTGCCTACACCTCCACCATCCTCCATTTCATGCATGCGATCCGAAACCCTGATTTTCTCACTCGCATTATGAAATGTAAGACTCCCGATGAAACGTTGAATGAAATCCTTACCTGCTGTCAGAATTTCTGAACTCAAAAAGGTACTTGGATCCGACTGTCAACTGCTCTAATCCTGCCCACTGGTCGTTAGACCTATTTTCAGTGGAATCTTAAAAGGCAGTACTTTGAAATCAAAGCTTCTGGAGAAGTATGTTTTGTAATTGTACTTAAAAAGGTGATACTGCTAAATCACTTATTTTATGATTTAGCAGCATCATCTTTTCCTTGCTCACTAACTCAAGCGATAAAATTGTTTCAAGTTTTTCCGTCAATATACTAATTTCGCGATCATCAAATAACAATGAAAATACATAGGATTCTTTGTAATCATAATAAAACCTCCATGTATCGCAATACTGCTTTTGTCACTTCTTCTGCCGTAATCGTACCATCTATGGATTCTTTCAGTAATTGTTCAATTCGTTCTTTCTGCGTCACTTTTTCCCCCAGCCTGACATTCACACATTATATTATATTAAAATAATGTGTGAATATCAAACATAAAAGACTATCGCACCAAGCAATAGTCTTTTATAACCCTTATATCAACCCATGTTCCACACAGTAATGATAGATTCCGTCTTCCGCCACATGTCCGCAATAGTCTGTGGCAATTGCTTTCAGTTTTTCTGATGCATTTTCCATGGCAACGCCAGTGCCCACTGCCTGGAACATCTCAACGTCATTATTTCCATCCCCGAATGCCAGTGCCTCAGACCGGTCGAACCCATAATACTTCAACACCTTTGCAATACCCGTTCCTTTTCCGCCCGTTGCAGGGATAATATCAACTGCCCTGTCCCACCAGGAAGTGATCTTGGCTCCATGAACGCCATCCAGGATTGTTGAAAAATCCGACTCTCTGCAGCTCATCAGCAGCTGATAAACAGTTCCCCGCGATACACGATCAAAGTCATCCGAAATAATCACCGTCTGCTTGCCAAATGCATAATACTGATCCAGATCCTCATCGGTTCCATTGGAAATCAACTGATCTTTGGTGGCAACCGATACCGGGCGCCCCAGCGCCGCCGCATTCTGAATCATTTTCTGCACATCATCCTGCTCCAACGGATTACTGTAGATGATCTCCTTCTGGTTGAAGCAGTAGGATCCATTGTATGTAAGGATCGCATCAAAATCAACCCCTTCGAAAGTCGGCACTGCCATAGGTGCTCTTCCTGTAGCAATACAGATGATAATCCCTTTTTCCTTTAGCCGCCTTAACGTCTCCAGCATCTTCGGTGTGACTTTTTTTGTATCTACGTCAATCAATGTTCCATCTATGTCAAAAAATATGATTTTAGTATTTTTCATGTTTGTTTCCCTCCTGCTTAAAATCTCGGCAGCTGCTGATCTGCTGTATGTTCACCGATCAGCTTCTCCATCCAGACCATGTCATACCATCTGTAAAACTTATAGCCGCATTGGTGGAACCGTCCCACCATGCGATATCCCAGATGGGCATGGAACTCCACACTGTTCCGTGTCAGGTATTCATCCTCCTGCGCCGGATAGGCAATGCAGGCATTCATATTCAAAAAGCCTCGATTCCTCAGTTCTTCTTCCAGTGCTTCATGAAGTTTTTTACCAATCCCCATGCGTTTTTTATTCTGATCTACATAGATGGAAGTCTCCACCGCCCAGTCATAGGCCGGGCGATCATGGAACGGTCCCACGTAAGCATAGCCTACTGGCTCTCCACCCTGTTCCGCCACCAAATAAGGATACTTTTTCAGCGTATTGTGAATCCGTTCACGGAATTCCTCCACGGTCGGAACTTCATACTCAAATGTGATGGCTGTCTGCTCCACATAAGGCGCATAGATTGCCAATAATTTCTCTGCATCTTCTGGCTTCGCAGGACGAATCCTGATCTTTAAATCCATTTTTGTTATCCTTTTCTGCTTTTTCCTTGACTATCATTATCTCTATGGTATAATTTGCGGATATGGTCCTGATTCATCCTCTCACTTTCATAAAGGAGTTTATCATATGAGTACATCCATCAGCCGCAATTTTTCCCCTTGGGATCTGTTAAAATTCGCGGCACCTTCCATCATCATGATGGTATTCATGTCCCTGTATACCATTGTGGACGGTATGTTCATCTCCCGTTTTGTGGGGAGCAATGCTTTGTCCTCTCTTAACATTGTATTTCCTGTGATCAATGTTGCAATTGCCATCTCCACCATGCTCGGTACCGGTGGCAATGCGATCATCAGCAAATATTTAGGCGAATGCAGAGACGAAGATGCCAGGAAAGCTCTGACCCAGTTCACTGTCCTGTGTCTTGGCTTCAGCTTTCTTCTGATGCTGCTGTCCCTGCCAAACCTTACACTGATCTCCCGTTTTCTTGGTTCCAGTGAAATTCTGCTGGCAGACTGCCGGGTCTATCTTGGTGTGTCCATGCTCTTTGCACCGGCTGCCATGCTGCAGGGATTATTTCAGTCCTACTTTGTGACGGCTGGAAAACCCAGCCTTGGGCTTTGGCTTATGGTCGGTGCCGGTATTTTCAACGTGGTTTTTGATTATGTACTGATCGTTCCCTGTCAGATGGGAATTGCCGGTGCTGCTCTTGCCACCGGAATCGGTCAGTGTATCCCGGCACTTTTCGGACTTTTTTTCTTCCTGTGTTCCAAAGGCGAGCTGCGTTTTTGCAAGTTCACTTTTCATATGAAAGAAATATTATCTGCCTGCTACAACGGTTCCTCGGAAATGGTCTCTCAGCTGGCCAACGCGATCATTACGTATCTGTTCAACATCATTATGATGCAGCTGGTAGGTGAGCATGGTGTCGCTGCCATCACTATTTTACTCTATGGACAGTTTCTGTTCAATGCATTTTATCTTGGATTTACCATCGGGATCAGCCCGATCGTCGGATTTCAGTACGGTGCCGGAGACAAACAGAAGCTTCGCAATATTTACCATACCTCTTTCTTATTTGTTGCTGTCTCTTCGGTGTTCATGGCGGTGATCGCCATCATTCTGTCTCCGGCCATTGTTACGATCTTTACTGATGATCCGGCAACTTATGAACTGGCTGCGGTAGGCTTCCGCCTGTTTGCCATCAACTTTCTGTTCAGCGGCATCAGCATTACATCTTCCGGATTCTTTACAGCCCTGTCCAACGGAACCATCTCCGCCGTGATCTCTTTTTGCAGGACCTTAGGATTTATCGTTCTATCGCTTCTGATCCTGCCGAAGTTCTTAGGGATCACAGGTGCGTGGATCGCCATTCCAGTGGCAGAGTTCTGTACCCTGCTGGTAACCGGTGTCATGCACTTGGTGTACTTCTGGAAACCGGGCATTCGAAACTATCTGCGGTGATCCGCATGATTGCCATCAGAATCGCATACTGTTATAATGAATGGTGCCGAGAGCATTCGCCCTGCGGCATCATCTTTTTTCAAAAGGAGCTGATTTTCTATGAGCATTATGAATACATATACCGGGAAGAGATTTGATCCTCTTCAGATGAAGCCTGAAGATGTGGATCTGGTAGATATTGCCCACGCATTAAGCCTTCTGTGCCGGGGCGGCGGACATATTGACCGCTTCTATACCGTCGGCCAGCACTCTATCAACTGTGCCCGTGAAGCCCAGGCTCGCGGATGGGAACGAAAACTCATTCTTGCATGTCTCTTACATGATGCCAGCGAAGCCTACATTGCAGACATTATCCGCCCGGTAAAGCCGTATCTTACCAATTATCTGGAGATTGAAGATCAGATTATGTCGGTGATCTGGCAGCATTTTCATCTTGAACTAACATCGGAAGAGCATAAAAAATGGAAACAGATCGATGACGAGATCCTGGATTCCGAACTGAAAGAAATGTTCTCCGGAGAAGCAGAAAGAATTCCCGTTCCACTCAGGTCCACGCCGGATTTCAGCAAACATCCATATGAGGAAGTGGAGGCTGAATTTATTACACTGGCAAAAGGACTGCTGAAATAATATTGCGTACAAAAAACCAGGACATCACTGTCCTGGTTTTTTGTTTCAATTTTTATTTATCCTCATCAAGATAGTTTAATAATGCCTGCACTTGTTCATATGCATCTCTTTTTATCATTTCTGTTCCTTCTTCGTCTTCCAGATCTATAAAATCTGCCACATCTTTCGGTCCTGCATGATCTACAGATGCAAATTTACCTGCTAACTTTTTCCTCATCTCCAGTACAAGTTCCTTATCATTTACCGGTTTAAACTCATTTGCCAGGGCTTCTACTCCCCCTCTGTAATGTTTCAAAATAAAATAGATATCATAAGCATCCTTTGCTTTTCCTCTCCCCATCGCAACCGTTTTCATAATTATGTACGGAACTACTGCCACGACATTCACATTAGCCACATCCATGGCCCCGTCTGGCCGTTTCGCCTCTATGCTGATATTCTGTGCAGGAAATTCAAATGCAAAATTTCCACCCGTAGCCTTCAATGCCTTAATTCCCTGCACATGCTGACTCCTTCTCTTTGACTGTGTTCCGCCATACATTCCGGCAAGAATATCAACATCCACATCATAAGAGATTCCATCTATATCTATAGTTTTTACAAAAGAAAAGTATTTATCCGGATGTTCCTTGTAACCATTACTTTTCAGAATCCTTGACATATTCTGATATCCTTCGTCTTTCAATGTCAAATGATTGATCAGGACGTCTACATCGACACTTCCGATATGTCCTTCTCCTGGGAACATCAGATCAGGAACCCAGCCTCCTACAATACGGATTTCATCCTTATATTCTTCAAAAATATTAACCAACTCTACCAAAACTCTATGTGCGGCTCTGTTCTGTCCCTCTGAATAATCTATGCTGCTTTTCAAATCTTCATCCTTTATCACTTCAGGATCTCCTTTCTGAGAACGGCTTCTGCCATCTCTTCTCCTCGTCCTTTTAATTGCATGCAGTCCAGATAAATCTGAACCGGTGACGCGACTGCCATTGCATCAATTACTCTAAAGTCCTTAATATAGCAATCGTTTTCCAATGAATAAATTACCACATTCGAACCACTGTCTACTTCTTTCATACCTAGAAATTCAATGGCCTCCCGAATGTTTTCTGGTGACACATATACATGTACTTTATTATAACGTACCGCCGGTACATAACGCACACCTCCGGAAAAACCCGTAAGATACGTATCGATTCCATGGTTTTTCTTTAATTGTATCAACTTATTTTCAAGAACAGAAATATTGTCCAAACTATAACATCCATATGCCGGAAGGTCTTTTTTACCATACACACGGCTCCACTCCTGTAAAAGGGATTCTGGATCTGTCAGTTTGTATCCTTCTTTCCTTTTTTCAACCCAGACATTATCAAGCAAATAATTTATTACTTTAGATACCTGTCCAATGCTACAGTTCACTTTCTCTGCTAAATATTTTAATCTCCACGTTTTATTAATATCTAAAAATAACTCTCGTAAAATAAGTGAAGATACTGTGGATGATTTTTCAAATATGGTAACAGCCTTATATTCCTTCGGTTGCGGATTTTTATGTCCTCTCTCCGAAAGATAGATGGAATGTCCTGCAAACCAGCAATTTCCTGCATAGTCAAAATATCCTATTCCGTTCTGTTCACATATCATGGCCGTACGATCAGATATATATGGAGAAATCAAAATATTTACTCCCTGATTCTTTTTTGTACTCTTTATCAATCCCACTACCGTAGATGGATATACCTGTTGAATGACATTTGCACTCAAACGAAACTCATATCCATCCTCCATTTCGATTAAGGCTATAAAACCATTTTCTTCTTTTCTTAACACTTCATATTTTTCTACATTAGGAATTTTTAAAAATTTTTCTTCTACACATTCTAATGCCCGCCTCTCTAATTTCACCATTGTCACCTCTTTCACTCTTTCAATGAAACTAATTATATCAATGAAATTTTTGTACGTCAATTAAAATTGAAACAAAAAAACCAGGACATCACTGTCCTGGTTTTTTGTTTCAATGTTTATTTATCCTCATCAAAAAATGTGAGTAAAGATGGCTCTTCCGGAACAGATCATCCTGAAATCTCCACAGTAAGAGTAAAATCACCACAACAGCCACAACGATTCCGATAAGCAGCCACTGTGCAGCGGAAAGCATATCAAAGTTAAAGCAACGGATGTTGATCCACATCTGATTAATGTTAGCATTTCCTTCATCATCAAAATACAGCATAACTGCGCTTCGGTCGATCTCTTCCCGGGACGGATACTGAGCAGACAGCTGACGATGGGCCTGCTCCGCAGGAGCTGTGATCACATAATCCTCATCCTCATTGTCTCCGGAGAAGAAATAGCCCAGCGGATATTCAATGGTATCTTCCTCATCATCCTCTGCACCATAAGTCCAGTCCGCATATTCAAAGACCAGCGGGCTGTCTCCGCCTGCAATGGCTGAGGTATAGCCGATGTAATACATATTTCTGACTGCACTGTCCGGACGGGACAGGAAGTTGATAAATGCCTCCGCCGCCTGTTTCTTGGCAGCATCTTCACCGATACCGCTCTTTAACATCACCCAGCCATCAAACCACAGGTTGGTACACTCCTCCGGTACAGCCCAGTCCAGATAAAAATCGTCATCCTCTGCCTGATCCATAGTGTACACGCCATCTCCTGACCACTGCAGGTTGGCAACTACTTTTCCAGTGATCATATCTGCTTTTCCACTGTCAGTCTCGAAGGAATACACATTCTGACGAATTTCTTTCAGCTTCTGTTCTGACTCATCAATGGTCTCCTTACGGGTGTCATTCATGATCGCGGACAGTTGTTCGTGATAATCACTGCTGTTTTTAAATGTTTCGCTGTTCAACAAATCTTTATTGAGAATTGCCAGCGTTGGAAAATAAGCATCACGCACATTATCCTTGATGGTTACCTGACGGTAGAATTTCTCATTTTCCAGAATGCTCCAGGTAGAAGCCTCCTCTTCCGTCACCTCCTCCGGGTTGTACACCATACCGGTGATGCCCCACATATAACCTGCCGCATAATCAGACCACGGCTCTCCATCGATCTCATTTTCACGGAACACACGATTAATGTATGGAGAAACTCCATTCACATAGTAATTATTTTCATCAGAGGTATCAAAAAACTCATCAGATAAGGGCTCCAGCTTATTTTCTTTCATAAGCTTCATGATCATGTAGTCCGACGGACACACCAGATCATACTCATTTCCAAGATTTAACTGACTGTACAGCTCCTCGTTGGTTCCGAAGGTGGAATACTCCACTTTCACAGGAACTCCATAGGTCTCGTAATACCACTCTTCAAAATCAGATACCAGCGAATTCTCTCCGAAGATATCTTCGCTTGGGAGATCGATCAGTTCATCATCCTCCCAGCCGCCTTCATCAATGTATTCCTCCCAGTTGCATACCCGGAGAACAACAGGCTTTTCCATATCTTTTGCAGCTGCCATTGTGGTCAGCGGAGCTGCAAACGTTCCAACGATTACGGAAAGCCCCGTCCCCACTGCAAACGCGCGGACAGTCAGCTTCTTATAACGTCTATCTCTCATTTTCCGCACCTGCCTTTCTGTCAGCCAGAAGATTCCATGCAAGCACGCCCGCTACGATCACTACAAAGATCAGTGTTGACAATGCCCACAGTGCAGTCTTGATCTCTGTGTGCGAACCCTTGGTGGCATTTACCACGTAGGTACTGATCGTATCGAAGGTAGATGGCTTGGTGTAAGTCGTAATAAAATAATCATCCAGTGACAGGGTCACGGACAACATAAATCCGGACACGATCCCCGGGATCAGCTGCGGGATCACTACTTTGCGAAGAGCCAGGCCGGCGCTTGCGCCCAGATCCAGAGCCGCCTCATAGATGCTGTTATCCATCTGCTTCAGCTTCGGAAGCACAGACAGATATACAAAGGGCGCTTCCAGTACCACATGACCCACGATCAACGGAAAGAAGGAATCCTTGCTCAGTCCCAGTACCACGATCAGCAATACACAGATAGAGAATCCTGTCACTACTTCCGCATTGACAACCGGGATCTGATTGGCAAAATCCATAAATCTGCGAGAACCTTTTTTACTGTAAAATGCTCCGATGGCTCCGATAGTTCCCAGAATCGTTGCGATCAGCGCAGAGCCAAATGCCAGCGCAAACGTTCCGCCGATCATGCTCAGCAGTTCGCCGGTCGTAAACAATGTTTTATAATTCTGCAGCGAAAAATGCCCACTGGTTCCGATGGTTGCTGTATCGGTAAAGCTGTATACTGCCAGGATCACAACCGGCAGATACATAAATAACAGCACCAGTGCCAGCCAGGAGGAACGTACTATTTTTTTCATCATAAGAATGCCCCCCGTGTCGTCTCTTCTTCACTGAATCCATTGGTCGCCCACGTCACCAGGAAAATGATGGCCAGAAGCACAATGGAGATCATAGAACCGCTATTCCAGTCGTATGCATGGAAATAGCTTCCAATCAGACTTCCCATAATATAGGTGCTGTTGTACAGCATATCCAGAATGACATAGTTGGTCATGGACGGCAGGAATACCATGGTGACACCACTGATCAGTCCCGGCATACTAAGAGGTAACGTTACTTTTATAAATGTAATCACCGGACTGGCTCCCAGATCCGCAGCCGCCTCCAGATAGCTTTTATCCAGCTTCTCTAATGTGGTGTACAGCGGAAGGATCATAAACGGCAGGAAATCATAGGTCATACCAAGCACCGTATTCAAAAACGGATGATATGCCAGGTTTCCTTCCACCATGGTCAGCACTTCTTTTAATGCGACCACACGAAGGGTAAAATTAATCCACATGGGTGCGATAAAAAGTACCAACAGTACATTCTTTTTCTTAATATCGCTGCGTGCCAGGATGTAAGCTACCGGATAGGCCACCAGTGTACAGCAGGCAGTCACAGTCACCGCTGTCACAAGACTGTATACCAGTGTACCAATGGTATTTTCACTGGTGAAAAAGTTTACAAAATTCTGAACCGTAAACTGTCCCTGCCCATTGGTAAATGCATAATAAAGTACCACCAGAAGCGGTGCGATGACAAAACATATCAGGAACACTGCATAGGGGATACCAAGCTGTTTTCTTGAAAAACGCATCAGTCACACTCCTTTCAGTTTTCATCTGCCAGAGAAAGTTCCATGCTGTCTTTCGGAATCAGCAGTCTGACATAGTCATTTTCATTCCACAGATATTCATCATGAAGATGGAAATCAAACTCATCCTTCGTTCTGACAATGTAATGATAATGGTCACCTTTATAAATAAGAGAAATAATATTTCCGCAGATGCCCTCTCCATTCTCTGTATCATCACTCATTGTGATAGATTCAACCGGAACTTTCACTTTTACCTTCACGCCAGCTGTCTGGATCTCATCTCCGGATGCATCCACCAGAACACCTTCTGCATTGATGGTAGATCCCGGATACAGTCTGGTTACATCACAGTCGTACTCGCCGCCTGCAAATTCCACCATGTAATTCTTGGTCAGTTCGCCTTCATAAATATTCTGGTTCGTATCTGCCAGGATTACATGGATACCATCCGGCTCCAGACACATCCCGATGGTTTCTCCAACTTTAGCTCCTCTGGTCCCCTGGATCACCACTTCATTATCTCCGGATTCTACAATGATCTCATAATGCATTCCCTTAAAGATCACAGACTGCACCACGCCGGTGATTGTTCCTTTTTCCGGTTCCGTCATGATCACGTCCTCCGGCCGGACGATCACATCAACCTTAGCCCCTGTCGGCAGATCATCCAGACACGCAAACTCGGCACCACAGAAATTAACTTTTCTGATACCGCTCATATGGCCGGTGTAAATATTGCTCTCGCCGATAAAGTCTGCCACGAATACAGTATTGGGCTCGTTGTAGATCTCTTCCGGTGTACCGATCTGCTGGATCTTTCCGTCAGACATAACGACCACCTTGTCTGACATGGTCAGAGCCTCTTCCTGATCATGTGTTACATAGATAAAGGTGATTCCCAGTTCCTTATGCATAGCCTTCAATTCCAGCTGCATCTCTTTTCTCATCTTCAGATCCAAAGCTCCCAGCGGCTCGTCAAGCAGAAGGATCTCCGGCTCATTGACAATAGCACGGGCAATGGCAATACGCTGCTGCTGACCGCCGGACAGAGTTGCAATGCTCCTCTTCTCAAAGCCTTCCAGGTCAACGATCTGGAGTGCATGACTTACCTTCTCACGGATCTCTTCCTTGGTCAGCTTCTCCTGACGGGTCAGAGTCTCCCCTGCTGCATTCTGATAAGTAACGGTCTTAGTTTTCAGCTTCAGTCCAAACGCAATATTGTCAAATATATTCAGATGTGGAAATAACGCGTATCGCTGAAATACCGTATTGATCGGCCGCTTATTAGGCGGCAGCTGACTGATCTCTTTTCCATTCAAAAGTATCTGTCCCTCTGTCGGAATATCAAATCCGGCGATCATTCGCAATGTTGTGGTCTTTCCGCATCCGGAAGGACCCAGAAATGTCACAAACTCTCCCTTTTTCACCTGGAGATTAAAGTCCTTTACCGCTTCAAAATTATCCTCAAAGCGCTTCTTGATCCCTTTCAGTTCAATAATGTTTTCAACTGACATCATGTGGCACCCAAATCCTTTCATTTGTTATTTACAGTGATATTTGCACACAATAAAAGCAGAGATATCAAGATGACTTTTCGTTTCTTGACGTCTCTGCCTTTTCGTTCCTATGCCAGTACCACTACCACAAATCCTAGCGGAAAATGATAAAAATGTCAATAAAATATTACTGATTTTGCAAGGATTTTACGTGAAGTTCAGGTTGCTTAAACATTCCTGTTTTTCGTCAAAAATTCCTGTTTTACATTTTCAATTTTCAGTTTTCATGTTTTCTGACTTTTTAAGATTTCACAGAAAGTTCACAAAAAATTAGCACTCGCCTATTGTTACAACTATTTGGATTTTGTCTAGCTTTGTGTGATTTATAAAAGAACAAAAAATCCTTTAAAATCAAGGAATTTTAGCAACTATTCTAAAATAGTATGTTTTGTCTGGTTTTGTCTTGCATATTCTAAAATATGTAAAAAATATGTATGGGCAAAGTTTCTTGTGTAAAAAAAATTTTATGTAGTATTGATATTTTTAATAAAAATACATATACTAATACTACAAAAAGTCGTTGTCCACCCATGACGCCGATTAAGGCAAAAACGAAAAACATGAATAAGTCGAACTTAATAATAACCGCCCATTTTGGCAGAGCTTAAAGGAGTGAAATATTCTCCAGTGTGTCGGATTCCTCAGTTAATAAGAAAGGCACAAAAAATGGGTTGCATTATTGCAAGGTGTAACGAGCCGAGAGCTATTGTTAGTACGAGAAAACAAATTATTGAATCTTATCAATTTTTTATTCTGGTACTAACAATGGCTCTTTTTTTGTTGGTATCAAAGAAAGGAGACCGGTATGGAGGACTATATCTCAATCAAAGAAGTACAGAAAATGCTTGGATGCTGTACTTCCACAGCCTACAAAATTGTACACAGTGAAAGTTTTCCACCACTGAAAAAGCAAGGATTAAAATCATATATAATCCCTAAACAAGCATTTTTAATGTGGTGCAAAAAACAAGGATATGAGATAGAGGTGATGTAATTGCGACCAACAACCCAAAATAGCTCTATTACTGACATAGATAGGCTGACAGTAACAACAGAACGTTTGCAAAACATTTTAGATTGTGGACGACCTACGGCAGTAGAAATCGGCACACTTGCAAAAGCAAGAATTGAAATCGGACGGCGTGTTTTGTGGAATGTTTCAAAGATTCAGAAGTATCTTGATAGTATTGCGACAGAGTAAAGGAGCAATAAACATGATCCCAGAAGAATTGAAGCAATGCAATAATGCGCAAAAAGCCTATGAGCCATTTATCCTCATTTACGACTGGATGCATCAGAATCTTAAGCTCAAAGGCTCGGAGCTTTTAGTGTTCGCCCTGATTTATTCTTTCTGTTGTAAAGAGATCGCTGACAATCACTACAAAAACTGCACCGCATCACAGGAATATATCGGGAATAGAATAGGACTTGCCCGTCAAAATGTCAGCAAAACATTAGGAAAACTTGAAGATAAAGGATTGATTAGAATCCAAAAATACAAATACGGAAAATATTACTCCGTGAATTTTGATGAGGTTAAAAGATACAGAGAAAAGAATATTTGACAAGATGTAATGCAAAACAATGTTATAAATCATTACATTGAATGTTATAAATCATAACATACCTATGTTATAAATCGTTACATCCCATGTTACAAATCATTACACAATAATAAAGAGATAATAAAGAGATAAAAAAGAATTATAAGAAATAGCATTTTTTTCAAAAATGCACATTTTAGAAACCAGTTTTTCTTTTTAACTCTAAAAGGAGGATATTTAGAAATGAGAAATTATGAGAAAAGACTTCAGGCAATTAAGCGGATAGCAGATGGCAAAACAGCAAAAGTAGTTTTCCTCGATTTTAGAAATGGACAATACTTTTTAGATGGACGAGCAGTTGATATTCAAAATATCCGAGCTTCCGCAATTATCATTGATGATATTTTAGATGAAGGAGGTGAAGAAGATGAGAGTGACGGATAATGCTTTAATTTCAGCAATTTTAACCTGTCCTACTATAAGAGATGCTAGTGCATCTGTGGGACTGTCTGAACAGTCTGTTTATAGCAGAATGAGAAAACCAGAGTTCCGACAACGGTTGCAAATCGAAAGAGACAACAAATTCCAAGCTATAAGTTCCAAAATTGAGGATGCAAATTTTAAGGCTTTGGACACACTTCTCAAAATTCTTGATGATGAGGCAGTATCAGCAGGAATCAAAGTCAGAGCAAGTCAAACCTTGCTTGATTTATCACTGAAAAATCGAGAACAGGCAGACATTATAAGCAGAATACAGAGCCTTGAAGAAATGCTGAAAGAACAGCAAGAGGAACAACCGGAGTAGTAAAGTTTAGACTTTTGTTTTAATTTTGAAAGGAGCTTTTAAGTATGTTAACAAGTGAAATTTTAAGAAGCATGAAAACAAAGGTAAAAAGAGCATATGTGATAATTGCTGTTTTAGTGGCACTGCTTATTTTAACCAATGCTTTTTATATTATGCATTAAGGAGTGTTTTGATGAAAAAAGATACACCTATACCAAATGTCCCGCTATATGCAGACCTAAAGCACAGCGGTGTGCAGTGTATAGGCATAGCCGGGACAGCGAATGGACTTGCATTAGCAAGAAAAAAAGGACTAATAATTTTCGAGCCACGCTTAAATTATAGCGTAGCTGAATACAACGAGATTTGTAAACGTAGAAAGAAATTTTTTAAGTAAAGGAGATCAAAAAATGATTAAAAAAGAAGAATTAACTGTAAAAATCGGTGGTATTGCAGACCTTGTTGGTGCAATCGAAAAAGCAAAAAGTCAGCTTAAAGCGGATGTTGATAAGCTCTATGCCGACAAATCCAGAACACAGGAATGGAGAAATGAGCAGGTTGAGAGTTACAAAAAAATGACCAAGACCAAAATTGATGAGTTACGCAGTGAGATTGCTGAAAATTTAGGGGAAATTGAGGAATTTGCTGCTCGACCGTTTGACTTTTCTAAAAAAGCAGAAATTGATGCACAGATTGACTACCTTACAACAATGCATAGTTCTGGATGTTTGTCCGATGGAATGGTTGCAACTGTTTTAAATGAGCACAGAGGCAATGAGTCGGTTATTCTGTACCTCAGAAGCAAACTTACTGAAAGCGGTATAAATTCACACTTTTTTGACTCTTATACTTTCAGTACGTTCGATAGGGACTTCAATACCGGCAAAACGATTTACACACCGGGTTCACAGTTTTTTAGAGAACTGAATGATACAATCGCAAAAGGGATTTCTCTGCCTCTTGTGCTTCACGGTTTGAATCAGCTCCAGGAAATTTTAGGAGTAGAATCCACAGGAGTCAAAAACCTTACGGCTGAAATTGAAGCAAGAGCCGTAGAGCGTCCACTTGTAATGTAATACACACAAGCATAATTTGCGGTTTTAAGCCGTTTATCGTGGCTGGATGTAAATTTATACACCCAGCCACTTAAAAGCCGTTTATGCGTCAAATAACGTAATAAAATCAAGGTTAAAAGTTATCAACATTTTATCCACATAGTTATCCACATTCATTAAAATATGTAAATAATATGTAAATGCGTAGATGAAACTATTACATAGTCCTGTTTTTGCTTGATTTTAAGGACTTTTTAGAAAATATTAGTACAAACTAGACGTTACAACTAATATTTTTATTGTATTTTTGTCACACCTGTATTATAATAAAAGTGTGACAAGAATAGAAGGGAGGACAGTAATGTCACAAGGAAAAGTAGGACGACCAAAAGCAAACAGACCAAAAGACATTCGCTTTAGCATTCGCCTTGATGATGAATTATCCGCAAGACTGACACTGTACTGTGAGGAACATAATATCAGCAAGGGTGAAGCAATACGAAAAGGCTTGAATTTGCTATTTGAAAACAACTAAAAAGGTTAGCCACTCCCCGACCAAAGTTTGTGACTAACCCAGTTATGTAAGTATGGAATGTCCATACGTGAAATATTCTATCACAGAATGGGCATTCCGGCAATCAGAAAGGAATGTACATATGGCAGAGAAAAGAAAAGACAATAAAGGCAGAAATCTTCAAAAAGGAGAAAGCCAGCGCAAAGACGGCAGATATTATTTTCAGTATAAAGATTCTTTAGGAAAATCAAAAGTTGTTTATAGCTGGGATTTGGCGGAATTGAGGGAAAAGGAAAAACAGATCAAAAAAGACCTTGCCGATGGAATCAACGAAACATCATCTAAAATGTCCTTGAATCAGTTGTTTGATATGTATTTAAGCCTTAAAAATGCGGAAAAATTTAGAGATACGACCAGAGAAAATTATATTGCAATGTGGGACATTCACATCCGTAACACAGAGCTTGGAAATGCTGAAATTAGAAATATTCGCCCCTCTCACATCAAAAAATTTTACAAGGGCTTAAAGGATAGCGGACTTTCTAATAGTACAATCAAATTATTTCATTGTATGCTTTTACCTAGCTTCAAATTAGCAGTTGATGATGATATGATTCGCAAAAATCCTGCCACCGATTGTCTGAATGACTACAAAGGTGGTGCAAAGGTAAAAGAAGCCCTTACTGTGTCCGAACAGCGTACATTATTGGAATTTGTAAAGAATAGTAATATTTATAACAGCTATGAACCTATGTTACGTTATATGTTGGGTACAGCTTGTCGAATAGGTGAGGTAATCGGCATTACGTGGAACGATATTGATATGAAAAACAGAAAAATCAATATCAATCATCAGCTTACTTATAAACGCAATATCGAGAAAAAGACAGTCTTTTCTATTTCTAGCACGAAAACAGATGCCGGTAATAGGGTTATTCCTATGACAGAGGACGTATATAACGCACTGTGCGAACAGAGAAAGCAGAATTTATATCTGGGTATTCCTAGAGATTATGAGATTGACGGTTATAGTAATTTTGTATTTATGAGTAAAAACGGCAGACCAATTGCCCCTAACGGATTTAATAACGCAATGAAAAATATTGTAAATGCGTACAATAAAGCCGAACAAGAAAAAGCAGTTGAGGAGAAAAGACCACCTGTTTTAATACCTCATATCTCCGCTCATACTTTTAGGCACACCGGATGCACAAGAATGGCAGAATCCGGTATGAACGTTAAAGTTTTGCAGTACATTATGGGACACAGCAATATTTCAGTCACTATGGATGTATACAGCCACGCTCAGGAAGAAAATATCACAAACGAGATTGACAGACTGGAACAAACACAGATTGCAATAGTTGTATAGCCATTATAAGAGGGTTTCAATGCCCTCTTATTTTTATGTTTTGCTTGAAAATATGTAAAACGTATGTAAATCTGGACTATCACGCAATAAATAATCCAAATATTCATTGAAATTCACAGAAAGTTCACAAAAAATTAGCACTCGCCTATTGACAGTGCTAATAATATATGTTATAGTACGTCTAGAACAAAGGAAGAGGGATACAAGAAAGAACTTAGATCCCGAACCCGAAAGGAGATATGACTTATGTTGATGCCTAGCATTTTTACAAATACTTATTTGAATGATTTCTTTGAGGATCCGTTTAAGAGTTTGGATTATAACACCTCTGGTCTGATGACCACAGATGTGAAGGATACCAAGGATGGTTATGAGATGACCATGAACCTGCCAGGAGTGAAGAAAGAAGACATTCAGGCTGAGTTGAAAGATGGTTACCTTACCATCAATGCAGTGTCCAATTCCAACAAGGATGAGAAAGACAAAGATGGCAAGTACATCCGTAAGGAACGTTACAGTGGCTCCTGCACCAGAACCTTCTACGTAGGCGACAGTGTAAAACAGGATGACATTAAAGCCAAATTCGAAGATGGTACTTTGAAGCTTACCATTCCGAAAGAGACTGCGAAACCTGCCGTTGAAGAAAAGAAATATGTCAGCATTGAAGGCTGACATGTAATCTGTGCCTGATGGCACACCAAAACAGCTGACCCGTAGCGGTGTCGAAAGGCACCGCTACCCTAAATAAATTATAGTAAATAATTTTAATTCCACAAGGAGGAATGACTTATGTTGATGCCGAGTATTTTTAATGATAACTTATTTGATAACTTTTTTGATTTTCCGTTCTATGATGACAGAGCAGAGCGTCAGGCTGAGAAGAAACTGTATGGACATCATGCAGCAAATCTGATGAAGACTGATATCAAAGAGAAAAAAGATGGCTATGATCTGGAGATGGATCTGCCGGGATTCAAGAAAGACGAAGTTAAGGTTGAACTGAACAATGGTTATCTGACCGTCAGTGCAGCTAAAGGTCTTGATGAAGATGACAAGGACAAAGAGACCGGTAAATACATCCGTCGTGAGCGTTACACCGGTTCCTGCCAGAGAAGCTTCTATGTTGGCGATGATATTACCGAAGAGGATATCAAGGGCGAGTTCAAGCATGGTATCCTGAAACTGTTCGTGCCGAAGAAAGAAGCAAAACCGGCTGTAGAACAGAAGAAATACATTACCATTGAAGGTTAATGAGAATATCCCGAAGTAATTTGCATTACTTTTCCCTATAGCATCATTCCATACAAAATACCGGAGGGCTTGCCCCTCCGGTATTTTTCATATATTTATTCTATTTTCAGCATCCGATAACCGATACCAATATGCGTCTGTATATATTGAACTTCCTTTTTATCCGCTTCCAGCTTCTTCCTGAGTGTTGCCATGAACACACGAAGAGATGCAACATCATTTTCTGAGCTTCTTCCCCACACTTGTTGCGTAATGTAAGTGTGAGTCAACACTTTTCCCATATTACGTGATAAAAGGCACAAAAGTTTATACTCAATAGGGGTCAGATGAAGTTCTTCTCCTCTTAAGAAAACACAGCCTGCTGTATAGTCAATTTTCAATTCTCCATTGGTAAAAACTGCGCTTTCCTTTCCATCGATCCCCAGGTTGACAGACAACCTGCGTTGTGCTACTCGTATCCGCGCAAGCAACTCTTCTACAGAAAATGGCTTGGTAATATAATCATCCGCCCCGGCATCCAATGCCTCTATTTTGTCTGTATCTTCACTTCTGGCGCTGACTACAATAATAGGAAGATTCGACCATGTCCGAATCTTTTTTATTACTTCAACCCCCTCCATATCTGGAAGTCCAAGGTCAAGCAACACAATATCCGGATTGTGAGAAGACGCCTCCATAATCGCTGATGCGCCGTTTTCTGCGGTTAAATATTTATAATCATGAGTTTTCAACGTAGTTACGATCAGATTTCTGATCGGGCGGTCATCTTCTACTACAAGAATAAGAGCTTTATTCATTCAATATCACCTCACTTAATGGTAATGCAAACGAGAAAATGCAGCCATGTGGATCGTTGTCTTCTAATCCCATTTTTTCCCCGTGTGCTTCCACAATGGACTGGCACAACGCAAGTCCCAATCCAAGACTTCGTTGACTGTCCGCAATATTGTTCCTTCCTGTAAAAAACATTTCGAAGATATGCGGTTTTATCTCATCTGAAATTCCAGGTCCATTATCTTCCACACTGATCCACGCTTTTTCATTTTTCTTCAGAGCTCTTATTGTAATTGTCGAACCAGAAGGGGTATATTTTATTGCATTGTCCACCAGATTAACAAGAACCTGAATAATAAGTCTTACATCCATTCTCGTAAGAAGCAGGTCTTCACATTCTGTGATGATCTTGTAATCATCATGCTTTCGGCTGATATGACGCAAAGCTTCCGCAATCACTTCGTCCATAAGCTGGTCCGTAAATTTAAACTTTAATCTCCCGTCATTCAATCTTGTAATAGACAACAGATTCTCAACTACACCTGTGAGCCACTCTGCGTCATCATAAATATCTGTATAGATCTGCCGTCTTGTTCCTTCATCCAGATACTTTCCATTACTGAGCAGCATATCCGCATTCCCTGATATTGAGCACAACGGTGTTCGCAGATCATGTGATATGGCACGCAGCAGATCAGCCCGAAGCTGTTCATTTTTTGCGATCACTGCATTTTTTTCTTTTTCTTCTGCGTTTCTGGCATTATCCATGGCAAGAGCGCATTCGTTAAGCACAGACAGCAAAATACTGTATTCAAACGAATCCAATACATCTTTCTGAGCAGGAACACCAATGACTCCATATACTTGGTCTCCAATACGAATCGCCAGATACAGGCATTTGGAATTTTTATAATAATGCGTTGTTGCTCCTGCTCGCTTTTTGTTCGTATATACCCATCTGGCAATCTGCTGCTCATCCAATGTCAGATAGGACTGGTCTTCCTCTTTTTCTTTTTCGGAAAATAGATGTCCTTCTGCCAGTCTCCCATTTACTGCAGCATACGCTACAATGCTGCGGTCAAACAGACGTGCCAGCTGTGTACATGTGATCTCAAGTATCTCCTTCTGGCTCCTCGCCTTTTGCAGCAGACGATCCGTGTCAAACAGAATCTGCGTGCGAAATGCCAGCTGTGCTGATAGTCTGGCATGCATTTTCAATTTTGCAGCCAGTGTCCCTGTCAGCACAGATGATATCAGCATGATCACAAATGTCACCGGATATCCCACTGCATAGGTCTGAAATGACATCCTTGGCTCGGTGAGAAAAAAGCAAAAAAGAAAGACACTCATGACAGAACCCGCAACACTGCATAGATATCCATCTGTCAAAATTGAGGTAAGCAATACTCCAAGAATATAAATGGTCACAACATTGGCTTCTGAAAAATGAAATTTCTGAAACACAAGTCCTATGAATGTACAGATGACAAAGATAAGAACCGTCAGAAAACACTCTTTTATCGATGGCTTCTCCACATGCAGGGGCAAATGTCCTTTTCTGTAATTTTCTGCTTTCACCGTATCAGGTATAATATGAATATCGATATCAGGGACAATATCGATCAGCTTTTCAGTCAATGTTTTTCTGCTGAAAAAATAATTCCTCTTCATACTGCTCTGGCCGATCACAATTTCAGTAACATTGGACAGCTGTGCATACTCTGATATCTGCAATGGAACATTTTCCCCATGTGTCATTACAATCTCTGCTCCTAGTTCCTCTGCAAAACGAATATTCTCATCCAGCCTTTCTTTATCTTCTGACTGGATCCTTGCTCCTGTCTGCACATATAAAGCAGTAAATTGTGCCTGCAATGCATTTGCCATTTTGGAAGCGGTAAAGATAATATTCTTATTTGATGGAGAGGATGACAAACATACCAGAATATGTTCATTCTCTGTATTTACATTCATGTTCTCTTCCGCCTTTTCCGGATATTGAACAAATTATAACATGTTATAAAAGTCTCTTCAAATATGAAAATACTTACGGATCGCTTTATATTCACCAAGAACCAACAACGTGATATGCTCCGTGAACATCGTGTCTGCGGATATATTGATGCTTATTTTCCCATTGCTTTTCATAGCAAATATATTAATGTTATACTTCTTTCTGATATCAAGCTCGCCGATCGTTTTTCCCACCCATTGCTCCGGGACTTCCACTTCAAAGATGGCATGTGATGCGTCTACCTCCATATAGTCCAGGATATAATCGTCAGCATATCGGATAGATGCCCATTTTGCCACCTGCTTTTCTGGATAGATCACGCTGTCGGCTCCATTTCTCAGAAGGAATTTTTCCTGAACATCGCGTTCTGCTCTTGCAACTACCATCTTCGCACCAAGTTCTTTTAATAAAGAGGTCGTTTCAAGTGAATTCTGGAAGCTTCCACCAATTGCTACAAAACAGATATCATAATTTCTGATTCCCAATGATCTCAGATAATCTGCATCTGTGCAGTCACCAATCTGCGCATTTGTGACAAATGGCAAGACCTTTTCTACCCGTTCTTCATTCAGATCCACTGCCATGATTTCATGTCCCATCTGGTTCAGTTGTTCTGCCATATGTCTCCCAAAACGTCCAAGTCCAATCAACAAAATATTTTTCATAATCTCATTCCTCATCTTTCTAGCCCACTGTTATCTTTTCTATCGGCAATTTCGCATTTTTTCTGTTTTTGTCCGAAAACATTGCATAAATTAATGTAAGACCTCCTACCCTGCCAAGGTACATGAGCAGGATTAATATACTTTGGGATATTATATGTAGATCCGGTGTGATTCCAAGCGTCAGTCCAACTGTGCCAACCGCAGACGCCGCTTCAAAGAGGCAATTTAAAAGAGGCTGGTTTTCACAGATACTGATGGCAATTCCCCCACAGAGGAATAGCAAAATATACATCATAGCTACCGTTGAAGCATTTTTTATTGTCTGGCACTCAATTCTGCGGCCATAGACTCCAGCATCTTCCTTATTACGGAATGTAGCAAATGCGTTAAATACTAATACTGCAAATGTTGTCGTCTTCATACCTCCTGCTGTTGATCCCGGAGACCCTCCGATCAGCATCAGTAATATCATAATTGCTTTCGAAGGCTCTGTCATAGCAGCCAGATCTGCCGTATTAAATCCGGCTGTTCTCGGAGTAACTGACTGAAAGACAGACATCAGAAGTCGTTTTTCCATCGGTAATCCGCTGAAATCCTGAAAGAAAAAGAAGATTGCAGGAAGAAGGATCAGCCAGACAGTCGTAGTAAGAATGACTTTACTTTGCATCCGATAACGCTTCAGCTTCCATTTGTTTATATATATATCATCCCAGGTCATGAAACCGATTCCTCCCACTATGATCAACAGCATAATTACTATATTGATCAGTGGGTCTCCCATATACCCTGTCAGAGATACAAATGTGTGATCCTTGGTTCCCAATATATCAAATCCTGCATTGCAAAATGCAGATATTGAATGAAATACAGCCATCCAGATTCCTTTGAAACCAAATGTTTTACAAAAATCCGGTAGTAAAAGCAGCGCACCTGTCGCCTCAGACAACAATGTTCCCAGTAAAATGAATCTGGTGAGCCTGACAATCCCTCCCACTTTGGGAGCTGAAATCGCATCCTGCATAGTGCTTCGCTGCATAAGGGAGATTTTTCTTCCCGATAAAATGACAACGGCAGCTGCAACTGTCACAACTCCAAGACCACCAATCTGAATCAGCGCAAGAATGACTGTCTGTCCGAAAAATGACCAATAACTGCCCGTATCCTGTACAACGAGTCCTGTAACACATACTGCTGATGTTGATGTAAACAATGCCTCATGAAAGGATGTTGCCACTCCTTCTGCAGATGCGATCGGAAGCATAAGCAGAAACGCCCCCAGCAGAATCACTCCTGCAAATCCAAGAATAATCACCTGAGATGATGTCAGGTGTTTTTTTCTATATATCCCTTCTGTCATAATGAGTGTTATCTCCTGTATCTGTAATATCTCCTCATTATAACGATTACAGTTCTAAGATTGTGTTAGTATCTTTCCTGTCGTATTAAGATTGTATAAAGAAAGAATGCCGAAGGAGCTCACTCCTTCAGCATTCTTATATCCCTATCTCTTATCCCACTGCAAATGTCATCTCAGCAGTCACAGCCACTTTTCCATCTACGGTTGCTTTCGCAGTTCCCATACCGATGGGGCCTTTCTGCTTGATGATCTCAAGTTCGAGAGTCAGTACATCGCCCGGAACTACTTTCCGTTTGAATTTTGCTTTATCGATGCCGCCAAAGTAGACGGTCTTTCCTTTATTTTCCGGCTGGCTTAAGATGGCCACTGCACCAGTCTGTGCCAGTGCTTCCAGGATCAGAACACCCGGCATTACCGGTTCCTGCGGAAAATGTCCATTAAAAAATGGCTCATTGTAGGAGACACATTTTTTACCTACAGCACGTTTTCCCGGCTCCAGTTCCTCGATCCGGTCGATCAGCAGAAACGGCTGACGATGAGGGATCGTCTCCATGATTTCTTTAATATCCATTACCATATGTATCTATACTTCCTTTCCAGATCGCATTCTGTCCGTCACTACCTGCCGTCTACTCTGCGTACTTCTTGATCAGAATACTTGCATTGTGTCCGCCGAAGCCAAGAGAGTTGGACAGCGCATACTCAAGCTCCATCTCTACACCATGCCCCTGTACATAATCCAGATCCAGCTCTTCATCCGGGTTTTCCAGACCTCTGGTCACATGGACGAAGCTCTCTTCCATCTCTTTCACACAGGTAATAAATTCCACTGCTCCTGCTGCTCCGAGCAGATGACCAATCATAGACTTGGTGGAGTTGATCTTCATATCCTTTGCATGCTCGCCAAATGCCAGTTTGATAGCACGTGTCTCGAACAGATCATTGTGATGGGTACTGGTTCCGTGTGCATTGATGTACATAATGTCTTCCATAGCTGCACCTGATTCCTGAACTGCCCACTTCATGGCATTGGCCGCACCCATACCATCTTCCGCCGGGGAAGTGATGTGATAAGCATCGCTGGTAGCACCATAACCAACCACTTCGGCCAGGATCTTGGCGCCTCTCGCCTGAGCATGCTCAAGTGTTTCCAGAACAACCACGCCTGCACCTTCACCCATGACAAATCCGTCACGGTCTTTATCGAACGGAATGGAACAACGCTCCGGGTCTTCACTTCCGGACAGAGCCGTCAATGCTGCAAAGCCAGCTACGCCGATCGGACAGATACAACTCTCGGTTCCGCCTGCCAGCATCACATCAGCATCTCCCACCTGAATGCTTCTGTAAGCTTCTCCGATCGAATGGGTTCCGGTCGCACATGCAGTCACCACATTGAGACTCTTACCTTTCAGACCATAAGCGATGGACACATTTCCTGCTGCCATATTAGAGATCATCATAGGAACCATCAGCGGATTCACACGATTAGGTCCTTTTTCCACCAGTTTGGTGTACTCTTTTTCCACTACCTGAAGACTTCCGATACCTGAACCGATAGAACATCCTACACGATAAGGATCTTCTTTGCTCATATCAAGACCGCTCTGCTCCATAGCCTCTTTTGCTGCGGCTACGGCATACTGAGAAAATGTTTCCATTCTCTTGGCTGCCTTGAAATCCATAAACTCCTTTGCTACAAATCCTTTTACTTCTGCAGCCACGTGTGCTTTGTATTCTGCAGCATCAAACTTGGAAATGATTCCAAATCCATGATTTCCAGCTTTAATATTATCAAAATACTCTTTTACATTCAATCCTAAGGGGGTGATCGCACCCATACCGGTAACTACTACTCTTCTCATCCGATTGCCATGCCTCCGTCTACGCTAATGATCTGTCCTGTAATATAGGACGCTTTTTCTGATGCCAGATAAACTGCCATGTTTGCAATATCCTCCGGCTGGCCGAAACGACCCAGCGGGATCTGTGCAGTCGCTGCCTCACGCACCTGCTCCGGCAGTACCTTTGTCATATCGGTATCTACAAAACCCGGGGCAATTCCATTGACCGTGATTCCACGGCTGGCAAGCTCACGGGCCATAGTTCTGGTAAGACCGATGATTCCTGCTTTGGATGCAGAATAATTGGCCTGTCCTGCATTTCCAAGGATACCGGATACAGAAGTAATATTGATGATCCGGCCGGAACGCTGTCTGAGCATCTGACGGCTCACTGCCTTGATGGTATTAAAGCAGCCTTTCAGGTTTGCGTTGATGACTGCATCAAAATCTTCTTCCGACATCTTCATGATCAGATTGTCTCTGGTGATTCCGGCGTTATTTACCAGAATATCCAGATGTCCGTAAGTCTTGATGATCTCTTTGATCATGGCATCCGTATCTGCAGTGTCTGCTACATTACACTGATACACGCAGCCGTCTGCTCCCAGTGCTTTTACCTCTTCCAGAACCTGCTCAGCCCGTTCTTTCGAGCCATTATAGTTGATCACAACAGTCGCTTTCTCTGCTGCCATTGCCAGTGCGATGGCGCGACCGATTCCTTTTGCCGCACCGGTGATCAGTGCAACCTTTCCTTCCAGCATCCTTATTCTCCCTTCACTGCAGCCACAACTTTTTCAAAGTCAGCCATATTTTCAATATTGTACATGGTTACATTGCGGCTGATCTTTCTCATAAATCCAGAAAGTGTCTTACCAGGTCCCATCTCGATAAATGTATCCACTCCGTCTGCGATCATTTTCTCCACAGACTGCTGCCAGCAGACACTGGAGGATACCTGTCTGGCAAGCAGTTCTTTGATGTTCTCTGTGGATGTCACATAGTCAGCAGTTACATTTGTAAGATAAGGAACCTTCACATCATGAAGCTCCACATTTTTTAATTCTTCTGCCAGTTTCTCACCGGCTCCGGCAAGCATCTTTGAATGGAAGGGACCGCTCACATTCAGTTTGACAGTACGTTTTGCACCTGCTTCTTTCAACTTTTCTGCCGCAGCATCTACTGCCTTCTCTTCTCCGGTGATCACAATCTGCCCCGGGCAGTTGTAGTTGGCAACAGACACGATTCCTTCTACTTCCTCGCAGACTTTCTCGATGATCTTGGCATCAAGACCAAGAACTGCTGTCATAGCTCCACCTGCAGGAACTGCTTCCTGCATATAGATACCTCTCTGTCTGACTACCCGAAATGCGTCTTCCAGACTCATCACACCGGAGGCGATCACTGCACCGTACTCCCCAAGGCTTAAACCTGCATTCACATCAGACTGAATCCCCTGTGTCTCCACTGCTTTCAGGATTGAAGCCTCCACAGCCAGCATACAGATCTGGGTATATTCTGTCTGGTTCAGTTTATCATTTTCTTCAAAGCAAAGTGCCGGGATGTCAAGGCCAGATGCCTTGGAAGCTTCTTCAAACACTTCACGGCATACCGGAAATGCCTCATAAAAATCTTTTCCCATGCCAACATACTGAGCACCCTGTCCCGGAAATAAAAAAGCAATTTTACTCATATCCTACCATCCTATATTTTGAATTTCAAACTATTATTTTTTGAGAAAGGCCGCAGCGCATACTCTGGTGCACAGCGGCCCTTGTCTCGGCAGCTGTCTGAATCCTGTTTAAGATCTGACAGCTCTTATTTTATTTTCAGCAGTCTTTCTGCCTGATCCATCACTTCATCCACAATCTCCTGACAGCTCTGTCTCTTTGTGATCATTCCGGCGATCTGTCCGGCAAGTACAGAACCATTATCTGTATCACCTTCCACAACTGCCTTGCGAAGACCTCCAAGAGTCAGATTTTCCAGCTGCTCAAAAGATGCTCCCTCTGCTTCCAGTTTCAGATACTCGCGGGTCATCTTATTTCTTAATCCCCGAACTGGATGTCCATGACTTCTTCCAGTCACCTCAGAATCGATATCCTTTGCTTTCAGGATACGATCCTTGTACTTGTCATGGATCACACACTCATCAGCTACACAAAAACGTGTACCCATCTGAACGGCCTCTGCACCCAACATGAATGCAGCCGCCATTCCACGGCCATCCCCAATACCTCCGGCCGCGATCACCGGAATCTGTACTGCATCAACCACCTGCGGAACCAACGTCATGGTTGTTGCCTGACCGATGTGTCCACCGGATTCAGTTCCCTCTGCAACAACTGCGTCTGCGCCCACACGCTCCATCCGTTTTGCGAGAGCTACAGATGCAATTACCGGGATCACCTTGATACCTGCAGCTTTCCACTGCGCCATATATTTCTCCGGGTTTCCTGCTCCGGTCGTAACCGCTGCGACCTTCTCCTCTGTCACAAGCTGTGCGATATCTTCTGCAAACGGACTCATCAGCATGATATTTACACCAAAAGGCTTGTCCGTCAGTTCTCTTGCCTCGTGGATGTAATTTCTGACCACATCTGCCGGTGCATTGGCTGCTCCGATGAGACCGAACCCGCCTGCGTTGGATACTGCAGCTGCCAGGTGAGATTCAGCAACCCAGGCCATACCACCCTGGATGATCGGTTTTTCAATTCCCAGAAGTTCTGTTACTCTCGTCTTCATATCTGTTTCGCTCCGCCTGTTCTTACTCTTCTACACCTTTGGATTTCAGATAATCCATAACTGCACCTACAGTTGTCAGTTTCTCAAGATCCTCAGACGGAATCTCTACATTGTACTCTTCCTCAAGAGCCATTACCAGCTCGAACAGATCCAGGGAATCAGCTCCCAGATCATCTTTGAAGGAAGTCTCTGCAGTAATCTCTGCTGCATCTACATTTAACTGATCTGCTACCATTTCTTTCATCTTCTCTAACATGTTCGTATTCTCCTTAATCTTTCATTTTCATTTTAATCATCTTAAAGACACTCCTGAGGATTGCCTCATTTAGTTTGATATTCAAAGTATATGTTCCACATCTACATTTGTCAAGCATATTTTTTGATTATCAAAGTATTTTGCGAATGGCGCGTGTGAACTGAACTGCATGAACTGTAATCACTCACACCTTACCACTTAATCACACAAGCGCCCCAGGTAAGACCTGCTCCAAAACCAGACAGTACCAGTGTATCGCCTCTGTTCAGTTTTCCCTGTTCATCAAGCTGTGCCATCAGGATCGGCAGACTGGCGGCGGATGTATTTCCGCACTCATTCAGGTTCATCGGGAATTTTTCTTCCGGCTGTCCCAGTCGCTTTGCCACCGACTGAATAATACGGCAGTTCGCCTGATGCAGCAGATACAGATCCACATCCTCCGGCTTCAGTGCTGCTTTTTCGAGTGCTGCGTCAATGCACTGCGGAACTTTCCGCACCGCGAACTTAAATACTTCCTGACCGTTCATCTGCAAAAAGCCTTCCTGACCTTCTGCCTTGCAGACTGGATTGCCGTTAGGTCTTCCCTCACAGGAAAGTACTTCCCATCTGGATCCATCACTGCCAACCTCATGTGACAGAATTCCGGCTTCTTCCGTAGCTTCCACGAATGCCGCACCTGCCCCATCTCCAAATAAGATGCAAGTTCCACGGTCATTCCAGTCAACCAGTTTGGACAAGGTCTCCGCTCCGATCAATAATGCATTCTTATACATGCCGCTTTTTACACATGCATCTGCCATATGAAGAGCATATAAGAATCCTGAGCAGGCCGCATTGATGTCAAATGCCACTGCCTTGTCTGCTCCGATCAGTGCCTGTACCCGGCATGCCGTACTTGGTGTCACTGTATCGCCGCTGATAGTTGCCACGATCAGAAGTTCTACTTCTGAGGGGTCTGCACCTGCCCGCTTCAAAGCTTTCTCTGCAGCAGCCGCTGCCATGGATACGGTCGTTTCTTCTCCTGCCAGATGACGGGCACGGATTCCAGTTCTCTCCGTGATCCATTCGTCACTGGTCTCTACCAGTGTTGCAAGATAATCATTGTCTGCCCGAAAAGCAGGCAGACTGTATCCTGTTCCTGTTATTCTTGTATTCATGTTGTTCCTCACAAATTTATTTTGATTATCAAACTATTCGACTAGAGTATAGATGGAGAAACAAGATTTGTCAATGAGAAAAATATTAAAACTTGCTGAACTCTACTGAGAAATAATACACATAATCATTATCTGAGACATATGCCTCATTTGTAACATCATCTATGGCGAATCCCCTGATACCATCTTTTCCATAGATAAATGCTGCCACGCCTTGTTCTGTATCATACTGAACTGGTGTCATCTCTTTAATCTGTGTTGCTGAACGTCCATAGTATTCCCGTTCCGGCACATTTTCCAGAATCGGCACATAGGCTGTACATTTTGAATCAGAATCCGTCAGAACCATCCTGATCTCAAAATTGTCAAAATCCGGTATGAGTGCTATGATTCCTTCCGGTGAAGTCTCCATCTCATCATACGTAATCCCGAAAATTGCTTCTTTGGATACCAGTTTTCCGAACTGATATTCTGACGCATATATGGTCAGTTTCCTGCATGTATCTTTTGTCGAGTACCGGAACAGATAAGCTCCGTCCACACCTGATAAAATCTCAGCTGTCTTCATCTCTGTGCTGTTCCGGTCAACTGGCATCATATAATTTCGCGGCTGACTTAAGCGCCGGAATATCATGCTTCCAAGAACAGACACCGTAAGGACTGTGATCAGAACCATCACAGCAATAATCACCTTCAGATTTTTCTGTTTCGCCTTACTGTCCTTCGCCACCTGAATCAGATTGTCCTCTGATATTTTTACAATATTTTCTTCGCTGATATCTTCTCCTGCAAGAAATTCATTGATGCTGATTCCCAGTATCCCACACAATTCCATATAGACAGATACATCCGGCAGGCAGATTCCCCTCTCCCATTTGGAGACAGACTTATCACTCATCCCCAGCTGTTCCGCAAGCTGCTTCTGAGTCAGTCCCAACGCTTTTCTTTTTTCCGCAATATATTTCCCAATTTTTATAAGATCCATAGAATTACCTCCCTTATCTAAGGCAAGTATATCCGTTTAAGGCTAAAAGGAACACCTCCCGAGAGTAGAATATAGGAAATTTATCCTTCAAATATGGGATATTTCTTCTTATCCTCCTCTGTGATCTTCCGCATGACTTTGCAAGGATTTCCAACAGCGATAACGCCCTCCGGAATATCTTTATTTACCACACTTCCTGCACCGATGATCGTATTACTTCCAATAGTCACACCTGGCAGCACTGTCACATTAGCTCCGATCCACACGTTGTCTCCCACCGTGATCGGCAGTGCGATCTCCAGTCCCCGACCTCTCTGTTCACTGTCGATAGCATGACCCGCAGTAGAAAACACACAGTTTGGTGCAATAAAAACATTATCTCCAAACGTCACTTTCGTGCAGTCCAGGATCGTTACATTATGATTAGTATAGAAATTCCTTCCTACAGAAGTATTTATGCCATAATCACAGTAAAATGGTGCCGTAATCACCGGCGTTCCTTCCATCTTTCCAAGTATCTTCTTCAAGAGTTCCTGCTGCTTTTCTATATCCGATGGTCTCAGGTTATTGAATTCATAGCATAGATCCGCACAGCGTGTTCTCGCTTCTACAATCTCCTTATCATAATTTGCATCATACAAATACCCTTTTTGTGCCTTTTCCCATTCTGTCATAATACCGTTCCTCCGTACATTTTATCTTCTACAAGTTTTCGCTCCTTCTGATATTCCAATGGTTCCTTTTCTTGCCTGTTCTGAAATTATCTTCTCATATATATCGCATTTCTTCAAGCTTTGGATAATTTGTGGTCTGATTCCGCGGTGACTGCCCAATTCCCGACAGACATCTTTCACAGCTCGCCTGTTTTTGAGCATTTTCATAACCATAATGTCTTCTGCTGCCCAATTCTCTCTTAAATAGCTTCTCGCGTGGAAGATTTTGGGCAGCCAGCTTCTTCTCCGCGCCTGAGCTGCCCAAAGCCCTCCTGACAGACATGCACAAGAAGAAAAGGCTGCCCGCTCATTTGAGCGGACAGCCTCTAATGAATAACACTTGAAGCCATATACATATTCCAAAATATGCGCCTTCATGCAAGCATGAGTCACATATTTGTGGACATATACATGTCTCCAAAGTGCTACTGCAAATATTTCAGCGGATTCACCTGAGTTCCATTCACAAGGATCTCAAAATGTACATGAGGTCCGGTGCTTCGACCGGTGTTTCCACTCAATGCGATCTTCTGGTTCTGATCGACTTTCTGGCCTGCGGATACCAGAATCTTGCTCAGATGGCCATAACGGGTCATCTTACCATCCGGGTGACGGATGGTGATACAGTTACCGTATCCTCCAGACCAGCCGGCACTGACAACGGTACCTCCGCAGGAGGCACGGACTGCAGTTCCTTTCGGCACAGCCCAATCGATTCCTTTATGCATACGTCCCCAACGCCACTTGAAAGTGGAGGTCATGGTTCCTCCCGTGATCGGCTTAATATAAGTCGGAGGTGTCTGTGTACCTCTCTCCACAATCTTCGGCACTGGCTCCACCATGACATTTTCTGCGATCATTTCCTGATCCGTCTGCGCATCGTTCTTGTATGTGGTCAGCATGGTCACCTCATGATGTCCTGCCACCTCTTCCTGCAGGACTTGTGTCTGTGTGGTGTACCAGCTGTCATTATCTACATACTGAGTCTCTGCATAATAATCTTCCTCATAGGTTGTCTGCACCTGTCTCATCACAGACAGCTCTGGCTCCGGCACGCTGATAATAATCTCATCGCCCAGATGCAGGGTTGCGTCTCTGGTAAGTCCCGGGTTCAGCGCCAGCACTTCATCCACATAATAGCCGCGGCTGTTGGCGATCACAGAAAGCGTATCTCCAGACTGTACCTCATAAGTCTGATTCTTCTCTTTTTCCTTGGTCACTTCATCAATAGCCACATCCAGAGAGGTCAACTGCTCCGCATCAATATAAGCTTCCGAAATCTCGACTTTTTCAGCAAAATCCAGTGCCTTCAGGCCATCACCCTCCGCAATCTCTTCCTTCGGTGTTACCTGCACTGTAAATGCGTTTAACTCGCGGCTGGTATCCGATACCACCTGTACCTGAAACAATCCATCTGGATCATTTGCCGTCAGTGCTGCTTCCAGAAGTTGCTGTACCTCGTCCATGCTCGCTAGATTGATGGTAAATTCGTTGACCTTCACCATGTAATATTTCTGTTTTGCAGTCTTTACTTTTTCCTGCAGCAGATCATAGATCACCTGCTCCAGCTGCTCTTCCTTCAGAGTGCTTCCGAACAGCTTCGATACCCGCTGAAAGCTGCACTCCACATTGGCCAGTACCAGTCCCTCAGTCTCCCTGGCGATCTTTGCTCTGGCATTCAAGAATGCCTGATCCACTTCCTCCGGATCAGCCACTGCACCAATGACTTCTCCATCCAGCAATACCTCACTATAGGTGGTCTCATTTCCCAGCGTATTCCCCAGGATTGGTACACAGAATAACATCAGCATACAGCATCCGATACCCCAGCCTGCCAGATTTATCTCGAATTTCCTTCCGAATAATTTTTTGTATTTTTTCCTTTTCCGCATGTACTTCTTTTCTTTCCCTTGTTCTTTTGGCCGGAAGACTTCTTCCGGACAGAATATCCAAAACTTCCTGCTTTTTCTCCTAATATAAAATATTCTCCATGAGAATAAGTGATAAGCCCTGCCTGATTCAGCTCAAATTTGCCCTGTTCGTTCAGATACTTATCTTCAATCGTCACATTGGTCACTTCTGCCAGGAACAAGTCATGACTTCCCAGTTCTTTGATCTCTGTCACTTTACATTCAATGTTTACCGGACTCTCAGCGATTCCAGGTGTTGCAATGGTTCTGGATGGAAATGGAGTCAGATGCATCTCTGCAAATTTGTCCACATCTCTTCCAGAACGAACACCGCAGTAGTCTGCCGCACGCACCAGATCCTTCGTAACCAGATTGATCACAAACTCACCGGATTCTTTTAAAATATGATGAGAGTATCTTTCTTTTCTCACAGAGATAGATACCATGGCCGGTGAAGAACAGACGGTTCCTGCCCACGCGATCGTAATGATATTAGGTTTTTCATCCGGAAGTCCGCAGCTTACCATTACTGCCGGTACCGGATACAGCATATTCCCTGGTCTCCAATACTGTTTTGCCATGTTTTGATACTCCTGTTCTGATTCTGTCCTGATTTTTTGACAACATTTTTATTTTAAGCATTGAAAGCCCATTTGACAAGGAAAATCACGGTTTTTTTACACTTTTTTCATAAAAAAATCCCCCATCTGGAAATCTTTCATTCCAGACGGGAGATTTCTTATAATAAAGGATTCTTTGTGGCCTTAAGCAACATACTCTTTCAGAATATTTTCCAGCGCAGATCCGCTGCTTGTGTGACAGCGTACCACCTGCACATTATTCTTCTTCGCCTCATCCACTGCCGTTTTCACCATTTTGTGAGATACAGTGTTGGTAAAGAGGATGAACAGATCCGGTGATCCCATCTGTTTATCCATGCTGGCTGACATCTGCGTGAATACTTTTGCCTTACATTTATAGTTTTTACAGATTTTCATATACTGACATACCATACGGTCATGTCCACCCACGATAACAACACTCATGAAACGGTTCCTCCTATTCTACTAGCACGCGGCTAATTGTTTTCCAAGTTCCATTAATTTTGCTTCTGTTTCATCATCCGGTGCATCTGCACAGATGGCATCCTCGCCTCCGATCACATCAGCGCCTGCATTTTTCATCTGGTCAACCCAGTTCCGCATCCACTCACCGTCTCCCCATCCGTAGGAGCCAAACAATGCAATCTTCTTGCCGGATGCGAATTTCTCTACTTCAGCAACAAATGGTTCCATGGTGCTCTCTTCCAGCACTTCGTCACCCATTGCCGGACAACCAAGTGCAAATGCGCTCTCACCTTTGAGCTCCTCTGCGTTGAAACCGTCAACCGGAACAACCTTTGCAGTGGCACCTGCTGCCTCTACTCCTTTTGCTACCATGTTTGCCATTGCCTCAGTATTACCTGTCTCGCTGTAATAAACAATTACGATCTGTCCCATTTTAAGAATCCTCCTGTCTTTAATATGCCTGGCAACTGATCTCACACAGGCTGCTGCCTGCGCTCAGCATCTGCAGTACCATGTTCCGAACTGCCTGATAGAGCTGAAATGTCTTTTTGGCTCCTGTCTCATCACTGTATACTTTCCAGTAGCCAGAGCAGAGGAAGTCTTTTCCTTCGTGCTCAATGAATCCTTTCACATCACTTAACGGATATCCAAGAAATGCACCCATCTCATGCGGAAATTCAGCTCTTCCTTCTTTGTATTCCGTAAACCGTTCCGCCAGCCTTGCAAGCATCTGATCAAGTGTACACTCTTCTGTCTGATACCCATAGGATTTCAGAAATTCTGCTGTCCCCGGCCAAAGAAGCAATGCTTCCAGTCTGTCCTTCCGGTACAAAAGCCAGATGCTTTTCTGTTCTCCTCGATGGAGGCAGATCCCCCATATTCCAGGAATGTCTTCCATCTCAAGAAACCCTTCTTCTTCCTCTCTAGTAAGAATCAGAAGATTGGATGGCTTCACATCCATAAGAACCGGCGAACACTGATTCGCAATACTGTTTCCAATCATTGTCTCTATCATCTCTTCCTCCGATTCTTCTTGGTTAGTTAATTCTAATTAGTTGCCGCTAACTTATAGTAACAGATTCCATTTAAAAAAGCAACTATGCAGCTGATAGATTTTATCAACTACATAGCTGCCATGATTTAGTTTCCCAGATTTTCACAGATATATGCAAGAAATTTCTCTGCTTCAGCTGTTAATTCATCCCTCTTTCGCTTCACATATCCAAGTACGATCCGATCCTTCTCTCCTTTGATAGGAATCTGCCGGATTCGTCTGTCCGTCTCCTGCCGGCTGTCTCCACAGACGGAAATGCTGCACAAATCAGTTTTGCTGACTAACTCAAGCAGCACATCCCTGCTATTAGTCATCAATGTCTTTCCATGAGCTCTGTGATACTGATAGTCTTCCTTCCCATGCACCAGTTGAATCGAAAACATATCCTGGTCTGCATCCATCTGAATCAGTTTGATCTCCCGCAGTTCTTTGTTGCTCACCGACTCTGCCCCATATAACGGGCTCTCCGGTCCTGCCAGTAATACAGGCGAACGTTTCCCGATCTCCGTAAATTCCAGCCGCTTGTGCGCCAGCATCTGCAGAAGTGCCGTCTTCTGGTTCTGATCCACCAGAAGGAATCCAATGTCCACTCGATGGTGATGGACCATACGCAGAAGTTCTTCTGCATTACGCTCCATATATTCCACATGAAGTCCTTCTTTTACTTCCTGTGCAAAAAATGTCCGAAACAGATAATTCAGCTCATCATCCGGTGTCACTGCAATCTTCAGCATCCGGATATCCTTTTCTTCCCGCACATGTTGAATCTTGCCGGAATCCACCAGGATCCGGCAGGCATATTCGTATACCTTGCGTCCCTCTTCTGTAGCTTCCACACCTCTTGCGTTTCGCTTGAGAAGCTGCATGCCAAGCTCTACCTCCAGAGATTTGATCGTTTTGCTGATATGCGGCTGCGTTGTATATAAGAGCTCTGACGCCTTCTTAAAACTTCCATTGTCAATGCTGACAACCAGATACTGAAGCTGCTTAATATCCATATTTCTCCCCCCGTTCTCCACGTTATACAATAAAAGACCTGCGCATACGCGCAGGTCTGATCTCTTTTCTATACACGGACAAAGACGAGATGCAGGATGGCTGCTCTCGTTTATTGATATGTCTATGTAAGAGTTCTTATCTGCCGTAAGAAGCACTTATTCCCTGCAAGCAGTTCTCCTGACTCCAGTTCACAACCATTACAGTCCTTCCCAGACCTCTCCGGCCCAGTGGATCATCTATAACGGCTCCCTGTCACAGTGGCGGGACCGCACCGGATTCACACCGGTTTCTCTATAAATCCTTTCGGAACTTGCAGTACCCGGAATCTATCATGAATTCCGTCGTTTTCTTTATTTCAACTATATAGAAGTTTCTCCGGATTGTCCACCTTTTTTTCCTGTCTTTGTGTAAAAAAGAGACCATGGATCACCCATAGTCTCTCTTTGCGCATTATTTATTTCAGAATCACCTGGTCTATGTCCTGTACATTATGATAGCCCTTCTGGCGCAATGCATAAGTCAGTACCCGGTTCCATTCCTCAGCATCAAAATCTACTTCATGATGATTTTTCAGAATCACACGGCAGCCATTGATCGGATTCTGCGCAGATCGCCCAGTCAGACGATATGGAACATTCGTCTGAAATACGCCAAGCTCTGTCAGAGCATTTACCATCCGGTATACCGTTGCAATTCCAATATTCTTATCACGTTTAGAAGCCTGATAATAGATTTCTTTGCAGCTGGTGCAGTCCTGTTCAAATACAATGTCAAGAATCAGCCTGCGCTGCTTCGTGATCCGCATGCCACGGTTCCGAAATTTCTCCAGGATCATATCCTTTTCACGTGTAGTCCGAATCAGTTTTTCGTCTTGCACTTGGAGCATCCTCCGCATCCTCCTCCGCAGCTTCCACAGCTCTTTCCATTTTTCTTATCTTTCCAGATACTGCGTGCAGCTGCTACAACTATTGCCAGTACAACAAGTCCTACAACCAGTGTTCCCATTTTTTATGCCCTTGCCTTTACTTTTACATTCAGAGTTGTTGCTTCTTTATATGGACGAACCAACAGCCAGATGAACAGTACGATCAGTGCAATTGCAACGATCAGCCATGGAGTGTATACACCATAGAAGATAGCGCTTCCAACCTGATTGATCACCAGAGATACGCAGTAAGCAAGCAGACACTGATATCCAATTGCAAACCAGGTCCATTTTGCATTGTTCATCTCTCTCTTGATAGCTCCGATTGCTGCGAAGCATGGTGCACACAGCAGATTAAATACCAGATATGCATATGCTGCAACTGCGGTATAATCCTTGGCAATACTGCCCCAGAACTCTGCACCATCCTCAGCAACTTCCTCTAATCCATACAGAACGCCGAAGGTACCTACTACGTTCTCTTTTGCTACCAGACCGGTAATTGCTGCTACAGTAGCTTTTGCATTGCCGAATCCCTGCGGAACGAAGATCCAGGAGATCGCATTACCAATCGTTCCAAGGAAGCTGTCTGCGAAATCCTCTACTGCACAGTAGCTGCCATTCTCAAATCCATAGGTAGAAGTATACCAGATAAAGATGGTGGATAAAAGAATAACCGTACCAGCTTTCTTAATAAAGGACCAGCCACGCTCCCACATGCTTCTCAATACATTGAGAACTGTCGGCATATGGTAAGCCGGAAGCTCCATAACGAACGGAGCCGGATCACCAGCAAACATCTTGGTTTTCTTCAGGATGATACCGGAGCAGATGATTGCTGCGATACCTACAAAATATGCACTCGGTGCGACCCACGGAGCACCGCCAAAGATAGCACCTGCGAACAGAGCGATGATCGGAAGCTTAGCTCCACAAGGAATAAATGTTGTTGTCATGATGGTCATACGACGGTCACGCTCGTTCTCGATGGTTCTGGAAGCCATAACACCAGGAACGCCACATCCTGTACCGATCAGCATCGGGATGAAGGATTTACCGGACAGACCAAATTTACGGAAGATACGATCCATGATAAATGCAACACGAGCCATGTATCCACAGTCCTCAAGGATAGCCAGGAAGATGAACAGTACCAGCATCTGCGGTACGAATCCAAGGACAGCTCCGACACCGGCAACAATACCATCAAGGATCAGGCTCTGCAGCCATCCAGCACAGCCAACGCTGGTCAGAAATCCTTCTACTGCAGGAGGTACGATCTCTCCGAACAGTACATCATTGGTCCAATCTGTTACACAGGTACCAACCGTCGTTACAGACACATAATATACCAACCACATGATCGCTGCAAAAATCGGAAGAGCAAAGATACGATTGGTAACGATCCGGTCGATCTTATCAGATGTGGTCATCTGTCCTGCTTTTGCTTTCTTGCAGCATTTTCCAATAATAGAAGAAATGTACACATAACGCTCATTGGTGATAATACTCTCTGCGTCATCATCCATTGCTTTCTCTACACCATCTACAATACTGTCAACATCTGGAGCGCTCTTCATCTGCTCTTTGATCTTGTCATCGCGCTCAAACAGTTTGATAGCGAAGAAACGCTTCTGTTCTTCTGTAACCTCGCTGCCGATCCTAGCCTCGATTGCAGTCAGAGCCTCTTCAACTTTTTTATCAAAGGTATGTACGATCTGCTGTGCTTTGTTAGCCTGTGCAGCCTGAACTGCCGCTTCAGCAGCCTCTTTTACTCCAGTACCTTTCAGTGCGGAGATCTCAACGACCTTGCATCCAAGTACTTCGCTGAGTTTGTCAATGAAGATCTGGTCGCCGTTTTTCTTAACAACGTCCATCATGTTGATCGCCATGACAACCGGGATTCCAAGCTCCAGCAGCTGTGTGGACAGATACAGGTTTCTCTCAAGGTTAGTTCCGTCTATAATGTTCAGGATCGCATCCGGACGCTCAGATACCAGATATCCTCTGGCTACAACCTCCTCCAAAGTATATGGAGACAGGGAGTAGATTCCTGGAAGGTCCATGATCACTACATCAGAATGTCCCTTTAATTTTCCTTCTTTTTTCTCAACCGTAACACCAGGCCAGTTACCAACGAACTGATTTGCGCCGGTCAGTGCATTGAACAGAGTGGTTTTACCACAGTTTGGATTACCGGCAAGTGCAATCTTTAAAGCCATTTTTTCCTCCTCATGGTTAGCAGATTCTAACCTATATTTTTAAAAATAAGCTGCTTTACGCAGCCTTCATTTGCAGTTTTTCCTTACTGTACTTCGATCATCTGAGCGTCAGCTTTTCTTAAAGACAGCTCATATCCGCGGACAGTTACTTCAACCGGATCTCCCAGCGGTGCTACTTTACGGACAAACACCTGAGTTCCTTTGGTAATTCCCATATCCATGATCCGACGTTTCACAGCGCCTTCTCCATGAAGTTTGACAACGGAAACAGTTTTTCCAACCGCCACATCTTTTAATGTCTGCATCTTGTTTCTCCTTCCTTCTGCCGTTCTCGTCAGGCAACCATGATCTTGGACGCAAGCCCTCTGTCCAATGCGATACGAACACCCTTAACGATCAGAATCATTCCACCAGGTGTCTCTCCGACACATTCAACTTCTGCGCCCGGGGCAAATCCCAGATCCTGCAGATGACGAAGTGTTTCATCTTTTCCGCGAAGACTCTGCACAGTGCGCTTTTCACCGATACTCATAAGTGCTAATGCCATCATGCTCCCTCTTTTCTTCATTTTAGTATGTGTATTGAAAACGACTTATCATTTACGTTTTCATATTATATAGTTATAGCTAATTATTGTCAACTAACTTTTGAAAATTTTTCTCATTTTGTTGATATTTTTTCTCAACATCCGAGAAACGCAAGAAAAACAGGCTATCCAGAGGATAGCCTGTTTTGAGATTTTCTTATCTACATCTGTTGAAGTACAGTTACAATGCTTGGAATTAGCTGTTTCTTACGGGACACAAGACCCTTCAGAACGATATCTTCCATATCCGAAGGAAGCTGGAATGCACTTAGGATCACTTCTCTTGCTTTCTCTCCAAAGCAGAGCAGTTCTGTGTCTTCCTTTACAATATTGGTCAGCATGACGTAGCACATCTCCACGCCAAGACCATCGAATTTTTCTTGCAGATATGGGATGAGTTTCTCCTTGATCTCCTCCAGCTCGATAGCATTCATGCTGTTGATCTGAGATACCATGAACCCGTGGTCACCCACCTGGAATTTCTTCTTATCCTGGTTGAAGATCTCCTTCGGTGTACGGGAACTCATATCACTGCCTGCGCTGAACATGTCGATGGCAAACTCTTCGATCTCCACACCGCAGATCTCTGACAGCTTCTCTGCAGCCGACCGGTCAATCGATGTACAGGTCGGGGAACGGAACATCAACGTATCGGAAATGATCGCTGCCATCAGAAGACCTGCAATATTCTTTGGAATCTGCACTCTGTTTTCCTGATACATCTGATATACGATTGTTGCCGTACAGCCTACCGGCTGATTTCGGAAATAAACCGGTTCCAATGTCTCCAGAGTTCCGATCCGGTGATGATCGATGATCTCCAGAATATCTGCATAAGCAATACCGTCAACCGTCTGGCTTGCCTCGTTGTGATCTACCAGGATCACTCGTTTTTTACGCAGATTCAACAGGTTCCGGCGGGAGATCATACCGATATAATTGCCATCCTGATCCAGGATTGGGAAATCGCGGTACCGTTTCTGTCCCATGATGCCGCGGATATCTTCTGTCTTCTCTGTTACCTTAAACGTAACCAGTCCATCTTTTTTCATGAAATGCGAGATCGGCATACTCTGATTGATCATACGTGCAATAGTAAATGTATCATGCGGTGTCACAATAATACTACAGTTATGCTCCTGCGCCAGCTTCTGGATCGTCTTAGATACCTTTGCTCCCATGCAGACAATGATGCAGGCAGCATTCATCTCGATGGCACAAAGCTGGGATTCGTAACGGTTTCCAAGAATGACCATATCTCCTTGATGGATGTAATCCTCCATTACGTCCGGGTTGGCTGCTGCAATAACCACTTCGCCCTTATCAAATACTGCATCCGGTTCACCGATCAGTAACTCTGCATCCAGTGTCTCCAGAATGTTTTTGTACGGAGTCTTCGCTACAGAAAGAATACAGTTGTCGTACACATCCATGTACGCATTTGCAATATCACCGATGGTGATCAATCCCTGCAATCTTTGATTATCTGTGATCGGCAGGGTAACAACTCCCAGTGCCCGCATCATATTCCATGCTTTTTTCAGGGAAATCTGACCGGACACACCCTGCGTCTTACGAATCTCAATATCGCTGACATCCGTCATCACATCCGATACATAGATAGGCGGCTGTGTCTGAAAGAAGTTCATGACATACTGAGTTTCCTGGTTGATCTGACCTGCACGGGCCGCCACATATCCACCCCCATGCAGCAAATTTTTCAGTTCTGCATACGCGATCGCAGAACAGATGGAATCCGTATCCGGATTCTTATGGCCAATCACATAGATTGGTGCTGTGTCTGTTGACATAATCCACTATTCTCCTATTATATTTATCCTATACCAAATATACTGACTTTATTTTAGCACGTTCCTGTTTTATTTACAACCAAGCGGCATATGCATTATGTATTTTGCACATTTGTTATCTTTGATTCCGTAATTTTTTATGCAGTTTCACATAATATTAAAATTTTGTTCATAATTTATTCATAATTGATTGGTATACTTTAGATAAATCAAAGGAAACAAACAATTAACAAACGACATACAGATAATTTTTTTCATAATAGCCCCGGCATCCGTATTGCCGGGGCACTCCTCATTTTTACAGTATATTTTAACAGGGTTTATATATGGGTGGGAATACAAAAGACAGCGCTGTCAGTTTTACCTGATCTGCGCTGTCTTTTGATCTACAGCCCCGGATCTCCTTCGATCCGCTTCATTGCTTCATTCAATGTCATCATCTTGGCATCCAGCCGGGAGATGATCGATGAGCACTCCTGAAGCTCCCGTTCAAAATAATCCGGTGCATTTCCTTCATATTTGTAGTAGATCTTATGCTCCAGACTTGCCCAGAAATCCATGGCCATGGTCCGGATCTGAAGTTCTACTTTGGTTGGAACCTTGGCGTCTCCTAACGCTACCGGAATGGACAGAAGCATATGATAACTCTTATAACCGCTTTCCTTTGGCTGGCTGATATAATCCTTGATGCTGATCACTTCCAGATTATCCTGCCGTGCGATCATATCTGCCACAAAATAGATTTCCGAGAAAAACGAACAGGTAATGCGGATTCCTGCAATATCATTGACATACTCGATCATATCCTCAATATTCAGATTATGTCCATTTTTCCGCAGCTTTTTCATAATGCTTTCCGGTGTCTTCAGGCGGCTCTTCACATACTCAATCGGATTGTATGAGTGCATATGGTTCAGTTCGCTGTTCAGCACCTCAATCCGGCTTCCCATCTGCGTCAACGCTGACTGATAGATAAACATGGCTGTCTCGAACCCATCTCTGTCCGAGCGTTCTCTTATGTATTCCTGAATACTCATTTCTACTGCCATATTATGATTTCTCCCCTGATATTATTTTCCTTCTCTTACCGTCTCACAATACTTTATTATATCATATGTTATCTGCTTTTTTTGTCATTTTTTGTAAGTTAATCATAAATTTTTCATTTTATCAATAGGATTTTATTAGTTGTTCTTATGAAAATCATTTCTTTACTTTCCAGCCAGAAACCCTTATACTGAAAAACAGAACGCTGAAGGCAGCACGCAGGAGGACAAATATGTTTCGCGTATGGGGAAAAATTTTTAAAGATAATCATATGTTAAAAGATACTGTTGTCTGTGATGACAGTGATGATACAAGAACTCATAAGGTTATGCGGGCATTGGAAGAGATGTGTTACACCTTTGACCTTGGAAAGCCTATCTGGCTGGAATCCAACATCCGGGATTTTCAACGTCACGCCAAGACCCGGTTTCACCAGGACAGCTTTGTGGAAGAGATTGATTTCGACTATCTGGAATTTCAGGTAATTGAAGAAGATTAACCTGTTTTCTATCAAGAAAAGGACTGCAATGCAGTCCTTTTCTTATACATTCATTTACCTATTGATTCAAAAAGCTCTGGATCAGTTCCCAGATGGAAGATACGAAGTTCGTAATGAAGTTTCCTACTTTTTCCTTATCCACAGTGATTCCCAGAGATTCCAGCTTATTATAAAGCTCCTTTGCCTGCTTCGCCAGCTTGTCTGGATCAATATCCAGCTTGCTCAGCTTCAAAAGCAGATCTACGATCTGGGATACCTGCTCATCTGTCAGAGTAATTCCCATCTCCTCAGCTGCCTGACGCACCAGATCTGCCAGCTTGTCCGGGTCATCCAGATGGTTCTCTGCGATCTGCTGCTTCAGATATGCGATCAGATCAGAGATCTTCTCGGAATCCAGATCCTCACTAAGCTGACCAGTCAACACCAGCTCATCAGCCGCAGTCTCCAGCACAGAATCGCTGACGGTTGTACCGCTGTAAGTCTCATACGCTTTTACCGCACCAACAAGTGCTGCCGTACCACTCATAGGACTTGGTGCTGCCACGATCACCTTGGCATCTTCCACACCTGCAGTCAGCAACGCATTCCGATACATGGAGATCGTGCAGTAGTTAATGTTATGCGTTTCTACGTTGAGTCCTGCACCACTCTCCTGCGGGATCAGCAGTACAGAAGACAGAGAATGAGTTCCAACCACCGATGCTCCCAAAGATGCATCCAGATACTGATGCTCCATATCATTGGTTATATAGATCGTCTGATAAGAAGCAGCCTGTTCTGCCGTGATCCCCATCTGTGCGTAGACTTCTGCTTTCTGTGAATCTGACAGATTCGCCCCCAGCGCCAGCACACCAGTCTCAGCTGCGGACACCTGCATACATCCTGCCATCAGAAGCATGGACATCAGCAGCATTCCAAACCATTTTCTCATGTTTACCTCCTGTTTCTTCGTTCAATGGTATCACACCAATGTTCGATATCATGTAAGACCTGTTCCTTATCAAGGTCATTGAGCAGTTCATGTCTTGCATGCGGGTAAAGCATGCAGGTGACATTCTTCATACCTGCTCTTTTTAACATTTTTTCAAAACGACGGACACCTTTTCCATTGCCACCTACCGGATCTTCATCTCCTGACAGGATCAGAATCGGCAGATCCCGCGGCATCTTCACCACCCGTCTTGAATCCGTCGCTTCTTCGATCGTACGCAGAAGTGCCTCGTAAGCATTCAATGTAAATCCAAAATTCATCAGCGGATCCTGAAGTGTGTGGATCAGCACTTGCGGATCCCGGCTGACCCAGCTTCCTGTCTTCCGGTTATCCGGGAATTTCCGGACAAACCCTGAACAGGTCATCTGATCCAGAAACTTGCTATGCCCTTTGGGACCGATCCGCATCATATCAAGATATGTGACAAGAAGCCCTGTCTTCACCAGCAGCGGATTCTGCTGGCCAGTCCCCATAATCACTGCTCCATCTACCCGGTTGCCATGATAGATCAGATATCTGCGCACCAGATAAGATCCCATGCTGTGTCCCAGCATAATATAAGGAACCTTCGGTGCATAGGAGACTGCCATACGACGGATCTGTTCCATATCCCGAAGCCACAGAACTGCTCCCTGTTCTCCTACATACCCAAGTTCTTCGGAATCTTTCACGGAATCTCCATGTCCAAGATGATCATGTCCGATCACAAAGTAACCATTCTCTGCCATGGCCTTGGCAAACTCATCATATCTCTCAATATATTCCAGCATTCCGTGTACAACCTGGATCACACCCTTGTAAGCCTTATCTGTATTGTACCAGCGGAAACCGTGTATCATATGAATTCCATCTACTGAATCAACATAAAATTCTTCCCTTGTTACCATTCTCTTCCCTTCATTTCTGCATGTTTTACCTAAAAAGTATATCACACATTTTCCGTGAAAAGACGGACTTCACAGAATTTTAAGGATTCTTTAGCTTTTTATAACTGTGTGGTTACAAAAATATCGTAAATAGCCTTGATCGCTTTTTCAAAATCTTCGTTACGTACACCGACAATAACGTTCCACTCACTGGATCCCTGGTCGATCATCTTTACGTTCACATTGGCATGTGCCAGCGCTGCGAAGATACGTGCAGCCGTTCCACGATTGGATTTCATGGCACGTCCTACAACTGCTACCAGTGCCAGATCACCTTCTACTTCCAACACATCCGGATGAACAGCTCTCTGAATGCCAGCCAGCACTTTCTGCTCATGCTCTTCGAACTCGTCCTGGTGAACAATGATACTCATAGTATCGATACCCGACGGCATATGTTCAAAAGAAATACCCTGCTTTTCAAACTCTTCCAGAACTTTGCGGCCAAAGCCGATCTCGGAGTTCATCATATCTTTTTCAATATTGACAGCTACAAAGCCTTTTTTACCTGCAATACCAGTAATGGTATAGACCGGTTTGTGGCAGGTGCTTGCCACGATCATGGTTCCTTTATCTTCCGGCTTGTTGGTATTACGGATATTGATCGGAATACCCGCTTTGCGTACCGGGAAGATCGCATCCTCATGAAGAACAGTAGCTCCCATATAGGAAAGCTCACGAAGCTCACGGTATGTAATTACATCAATGGTCTCCGGGTTCTCGATCAGACGCGGGTCGGTCACCAGAAATCCTGATACATCTGTCCAGTTCTCATAGAGATCTGCTTTTACTGCTTTTGCAACGATGGAACCGGTAATATCAGATCCACCTCTGGAAAATGTCTTGATCTTGCCATCTGCATAAGCACCATAGAATCCCGGAATAACTGCCTTTTCCAGTTCTGCAAGCTTTTTCTCCATCAGCTTGTTAGTGGTGTCTGCGTCAAATTCACCGTGTTTATCAAAGCGGATCACCTCTGCGGAATCCACAAACGGGAATCCCAGATAATTTGCCATAATAATGCCATTCAAGTACTCACCACGGGATGCTGCATAATCACTTCCTGCTTTTTCCTCAAACTGCTTTGCGATCACTTCAAATTCATGATCCAGTGAAAGTTTCAGATTCAGGCCGCCGATGATCTCATTGTAGCGAGCCTTAATCTGCTTGAGCTGGCCGCTGAAATCCTCGCCGTTTGCTGCAGAATAATAGCAGCGATACAGCATATCCGTCACCTTCGTGTCTCCGTTGAAACGTTTTCCAGGTGCGGACGGTACCACATAACGACGGGTCTCATCTGCACGGATAATGTCGCCAACCTTCTGAAACTGACCTGCACTTGCCAGAGAGCTTCCTCCAAATTTTGCAACTTTTTTCATCACTCTATCTCCTCGTTTGTTTATCAATTTACGCACGACTATCTTTTGATTATACGTGCAATATCATTGGAAAACAACTGTTTTTTATAAAAAACGCCCTGTTTTCCATGATTTTATACACTTTGACAGTACCTTTGCCTCGTATTATAATGTGGAGCATAATATTTAACTAAGGAGTGATTTCGCATGAATCGTGAGATCAAGATCAGAAAATACGAACCGTCAGACATCTGTATGAGCGCATCGGCTTCCGTCTGAAGAGTGGGGAATATGATGATATTTGTCTGTATTATATAGAAGTGTAAAAAATGCCGGGACTTCCCCCCGGCACTTTTCTCTTTTATCCAACTGTCACTTCTACTTTTTTCCCACTGAAGGCCACACCATATTTGTAAATTCATTTTTATTTTCTCTTCATGTTGCCCATAAAGGACCGCAATCTATGATTGGAATCACCACCCTATGGATTCATTTTTTAACAGTAATAGTTGATGCAAAACAAACATTTTGTTATAATACACACATGGGTGCTACCAAAAACGGTAGGCGGTTTGTCCCTCGCTTCAGAGGGCATTGTGACCCTCTAAGTATACATATGACCTTATGTTAAGGATCAAATACAAAGGAGGGGATGCCAATGAGTATTGCAGATTTACTTAGCGTACTGAGCTTTGGCTTGGCTTGCTTTAGTATCGGATATGCATTCGGTAAAGATAAAAGCACAAAAAAATAACCGCCCGGCCTCTCAAACTGTGCGGTTATTTTTTAACTAACCTTTGAGGGACAAACCGTCTATCGGTAGCACCCTTTCTAATTGTTATATTAGCACACAGTTCTCTATCTGTCAATTTTTCCACGAATCCTATATTATGTACATTCTAGCGTATTCTTTTTCTTTGAAAGCAACAAAATCCCCAATAGCTGCAACTATTGGGGATTTTGTTGTCCTTACGGACTACTCACTACTTTTTGCCTACACATATATTAGCATATGCATAAGATAATTTCAAGTGTTCCATTTTTTTATACAGACTCCAGTATTTTCATTTACTTTTCTTGCTGTATTAGGCAACAGATGCGCTATCACCGCAACACAATCTCTCAGAGAGTAAAAAAAAGACCGGAACCCTTATTATCTCAAGGATTCCGGCGCCCCTGCCAAGGAGTCGATGCGACAGGATTTGAACCTGCGACCTCTGCGTCCCGAACGCAGCGCTCTACCAAGCTGAGCCACGCATCGATGTGTTTTGTTTTTGTATCGTTCGCATCGAACTCATTTAGTATATCGCACCTTTTCACTTTTGTCAACAATAAATTTCAAAATTTTTTAATTTTTTTGAGAGCGCAAAATATATTATTTTACGCCCTCAAAATCTTCTGTTTATGCCTTGATAATTTCTGTATCTTCTCCATTGGAGGCAATCAGTTTCTTATACCAGTAGAAAGATTGTTTCCTATACCGTTTCATCGTGCCTTCACCGGCATCATTTCTGTCCACATAGATAAAACCATATCTCTTCGACATCTGACCGGAACCATTAGACACCAGATCTATCGGTCCCCACCATGCATAGCCAAACAGTTTCACTCCATTTCTGATTGCATTTCTCATGGCAGTCACATGTTCTTTCAAATACTCCATTCTATAAGTATCATTTACCGTTCCGTTTACCAGTTCTTCTTTTAAGCCCAGTCCATTTTCTGCGATAAAAATAGGAACCTGATAGCGCTCATACAGATCCACCAATGCCAGATACAATCCATCCGGATCAATCGACCATCCTGACGGTGTGAGCTTTAAGTATGGATTTGTTTTCCCAGTATTTACAATATTAGAATCTCCACGGTAGGACTGATCTCCTTCTACTTCCTTATCAGATGTATTCGTCTCTTTCTGAACAGATTCAATATAATCCTTGGAAGCAATTCTTGAACGATAATAAGTAAAGCTCAGGAAATCAACCGGATATTTTTTGATGATCTCCATATCTTCATCGGTATATTCGATTTCGATGTCATTGTCCTTGAAGTATTCCCATGCATAACCCGGATATTCGCCTCGCACCTGAACATCAGAGAAGAAATAACCACGCTGTTTTTCCTTATAGACAACCAATGAATCTTTTGGATCACAGCTCATCGGATAAATGGTTTTGTACTCAATAACCGATCCTATCTTAGCCTCCGGATCAATTTCATGCACCAGTTTTACTGCTAGTGAGCTTGCTACAAACTGATGATGGGAGGCCTGGTAGATTTCCCGCAAGGTATCTGTCTTCGGATCCATTCCTGCAGTCATCCACTCCATTTTGTGAATATTATTTCCAATCTCATTAAAGGTCAGCCAGTACTTAACGATGCCTTTCCAGCGGGTCACCATTGTTTTTACAAATTTTGTGTAAAAATCAATCATTCTCCGGTCTTTCCATCCACCATACTTATCAGCAAGATGAAGGGGCATCTCATAATGAGAAATGGTTACCATAACTTCCATTCCATGTTTTCTGCACTCTTCAAATACTTTATCGTAAAATTCCAGTCCTTTCTCATTTGGCTCTGTCTCTTCACCTGTCGGATAGATTCTTGTCCAGGCAACACTTGTACGATATACCTTGAATCCCATTTCTCCGAATTCTGCAATATCTTCTTTATAATGATGGTAAAAATCAATCCCCTCATGTGTCGGATAGTATTTGGCATTTCTATCCGGATATCCGAATACTCCATGAGGCTGTACATCTGCTACGGACGGAAGTTTTCCATCCTCCATATAAGCCCCTTCATACTGATTGGCGGCTGTTGCTCCTCCCCACAAAAATCCTTCCGGGAATCCTTCCGGAACCTTTACATTTTTACTGCTTTTCATGTCTGTTCTCCTCCAATTATAAAGTTTTACTGATACGTCGCTATGGGATCTTTTCCCCGTCTTACATAACCGCTCTGTATAATATTCATTTCTCGATCCAACCCCGGAAACAATACCATAATCGTCAGATCAAGATCTTCATCATGCAGATATCGCGGATCAAAGCTGATAATCTTGTCCCCTGGTCTCACATGGCTTCCCTGCTCCACATATTTTGTGAATCCTTTTCCTTTCAGTCGGACAGTATCAATTCCGATATGTACAAGAATCTCAACCCCATCTGTGTTGGTAATTCCAAATGCATGCAGAGTCGGATACATCATCGTAATTGTTCCTTCACACGGAGCGACAATAAGTTCATTCTGCGGATCTATTGCCGCCCCATCACCCAGCATTTTCTGTGCAAATGCCGGGTCTGCTACCTTTTCTAATTTTTTCAATCTTCCATCAACCACTGAATAAATTTCATTTCCCTTCCATTCAGTTTTTTTCTTGAAAAAATTTAACATTACAGTTCCTCACCATCTTTATACAAAATAAATGTTGCTACAAACGAAACTATCAGTGATGCTGCAACACCTGCAAGGATCGCGCCGATTGTCTGTTCAAATATTACAACTCCCAGAATACTTGAATATCCCATGGAAAATGCTTTTGCACCCATAACACCGGCTACGCCACCTCCCACAAGGCCGCCTGCTACAACACCTACCATCGGGGTTTTATATCTCAGGTTTACACCATACAGTGCAGGCTCGGATACACCAGAAAGAAGTGCACCGATTCCAGCAGAGATTGCAGTAGTTCTAAGATCCCCATTCTTCGTTTTCAGTGCCACTGCAAAGCAGGATCCACCTTCAGAAATATTGTGAAGAATCCATCCAGGTCTGAACACATTATCGTAACCAGTTGCAGTGAAAAGTTCTGTCATAGGTGCTACCATCAACATGTTTACACCAAGCATAACAAGGAACGGATGAGCTGCTGCAATAATTCCAGGTGCAAGACCGCCAACATGTGCTTCGATCCAGGTAACGCCAACAACAATCCAGCTTCCTACTACCACACCTGCAGGTCCTAAGATCAGAATTGTAATCGGATATCCAATCAGGAACACACACAGTGGAGCAAATACAGATCTGAGTACACCCGGAATTACTTTATAGAAAAATCTCTCCAGATATGCACAGAGGATTGCACAGAATATCGCCGGAAGCAGGGAATTGGAGTAACTGATCAATTTTACCGGAAGTCCCAGCATCGTCACCGCTTCTCCAGCCGATACCATGGCTGTAAAATCAGGATACAAAAGTGCTGCTGAAATAGTGATTGCAAATACCGGATTCGACTTCAATACTCTCGATGCTCCATAAGCAATCAAAATCGGCATGAAATAAAATGGAGCCTGAGATACAAAGTTAAACAACTGATATGTGGTAGATGCGCTTGCATCCGCATTAAAATAAGAGATCAACGACAGCACAACTCTAAGCATACCAGCTCCATACAGAACGGTAATAAATGGTGTCAATGATGCGGACATGAACTGAATACATTTGTCAAAATAATATTTCATATTCTTTTTCTCATCACTATTTTTCAATTCTAAATCTTCTACATGATTTTCCTGGACTTCTTCTCCTTCGTCCAGATTGTAATTCTTCAGGATTGCATCATATACCGGAAACAGGTTTTCTCCAAGAATTACCTGAAACTGTCCAGAGCCATAGACAGATCCCAGAACACCCTGCAACTGTCTTAGTTCTTTTTCGTTTGCAAGTGAGCGGTCTTTTAACACAAATCTAAGCCTCGTAGCACAATGAGATACTGTGTGAATGTTCTCTGTCCCGCCAACTTTACCGATAATTTCTGCTGCCAATTTTTCATAATCAATCTTTGCCATAACAATCTCCTTTCTGGCTGGTTTTCTTTTGTTCCACAGTTCGCAAGACATGAACCAATAAATACAGCTTTTCATCTTCTGTTGGAACATAATCATAAGTTTCCGAAACATACTCTGCTATTTTTTCAACACATTGGCTTGCTGCTTCATTTTGATTCTGAAGACTTTTGTAAATGGAATCCGGAATATTATCTGTCCGGGTTTTCCTGTCAAATAAAATACCTCTCATAAAGAATTTCAGATGAATAATGAACCTTCCGTAATCCATGGATTCCTCATCTAATTTCAGCCCCAAAGTCTTTTCTACAATAGAAATGATCTGCCCGACTCCTTTCATAATCTGTAAAGAATCGTGATTATTTCTGTTTTCTGTTGCTGAGATCAGGTGAAATGCAATAGATGCTGCTTCTTCTTTTGCAAGTTCCACATGGAGAGTTTCATTGATCAGTTTAATTGCCTTTTTTCCTACCGCATACTCTTCCCGGTAAAATCTTCTCACTTCTTCATTTACCAGAACCGGAAGGGAAAATCCAACCTTATACTGATTGATACTAAAATTAATATGATCAGCCAAAGCTACTACAAGATTCACATTATACTTGCTGTTTAGATCTTCCTGTGCCACATCAATAATCTTCTGCGTCAGTTCAATGATCTCATATGGAATCTCCTCCAATGTATGAAACAGGTAATTTGAACTGTTCATAAGAAGATATGTCTTTGCAACTTCATGAGGAAGAATATTATCGTCCTGGCATTTTCGATATCCCAGACCTTTTCCAATAGCAACTATTTCCTGTCCTTTTCCGTTCTCAGCAATCACAATGTTGTTATTAATGACTCGCTTCACAGTTAAATTCTTTTCAAACATAGCACTGCTAATCTACACCTCCCTTCTGAACACAAAAAAAGCAAATTCCAAATAATCAACTGTTTCTCACAATTGCATTTAGAATTTGCCTTAATAACTCTGATTAAGTAACAAGCCTAGTATGTTTTAATATGGATAAAGTATATATTATTTTGCCTAATCCGTCAATACTTTTTTTGATTTTTCCGTCAAAATATACAACTATTCCTCTTTACTGTAGCTGGTCCAGTAGTAATAGAAGATATGATCTTTAATAATATAATATGGCACACCGCCTGCTTCCAGATTGGTGATCAGGGACGGCACAGGTGCCCAGGTACGGAAGAACAGGCAATCGCCGACGTTGCTGGTTCCGTTTACGACAGCCTGTGCTGCATTCCAGCAGGATTCGGTGACAATATTTGGGATATCATCATCCTGCTCCGCCTGCAGGACCAGATCAAATCTTCCAGAGCCTGCCGGTTCAAACTGTCTGGACTGACGCAGTACACTCTCCAGAGAATTGGGATACAAGGCACTTCGCACACGGTTCATAATTACATAGCCGACAGCCAGCTGACCTTCGCTTCCCTGGTTGCCTGCCTCACAGTAGATCATGGTCGCAAGGAGAAGCATCTCATAATCACTTAATGAAATCTCTCCACGGGAGATCTTCGGGTCACCGGCAATGATGGTCACCCCTTCCATATCAGCCGCCGCTTCCCGAGCAGCCTTGATCCGGGCAGCTTTCTCCTCCGCTGCTGCTTTCGCGATCAATTCATTCAAAAGCTGCGTCTTTTGCTTCACCAGCTCATTCATATCACTGATCTCGCCCTCTTTCTGCGCGATCATATCATTGTAACTGCTGAGCTTGGAACCCGCTGCTTTTTGTTGAGAAGCTACTTGCTGCTTTTTCTTTTCCGTCTCCTGCTTCATCAGATCCAGAGCCTCTTTTTCATCGGACAACTGGGCGTACTGTTCCTCCAGCGCTGCCTTACTCTCCTGGAAATCCTGCAGGCGCTGCCTGTCATAGCTCATCACATCTGCCGAGAATTCCATCTGGTTCAGCATTTCTGACATACCGCCAGACAACGCTGCAGTCAGATACAATGTCACGGAAGCTGCCATAGAATCCTGTCCATTTTCATACATGTACTGAATTCTCTTCTTCATATCTTCATATTGCTTATCAAGCTCTGCCTGAGCCGCTTCTACTTCCGCCTGCTTATTTTCAACCTCAGCTTCTTTATCTTTAATATCATTATTCAACACAGAAATCTGTTCATTCAGGCTTCCTGTCTGCTTTTCCAGATTCTTAAGATAACTCTGTGTCTCCGCTTTTGCATTATTCAGATCATTCTTTGCCTTCTCTGCATCACTCTTCGCTTTTTCGGCATCTTCCTTTTCCCGCTTGGTCTGATCGATCTGATTCTGCGTTTCCTCGCTGACTGCGTAAGCAATGCAGGTCGAAGAGCCCACGACCAGCGCAAGCAGCATACACACTATTCTTTTGCTCATGGTTGGCAGCAGCCTCTTCTTCATCGTAACATTTCCTCTTCTACTTAATCCCAGTCGTAATTTCTCAGATGTCCGGTCAGCTCCATATTAGAAAATCCGTTCTGACGCAGTGCCTCATAGACTACGATTGCCACAGAGTTCGACAGATTCAGAGAACGGGTTCCCGGAAGCATAGGAATTCTCATGGAAGTTTCCTTGTTGTCATGCAGGATCTCCTCCGGGATTCCTGCACTCTCTTTTCCAAACATCAGATAACAGTCCGGTTCAAAATGAACCTCCGTATAAGCTCTCGGTCCTTTGGTCGTTGCCATATAGATCTTTGCTCCAGGATTCTTCTCCAGAAACTCTTCATAATCAGCATATCTGGTCACATCCAGCTGATCCCAGTAATCCATTCCGGCGCGCCGTAATTCCTTTTCTCCAAGGCGAAATCCCAGCGGTTCGATCAGATGGAGTCTTGTACCTGTTGCCATACAGGTACGACCAATATTTCCTGTATTTGCCGGAATCTCCGGCTCATAAAGCACTACATTCAAAGCCATGTTATTTATCCTTTTGTTCTTCTCTCAGACGGTCAATAAATTTCTGCATTCTTCCCAGTGCCTCTTTCAGATTCTCCAGGGAATATGCGTAGGAGATACGCAAGAACCCTTCTCCGCAATCTCCGAATGCAGTTCCTGGAACCACTGCCACCTTCTCTTCCATCAGAAAACGAGAGGCAAATTCTTCAGAAGTCATTCCGAACTCCTTAATACACGGGAAAATATAGAATGCGCCATAAGGCTCAAAGCACTCCAGTCCCATCTCTTTGAAGGCATGTACCAGATACCGTCTTCTCTGGTTGTAGGCTTCTCTCATCATTGCTACATCGTCATCACCGTTCCGAAGTGCTTCTACTGCCGCATACTGGCTGGTAGTCGGCGCACACATGATCGCATACTGATGAAGCTTCGTCATCTGTTCAATGATCTTTCTCGGACCACAGGCATAACCAAGTCTCCAGCCAGTCATGGCATAAGCCTTGGAAAATCCATTGATCAGAATGGTGCGTTCCTGCATGTCAGGAATGGATGCAATACTGACATGGTCCTCTTTATAGGTCAGCTCACTGTAGATCTCATCAGACAATACATACAGATCTTTCTCAATAATCACCTTTGCAATAGCTTCCAGATCTTTCTGCTCCATGATTGCGCCGGTCGGATTGTTCGGGAACGGTAATACCAGCAGTTTTGTCTTGTCTGTAATATGTTCCAGCAGCTCTTCCGGTGTCAGACGGAACTCATTTTCCGCTTTCAGTTCAATGATCACCGGTTTACCGCCTGCCATAATGGTACACGGTTCATAGGACACATAACTCGGCTGCGGGATCAGGACTTCCTCGCCTGGATTCAGCATCACACGCATAGCCATATCGATGGCTTCACTGCCGCCTACAGTCACCAGAACCTCATGTCTGTCATCATAGTCCACATGAACTCTGCGGCGAAGATAGTTGGCGATCTCCTCTTTTAACTCCTTCAAGCCTGCATTGGATGTATAAAAGGTACGGCCTCTCTCCAGAGAGTAGATACCCTCATCGCGGATATGCCACGGTGTATCAAAGTCCGGCTCGCCAACTCCCAGAGAAATCGCATCCTTCATCTCACTGACCAGATCAAAAAATTTACGGATTCCTGAAGGTTTAATATTTACAATCGTATCAGCTAACGGATTTCTCATGGGGTCACCAACATCCTTTCATCTTTGGTCGGATTTACCATGACAGAACCATGATCTTTATATTTTTTCAGAATGAAATGAGTCGCTGTACTTAAGACGGACTCCTGGGTAGACAACTTCTCAGATACGAACTGAGCCACACCGCGCATGGTCTTTCCTTCGATCATAACCATAAAGTCAAATCCACCAGAGATCAGGTAGACACAGTCTACCTCCGGGTAGTTGTAGATACGCTCAGCAATCATATCAAATCCAAGTCCTCTCTGTGGAGTTACTTTTACCTCGATCAGTGCGGTCACCTTCTCAGAACTGGTCTTATCCCAGTCGATCAGCGTGTGATATCCACAGATCACACCTTCTTTTTCCATCTGTGCGATCTCATTTGCAATAGTTGCCTCGTCCGTTCCCAGCATAATAGCCAGATCTTTTAAATCTACACGGCTGTTGCGCTCAATATATGTCAAAATCTTCTCTCTCATTTTAAGCCCCTCTCTCTTTGATCATTCAGAATCACATGTCCACGGCTCTGAATGATTACTCATATATCTTATATAATTCATCGGTCTTTGGTCTTTCCAGGAAGGCAGTATCCTCCCCGTTCAGGATTTTTTTCGCTTTTCCTTCTACAAAACGACCGATCACGGCCGCATGAATCCCTTCTTTTTCCAACTCTCTGACCAGCCCGTGTCCGTCGGGCACAGCCATCAGCATACAACCACTGGAAATCAGCAGATATGGATTCAGTCGAAAAGCTTCGCATAATTCTACGGTTTCCTGACGGATGGGAATGGATTTCAGATCCACTTCCAGACCGATGCCGGATGCCTCTGCCATCTCCCAGAGTGCTCCGTAGATACCGCCTTCTGTCACATCATGCATGGCGCTGACGCCATGCTTCACCGCGACTGCAGCCTCCGGAACTACTGACAGGTATTGATCAAAGGATTTTACCGTCTCCACAAAAGATCTGGAAAAACGGTTCAGCAGCTCCTCTTCTTTTTCTCTGGCAACAATAGAAGTTCCCTCGATACCGATCCATTTCGTCGCAATGATATCATCGCCCACATGGGCTCCCCCAGTAGTCACCAGTTTGTCTTTCTGAACTTTTCCAACGCCTGTCACAGAGATGACCGGCTGATTCACGACCGCTGTGATCTCCGTATGTCCGCCCATAATCTGAATATTCAGCTTACCACAAGCTTCATCCACTTCCTGCATCAGGGTACGGATCAGCGGTTCGTCCGCGCTTGGCGGCAGCAACACAGTCAACAGCATTGCCACCGGCTCTGCACCGGCACTTGCCAGGTCATTTGCCGTGATCTGGACTGCAAGTGATCCCATATTTTTCTCTGTACCGGTGATCGGGTCTGTGGAAAATACGAACACTTCTCCAGGTGCCAGTTCCATAGCCGCGCAGTCCTCACCCACGCCAGCTCCTACCAGTACCTCCGGTCTCTTCGTATGAATCTGTTTGAAAATGGAGCGTTTCAGTACGCTCTCCGGTACTTTACCAATTTCCATATTACGATCTCCTATTGTGCAGGTACTGCCGCTGCTATATTGGCATCTGCCAGAGCTTCATCCTGTGCGGCAATCGCTGCACGCAGATTCTCCGACAAAGTCGGATCTCCTGCTGTTCCGTAAGTCACCACTCGATTGGTGCCCTTATAAGTACTCTTATTAACTTTTATACGGTCTGTCTCCACACCATTTACTTTCACGATCTTATAAAGCTCTGCCACATATCCGGAGCTTCCCTTACTGCTGACCGCCTTGTATCCGATTCCCTGTCCGGCATCTTCCTGAAGGATCGTTGTCGCCGGAGTCTCGCTGACCATCTGGCTCTCAAACGAAATAGTCCGATTCTTGTCACGGGTCTCTTTACCGTAAATATTAAAGGTGATCTTCTTATCGGATGTGGTATATCCCTCAATATAGATCGGATATTCTGTCGAATTCACAAACTTAAAGTCCTTATAGGTTCCGGCGATTGCCGCATCTTCTGACAGATCTACATAATGGACCGTCATGGAATGCGGAGAACGCTCTGTCACATTCAGTTCTGCACGCAGAACAGCATTATACAGAGTCGTGGACACCTGGCAGATACCACCGCCCATACTGTCAACAACTTCACCGTTCAGGTAAGAACCAGCCATAGCATATCCATTAGCCTCGGTAAATGGTGAGACTGTCTCATAAGTGGAGAACTCTTCCCCTGGATACAGAACGGTTCCATTGATATGACTGGCACCGCTGCTCACATTTTTACAACGATTAGAACCTGAAGTAGAAAAGCTGGTCGTAAAGCTTCCCAGCAGATCTTTAATATTTGCCAGTTCTTCTGCGCTTCCCTCCGGTTCTGTGACCTGAGTCTCAAGATTCAGCACTTCCGTATTGTCAGAAGTCCAGCTGTTTTCCAGATAATCGGAAATGGTTCTGACGGCGGAATCCACATTCAGCTCCAGTCCTTCCGTTCCTGCCACAAAATTAAAAGCTCCGTTTTCACGGGTCAGGGATGCATTCTGTGCTTTCTTGTCGTATTTTGTGCAGTTGTTCTCCACATAGGTGCGGACCGTATTCTCATTGGTCTGCCAGCTCAATGGAAACGTCTTGCCGGAATGCTGCAGATCCTTCTGATCTTTATAACGTTTCACAATATTTCCTGCATGGCCGACTCCGATAGCCTCATCCACCAGATCCTCATTGTCAAATGTTACGCCAAGATCAGACAGCTTTGCTTCTATCACATTGTCGCCGATCCCAAGCTTGATGGACTGTCCGCCCAGATTTTTTTCATAAGATTCCAGTGCCGCCAGTGCTTCTTCCCTGGTCATGCCAGACACATCCAGCTTGTCAATGCTGACGCCTTTCAAAATCGTCTCTCCTGCAGCGCAGACTGTCATGGAGCTTGTCATGGCAAGCAGACAGATGGCCAGGAGAAGGCTTCCTTTCCATTTTTTCATAATCTCTCCTCCTCATCCTACATAGCGTAGGTAAAAAGCGGAAGAATCATCGCAATAATCACAATTGCAATAATGACTGCCGCAATTTTCCTTCTGTTTTTATGATCGTAAAAATTCATCATATCCTCTTCTCTCTTTCCTTTCGCTCTCTCCCCGGGATCCTTCCATATTGAAGGATGATCTTATCGATCATACGGGAAGCCTCACTTCGCGTCATATCCTCAATGCGGATATTCGTTTCTATTCTATGATATTTCAGCAAATCATTCAAGTAGGCTTTTTGTGATTTCGCAATAGGACTCTGCTTCTTAGCCGAATATACCAGCGGATAAAGGGTAAATTCTTCCGGAGCTGTCTCTTTGAACGCTTCCCACATATGCCACAGCAGAAAATGCGTGGATAGCGCATCATCCAATGCCCGGTGGGAATTGCCTGGATCTACCTGATAATAAGCACACAGATCCGGCAGTCTCCGTGACGGAAGATCTGGCAGCAGCTTTCTTGCAATCTTCAGTGTATCCAGAGCTTCCCGTTCAAAAGTCAGATCCTGATTCACCGCTGCCTGCTTCAAAAATCCAAAATCAAAGGACACATTATGTCCAAGAATCGGTAACTCCCCACAAAATTCCAGGAATTCCGGGATTGCCTGCTCTGATCGCTTACCGCTTAATCGCATCTCATCGGTGATCCCTGTCAGTTCTGTGATCCGCTCCGGCACTTCCACACCGGCATCAATAAAGGTCTGGTAGGTCTCTTCTACTTTTCCATTGAGGATCCGTGCAGCTCCGATCTCCAGCAATCGGTCTCTGGCCGGATTAAGACCCGTGGTCTCCACATCCACTGCAATATAATCTCTGATCATCCCAGCACCTCCACATGTGCATCGTTGGTCAGCGGATTTCTTCTGGCATAATCAAACAGCACAAACACCGGCTGACTATCCCTTGTGAAAATCTCAATATGCACCTGCTTTCCGTAAATCTTTTCATATTCCCGCAGCTGTTCTTTATAAGGCGACCGATCCGCTGCAAATGCCGGACGGCTCTTCAGACGTTCTCTGGCATACAGATCAAAGATCATACACTGATCGTAGACCGGATCTGCCCAGTCTTTTTCAGAAATAAATTCTCGCAGGATCTCATACCGTGCCATCCGTGAATGGCTGATCTTGCTGTAACCTTTTCGATCATAAAATTCCGCCAGTTCCTCAAAAAATGCAAATGGCGATCCATAATTTTTCAAAATTTCTTCCAGAGTCTTCTCGTATTGATGGCTGTTGTAGTAAAGCTCTACCATCTCTTCCACCCCTTTGAGGAGCAAAAGATCTTTATAGGGAAGCCAGGGTGTTGACAACACCTCGTAAGGCGCCCTGTCATGGCAGACAATGCCATATTGCTGTGCCATACGATGGATCTTGGTTCCCCGAAGCACTTTTAAAAACCCCAGCTGAAGCTGCTCCGGCTCCATGGCAAATACATCATCAAATGATTTATGAAAGCTATCCAGATCTTCCCCTGGAAGTCCTGCGATCAAATCCAGATGCTGGTGAATATTTCCAAAGCTCTTCACCTTCGCAGTCACATTTCTGACCAGATCAAGATCCATCACGCGGTCGATCTCATGAACCGTCTCCATATTCGTAGACTGCACACCAATCTCCAGCTGGATCAACCCTGGCCGCATCTGCTCCATGATCGCCAGTTCTTCTTCCGTGATCAGATCCGCTGCAATTTCAAAATGGAAGTTCGTGATCCCATTATCGTGATCCAGAATCCACTGCCACAGATCCACAGTCCGCCTGGGATTACAGTTAAAAGTTCGATCCAGGAATTTCACCTGAGGCACCTTTGCCTGCAGGAAAAATCCCAGTTCCTTCTTCACCAGATCAAGGCTTCGGAATCGAAGCTTCTTCTCCAGAGAAGACAGACAGTACACGCAGCGGAACGGACAGCCTCTGCTGGACTCGTAATAGATGATCTTATGAGAGAAATCTTCCAGGTGACCATAGACAAAAGGAAGTTCATCCATATTGGCCGGAGCACCATCCTCATTGATCTGAAGTTCTCCATGATCATTCCGGTAAGTGATACCGGCAATCGTCTGGAAAGAACCTGTTCCTTCTATATATAGTGTCGCAAGTGCCGGGAATACCGTCTCACCCTCTCCCCTCATGACACCACGCACTTTCGGATATTCCATAAGAAATGCTTCCGCATCATAGGACACTTCCGGACCGCCCGCCCAGATCTCTGCCCGAGGCAATACTTTGGACAGTTCCGTAATCAGTTCGCCCACCATGCGCCGATTCCAGATATAAGTAGAAAAGGCAATCACATCCGGCTGCTTTTTATAAATATCTGCCAGGATCTCATCCGGCTGCTGATTGATCGTGTACTCGGCGATCTCGATCTGATCTCCGTACTTGGCCGTCACTGCCTTCAGATTATAGACTGCCAGATTGGAATGAATGTATTTTGCATTGATTGCTGTAAGTAAAATCCTCATAATTTATTTCTTTCTTCTTAATGATTTTTATAAATCCTTTATTTGTACGCCACAATTTGGTCACATTTTCCTGTTACTATAATACTCGTAACAGGAACACATCAGTATTTCATTCATAACACTTTAGGGGACT